>WNGI01000699.1_pt1 | contig 42537 bp, 31 predicted proteins | sample 5400621 | NCBI WGS metagenome assembly WNGI01 (sample SAMN13153374, study PRJNA577476) | soil metagenome | isolation source: 20 cm soil or saprolite under Garry oak tree replicate 1 | place: USA:California | collected 2016-06-15
CCTGCCAAGTTCGGAGATGATTCCAGTCAGGAAGTGATATTGATCTGTGAATCCGGCGACACGCATCCCGTTTGCGCGCGCGCGTTCGATAATGCTCAACCAATCCACTTGCATCGTGATGTCCGCGTGTCCAATCTGCTCGAATGGCGAATCGAGATGTCGATGTTGCGCGCGCACTTGAAGGTTCGCCTGAAATTCGTCGCCCAAACGCCCGTAATCGATCGCAATCACGTACCCGCGCTGCAAGTTCCCGGCGACGTCGTCGATCCAGTCGAGCGCTAGTTGATTGAAAGCGCCTGTACCCATCGGCGACTTAGAAACAGCCGCTCCTCCAGAGAGCTGACGCTCGATCAACACAAATTTGTCGCCTTCCAGATCGACAAATTTTTCCACGCCGTCGCTGATCAGGCGCACAGGCATCGCGTCGAGCAGCTCGTTGGAAAAATGAACGCCCACGAATGATTGCAACGAGTCGCAATGTTCGATCTTCTCGCGAAATGGCTCCAGGATCCGCGATTGTCGCTCTCGCAACACCGGAAACGGCTCGACTATTCGGTAGCGTAAAGCTGCGAAGAATTCCGGCGCGCGTTTTTGCGCATATTCGAGAACGTCGTGGGCGAACTGCCCATCGTGCGCTCCCTGTTCGAGAATCACGAAATTGTTGGGTTTGCCGAGGCGCTCCCAGATTTCGGCAAACTGTGCACATAACAGTTGCCCGAACAAAGGACCTACGCTGACGTTAGTAAAATAATCGCCGTTGCGGCCAATCGCGCAGCGTCCGGAGGAATAGTATCCGTGCTCAGGATGGTAGAGCACCTGGTGCATGAAGCGCGCAAATGACATAGGGCCGCGTTTTTCAATTTCGGCAACGATCAACCTGACCAGCGCGTGATTTCCGTCCTGCGCGTTCAATATCGAACGCTCAACGTCCAACGCTCAATTTTCAACTTCTGACCTCTAAACTGGGTGTTGGATGTTGGGCATTGAGGGTTGGACGTTTCGCCGTTAAATTCTCCGGCTTTTGAGATCGTCCAGCACATACCTGAGGCCTCCGCCGGGCTACCGTTTTCGGCCACCCTGGTATTTGAGGCCGTGGTTTTATATTCCCGTCGCCGTCATTGCGGTGCTGGCCGTTGGTATAACTGTTTTTGTTTCCAGCCTCGTCGCCGACCTCAAAGCGCAGGCTAAAACGTTCGATCTAACCAAGCTCGACCAGATGGAGTCAGCCAGCGTGATTCTGGATCGGAACGGCAAAATATTCGGCCAGATCTATGTCGAAAACCGTCAGACAGTTCCTTACGACCAGTTGCCTTCCGATCTTGTCAACGCAGTTGTTGCCGTTGAGGACGCAAAATTTTATCAGCATCACGGCTACGATTTGCTGGGGATCATCCGGGCGGCGTTGAAAAATTTCACGGCCGGACACGTACGCCAGGGTGGCAGCACGATCACCCAACAAATGGCGCGCAACAGTTTTTCCCTAAAAGAAAGAACGTTCCGCCGCAAACTACTGGAGATATTCCTGGCGAGCCGAATCGAAGACCAGTTCGGGAAACAAAAAATCATGGAGCTGTATCTGAACCGGATCTACTTCGGCGGCGGCTTATATGGGGCGGAAGCGGCGGCTCGAGGGTACTTTGCAAAGCCCGCGCGCGAAATGTCGCTGGCGGAATGCGCCACGCTCGCCGGTTTGATCAAGAGCCCAAATCGATTGTCGCCATGGACTGATCGCGCCAATTCACGTGAGGTGCGCGACTTTGCGCTCGATCGGATGCGGGACCTCGGATTTATCAGCCGCGAACGATGCGCCGCTGCCAGAGCGGAACAGATCGCCATTGGGAGCCGGCAAAACGCCCAGGGACAAACCTATGCCGTCGATTATATCCGCCAGCAGGTCATCGCCGCGGTGGGATGGGACCGAGCGATGAACGAAGGCTTTCGCATTCACACCACGATCGATGTCAATCTGCAGAAGGCAGCCGAGGATTCTCTCCGGGCTCATCTCGAAGCGGTGGAGCAGCATCCCGATTACAATCACCAGACTTACGCTGCATATGCGACGTCGTTCCGAAAGGCCAAGGCCAATGGAACAATGTCTGATCAGCCAGCGCCCGAGTATCTGCAGGGCGCAGTCATTGGCCTGGACAACGCGAGCGGAGACATTTTGGTGCTCGTAGGCGGACGCGATTTCGAGCACAACCAATACAACCGTGCGCTGCAAGCCCGGCGGCCCGCCGGCACTGCAATGCTGCCGTTTGTTTACGCGGCAGCTTTCGAAAAAGGCGCGTATCCCGGATCGTTAGTGGAAGATTCCCCCCTCGATAACCGCGCAGTCATGATCGGCGGCACAACGGGAATTCTCGGCGAATGGGGCCCGGAAAGCGCCGAGAACCGTTACGAAGGCACCATGACTGCGAGGCAGGCGTTAGCCAAATCAAAGAATGGCGCAACCGTCCGCATCGGAATGAATGCGGGCGTCGATACGATGTTGCAGCTTTGTTCTGCGGCGGGCATTCGTTCTTCGCTTCGACCTTATCCGGCTACATTTCTGGGAAGCAGCGAAATGACCCTGGCCGAGCTCGCTGTTGCATACACGATATTTCCAAATGGCGGTTGGCGGCCAAATGCAGCCCACATTTTGGAGCGGATCGAAGAAAAAGATGGAACGCTGGTTTGGAATGGGAAGCCGGAGAGTATCCGGAAATTAGTCATCAAGCCCGAGACCGCCTACGAGGTGCATTCTTGTCTCGCAGAAGCGCTTCAATCTGGAACCGGCAAAGCTGCCTTTACAGAATTTGGTCTCAAAAAAATGCCGGTAGCAGGTAAAACCGGCACCGCTTACGATTTCACCGACGCGTTGTTTGCCGGATACGATTCCAATTTCACGTGCGCTGTCTGGGCAGGCTTTGACAAGCCGCAAAAAATTTATCGAGGCGCCTTCGGCCGCGAACTCGCGCTGCCGATTTGGGTCGACGTTATGAATGCCGCTGCCCAAAGTTATCCGCCGCGAGAAATTAGGGGGCCAACCGGACTAAAGCAGATCGAGATTTGTTCGAGATCTGGTTTGCTGGCGACCGATAAATGTTATGACGCTGTAAAGACAGCGAATGGCGACACGGTGCAGCGGCGTACTACGTACACGGAGATCGCGACGGCCGCGCAAGCACCCACCGAGTCTTGCAACGTGCACGGTGAAGCGCGTGCTCGCCTCGCCCGCGAGTTTTCTTCCAGCGAATTGCCGCGTGCTGCCCTGGCTGTGAACCTGAGCGAAGTCGCCCCAATCGAAATCAGGAGTGCGACTCTTGTAGCCGATAACGACCCGTACAATTCTCTCAAGCCAACGCTGAAGCCCGAGCCAGTGCCCCAAGCACCAACACAGACCGCGGACAGTCAGAAGACCGAGGACACAGGCGTCGCGAGTGAAGTAAAGACGGCAAATAACGCTCCGCAGCGAAGCGGGGCCGGGACTCAGTCACCACAATCCAATTCAGAGATCAGGAAAGCGATTCCGGTTGAACCGATCAGAAAGGCCATCCCGGTCGCACCGCAGCAAACGACCGAGGTTCGGCGCGCGATCCCAGTTAAACCACTCGACCAGGAAGATGAGAATGCCACGCTCCTGAGATCCGCGACACCTCCGCGCGATCTTGACGAGTAAGTGGTGAAGCTGCGAATCCACTAATCGATGAGGTCGCAAAGCGCGGGGCATTTTCGGTTAACTGTTTTGAACCCCGGGGGGCGCGACCCGGAACAACGGTTCGACACAGTCCCTGCTCCAGGGGAAGGCGCGCATCCGCCCATCAACTTCCACGCTTTTGCGGCATGCACGTTGGGAGCTTTTCATTTCAATCCGCGCCGCGCCATCGCTGAGAAAACACCGGTTCTTCTACTGTTGCGCAGCGATTTTCGGACGTCGGAGCGCGCATTAGCTGACCTTAAGAAACAGGGTCGCACCGTCGCAGTTTCGTTGAAGGAGACTGGGCTACACCAGATAGCACAGCAGTTGCGCGACCGCGCAAAGTTAGCGCGCTTCATGAAAATTGTGGCAGAAGCGGATGGATGCATCGCCACGACTCCGGAAGCTGCTGAACTTTATCAACGGCTTCGCTCGACACGAAACCCTGCGACGGTTGCTTTCGTTCCGACGCCCTATCCCGTCGAAGACTCACGATGGAATTTGTCTGTGCCACCAACTGAACAGTCGGGAATTTTCGTCGGCACGCGTGAATGGGACGTCCCATCGCGCAATCATTTCGCGGCGCTTTTGGTTACCCGCCAGCTTTGCGAAGCCACGGGTGAACCGGTAACGGTCGTTAATCTCGACGGCTCCAAGGGACGGAGGTTGCTCGACGAGCTAAAATTTCCAGATGGAAAACTCCGGTTGATCGAGAAATGGAAGTCCTACAGGGATTATCTTCGCGACGTGGCGCGGCATAAGATCGTCTTGCAACTCGACCGCAGCCACGTGCCGGGCCAGGTCGCAGGCGATGCCCTTCTCGGCCGCATCGCATGCGTCGGCGGCGACGGTGCCATTGAAAGAATTGCGTTTTCGAAAACTTGCGGCGAAGGCCGAACCATTAGCGAGATCGCTTCGATGGCGCTCGATTTGTTGAGAAATGCCGATTTACGTGCTGCGGTTGTAAGGGAATCGCAGGAACGCGCACGGGAGCGACTCTCGTTTCAAGCCGTACGCTCGCAGGTAGCAGAGTTCTTTGGCCCAATGCAGCAACGGTAAACAACCGGTCTGCGCACGCCATGGCTCCGGTGTCACCGGTAAGCAACAGAAATCAAAAGATAATCTCGAACAGCTTAATGCCGTTCCATTTCCCAGGGTGATTGGGATCGAACGCCGTGCTGTCCACCCAAGTGCCGTAGCGGGCTGGCGCCCACGGGTTGAGCATCTGGAACGGGTTACGTCCAGGACCGAATGCGCGCGGAACTACTCCATCAACCGCAGGCCGCAGCAAAAGTGGTGGCGGGGTTTCCATCGCACGGACGGGTTTCTGTGGCCCAATCGGTGCTCTGTATTCTTGTGCCAACGCGCTTGTCACCAGTGCGGCGAGGGTTGCGATTATGAACGTTTTCATGTTTTTCCTTTCCCCTGAGGCGCGCAAATTCTTGCCCGACACTACGCCTTGCCGACATTATATACTTCGATGGACTACCTTGAAAAGGCCGGACGTGTCCTGGACATAGAAATTTTTGAGCTCAAGCGACTCCGGGACCGCCTGGACGAAAATTTCTCCCGCGCGGTCGAATTGATCAAGGAAACGGTGGACGCGCGCGGTAAAGTCGTTGTTCTGGGTGTCGGAAAATCCGGGCACATCGGCGCAAAGATCGCCGCCACTCTCACCAGCACCGGGTCGCCTGCGGTGGTGCTCGATTCCTCAAACGCGTTGCACGGCGACCTTGGCGTGATCGCGGATGGCGATGTGGTGCTCGCATTGAGCGCGAGCGGCGAGACGGAAGAAATGGTTCGAATCCTTCCCGCCATTGCGCGGTTCCACGTTAAGATCATCGCCATGTGCGGCGATTCGAAATCGGTTCTGGCACAAAACGCGCATTTGTGTCTCGACGTAAATATCGAACAGGAAGCTTGCCCGCTGAACCTGGCACCGACTTCGAGCACGACCGTGATGCTAGCGCTGGGCGACGCGCTGGCGATGGTGTTGCTCGAGGCACGCGGCTTTAAGAAGGAGGATTTCGCCAAGTTTCACCCCGGCGGAATGATCGCCCGCAGCATGCTGATTCGCGTGCATCAAATCATGCGACCGCGCGAAGCGATGGCAATTGTTTCTACCAATGCTTCCATCCGCGACGTGCTTAAGACGATGACGAGTGTGCGCGCCGGCGCTGCTGTTGTGACTGATGAAGAGAAGCAATTGCTAGGCATCTTCACTCACGGCGATTTCGTGCGGCATTTTCAATCGGATTCAAGGATCGGCGAACGACTGGTGGCAGACCTGATGACGTTGAATCCAGTGACCGTGCACAAAGACAAACTGGCGGTCGAAGTTTTGAATCTGCTGGAACGCCATCGCATCGACGATCTCGTCGTCATCGACGACGACAACGTGCCCGTGGGCATTGTCGATTCGCAGGATTTGACCCGGTTGAAATTACTGTAGGGCAACCGCATCGGTTGCCTGGGCCCGGAAGGCGAACCGCCCTCCCTACAATTGCAAAATCCAGTCCCGCATGTAAAGTCCGCGCTCTCTCCGCTGTAACGATGTAACTTTGTAACCAATCCCGCCTTAATCCATGCCTGCAGCCAACGATCTTCGCCGAGGAATGGCCATAAAATACAATGGCAATCCGGCCATTGTTCTGGAAGTGCACCATCGTACCCCGGGAAATTTACGCGCATTCGTGCAGGCGATCATCCGCTACATCAACACCGGCAAAAGCGCTGATGTCCGCTTTGCTTCGACCGACAAGGTGGAGCTCGTCGAGATCGAGCGAAAACAGCTCGAGTTCAGTTATGAAGATCGCAATGGATATCATTTCATGGATCCCGGGACGTACGACACCATCACGTTGCAGGAAAACCTGATCGCTGACGCGAAAGATTATCTTGTGGAAAATCTTTCAGTGCAGGTTCTCTATGCAGAAGGGAAACCGGTGCAGGTCGAACTGCCTGCTTCGGTCGGTCTGAAAGTAATCGAATCACCGGAAGGCGTCCGCGGCGACACCGCCAGCAACGTCACCAAGCCGGCAAAGCTGGAGACCGGAAAGACAATCAACGTCCCACTTTTCATTAAGGAAGGCGAAACGATCAAGATCGACACACGCACAGGCGCCTACATGGGGCGTGCGTAATGCGGTAGTTTCTGGGGAGACAGGCTGCCAGCCTGTAGTTTCCGGCAGCCTGCCGGAAACATGCACACGAAAGTTGTTCCGGATTTGCGCGAAGCATCTCGGCAAGCTGCCGAGATAAACAGGCCCGCGGCCTGTGGTCCCCGGAAACTTTAAATTTCGCTTTTCCAAATTCATCGCAATCTGCGTAATCTGCGGCAACTTGGCTGCAACGAAGCGAAGATCGACAAACAATCGCGGAGGGCGCAAGTCCGGACGTGCCCGGAAAGTCGTCCGAAGTGTTGCAAGCGCCAGATCGAGAAACTTCGTCGCCGCAACCCAGCCGCTTACTGTGCCGACGCGTTGGGTGAAATTTGTGTTTGCGTTTTTCCTGCTGCCGATCTGCGCGATCCTGACTCAGACATTTTTCACTGCCTTCGCCCGCGCGACAGTCACTCAACGGCTGTGGGCGGGTGAAGAATTCTGGTTTTTTTCATTGGGCGCAACTCTTTGGCTAATCGCCTTTTTTGGTCTGCCGCGCCCACTCTTGATCTACGTCTTTGGACACGAGTTCACTCATGCGCTCTGGGTTTGGTTGATGGGCGGACGCGTCAGCCGGTTTCGAGTTAGTCGTGACGGAGGACATGTGGTCACCAGCAAGGCCAACTTTTGGATCGCGCTGGCGCCTTATTTTTTCCCCATCTACAGCATTTTAGCGCTGATTACTTACGGCCTGCTTAGCCTTTTTCTGAACATGCAGCCGTACGGCCGGTTGCTTTATGCGGTGATCGGCGCGACCTGGGCGTTTCACTTCACGTTCACTTGCTGGATGATCCCGAAAAATCAGACCGATCTCAGCGATCAGGGCACATTTTTTTCGCTCGTGGTGATCTATCTGATGAACCTTTTTTTGCTTAGCACGATGCTGATTGTCGCGTCGCCACAAATTACATTTGCCAGTTTCGGCGGCGACTTGGTTACGAACCTCGGGAATTTTGCGCAATGGTTAATGCAGCTTTTTGCGCAGTTGCGAACCTAACCATAGGCGTTTGACACAAACGCCCTACAAGATCGCGAAAACAAATGCTGCAGCGCATCTGTGTCAGACGCCTGGCTACAAATTCGTTATCACCGCGAAGGGCAACGTCGCCAGCGCATCGGTTAGCTTCACTTGTCGATCACGCAGTGGAATTGGCCGACAGGTGAACAAGTCGTGGGCCTGCGCAAGCGAAAGTTTTTCGGGAAATTCGATCGTCGTGTCTTTCCACAATTTACCTACGGGGGGGAAACCAATCCGCGCGGAAAGTCGCGGTGCCATCACAACAATCCATTTGTCTGCCAGCCGTCGCGCGAAACTGAGACAGCATTCCGCAAAGATTCCGCTCACGCGAAGCGGCAGATATTCGCCGCGTTGAAAAAGATCAGCATTCTCGCGACGAAATCGCAGCACGCGCTGGGTCAGAAACAATTTGATTCGGCCGTCAGGCCACGCCCGCATCAGCTCGTCAGGCGTGGCGCTCGTCAACCCGTCCAGCATTTGGCGACGCAGATTGTAATCAATCGGACGCCGGTTGTCGGGATCGACCAGGCTGTAATCCCAGATCTCGTTGCCCTGATAAATATCGGGAACGCCGGGCGAGGTCAGCTTAAGCAATGTTTGCGTGAGCGAATTGATGGCGCCGAGACGCGCAATCTCCTGCGCAACCGGAAGGAAAATCGGCACAAACTTGTTTCGCGACGACGCATCCAAAATCTTGGCGACAAAATCCCGCATTGCTGCATCCCATTCTTCGTTCGATTGGATCCAGCTCGTGTTGATCTTCGCTTCGTGGAGCGCCTTGTCCATGTACGCTTGAATTCGCTCGACGTACTCCGGCGTTGCCACAGCCTCCGGTTCGCCATTTGGCTGCATGGGCCAGGTGCCTAACAGAGTCTGATACAATAAATATTCTTCGCTCGCGTCCGGCGCCTCCAAGTCATTGATCATTCGTTTCCAACGGTGATTCGCCACTTGCCAGCGTTGCAGCGAACGCCGCCAAAGGTCGGGGATTTCCGAAATCGCCACAATTCGCGCACGCACGTCTTCGCTGCGTTTTGTGTCGTGTGTTGAGGTGGCCAGCAATGTCGCGGCCCAATTGCGTTGCCGATCCACATTACGCTGGTGAAACGACTCGACGCTGAGGCCAAAGTGCTGCGGCTCGCCGCCTACCTCGTTCAGGCCTGTCAGCCGATTGTAAATATAAAAGACAGTGTCCTCCAATCCCTTGGCCATGACCGGACCCGTGGTTTGTTGAAATTTCAAAACGAAATGTGTATGCGCCGCGCGCCCGCTTGCATCCAGATTTGGTGGAAACCGAAAGAGCAGCACGTCCCGTAGATAATTGAAGATGGATTGGTCCATCCCTGCGTTACGGCGTTTGGCTCCGCCAATCGCGCGCTCGACAATTTCACGGTCTTCTTCGCTCACCGGCTGGCCCGGCGCGAGGTAGGTTCGGTAAACAGGAAAGCAGGCAATAGTCTCGCGCACCGCACGTGAAAGCGCTTCGAGCGTGAAGTCGCGATACCAGCGGTTTTGCTCGGAAATCCGATCGAGCATGTCGCCGAGAAGGTCGACGTCGTTCGCCAGCGCGAGTCTCATCACCTGCAGTTTTTTCGCATACAACAGATGGCTAAAAGGAACCGAGTGATCAATGAACCGATGGAACGTCTTTGTGATCGCCTCCTCCGCCGAGGAATCGACGAGCAACTGCGTCAGTTGATTCGCAAAATCATAACCAGTCGTTCCGTGCACGCGCCAGCCCGTGCGCAATGTCTCCGGGCCGGTCAGGATTTTTTCTGCGACCAGGTAAATCGCGCGACCGTCTTTAGGCAATGCGATCCCCAGTGCTTTTGCGCAACGCTGCTGAAGTTTGTCGAAATACTCGTCGGGCAGGTAAAGACCATCCGGATGATCGATGCGGAGGCCTGTCACTGCGCCAGTGCTCACCAAATCCAAAAGAAGCCGGTGAACGGCGTCGAACACCTTTGGCAATTCGACCCGAATCGCCGCCAACTCGTTTACGTCGAAGAAACGGCGGTAATTGATTTCTTCCGCGGCGACGCGCCAAAACGCAAGGCGATACGATTGCGCGTTGAGCAACTTATCCAGGACGTCGAAGCTGCGTGCGTCGCCAGGTTTTCCATTGATCTGCGCCAACGCCTTTTCCATCGCCTGTTGCACTTGCGGCGCTTCGGCACAAAGCCGCTGCAAGCGTCGTTTGATGATTTCTTTTTCGCGAATCCGCTCCGTAATCTTTTTCGGATCGGTTTCGGTCCGTTTCGGCAAGTATTCGAGCGCAGTGAGAATGCTTTGTAATTGAGCGTAATAATCTTCGTCCTTGTGGTCGGCGAGATTTTGTAAAGTGATTTCCAGAACGTAACGATACGTTCCCGGTGCTATCGGGAGTTTGCGCTCGCCGTAGAGCAGATAAAAGGTTCCGCCTTCAAAGTGCACCTGCAATTCGCCGCGTTCCAGAACGCGGCCGTATTGGTCGCTCAGGATTGGGAGAAGGACCTTGTCCCGAAGATCAAATTTCCGGGGCTCCCAGTCGATGTCGAAATACGGCGCATATCTGGAGCTGCGGCCGTTTTCCAGCACGTCCATCCACCACTGGTTCCGCGAGTCGCCAATGCCGACGTGATTGGGGACAAAATCCAGAACCTGTCCCATCGAGTGAGCGTGCAGTTGCGCGATCCACGCGTCGTAATCCGCGCGCGAGCCGATCGCCGCGTTTAGCTTGTTATGGTCGCTGATGTCGTAGCCATGCAGGCTATGTGCGCTCGCCTGAAAATACGGCGACGCATAAACATCACTCACCCCGAGCTCATCGAGATACGGAACGATATCTCGCGCCTGCGAAAACGTGAACCAGCGATTCAATTGCAGCCGGTAGGTACAGGTTGGAATCCTTATCATGTCGAGCAAATTCGGGACAGCATATCAAATGATGAAACCCGAATGACGAAGCCGAAACGCTTCGCGGCGCACCGCTTTGTCACTCCTTCGTCATTCGATATTCGTTCTTCGTCATTTTGCCGTCACATTTTTTCCGGCAATTGGATCCCGAGAAGCCCCAGGCCCTGCTTCAAGACTCGCGCCGTGAGATCGCACAAAGCGAGTCGCGAGCTGCGCGCCGGCTCCTCTGATTTCAGCACCGGGCAGGCCTCATAAAAGGTGTGGAAGCTGTTCGCAACCTCGAACAGATAATTTGCCAGAATATTAGGTCGAAAATCGTTCAGCACTTGCGGAACGGTCTCAGCAAACTGACAGAGACGTTTGGCCAGATTAATTTCGGCGGAATCTGCCAGGACGAGCTTATCCATCTCTGGCGCGAATTCGTCTCCCTTGCGAAAAATCGAACGAATTCGGACGTAAGCGTTCTGCAAGTACGGCGCGGTGTTTCCCTGCAACGAGAGCATCTTGTCCCATGAGAAAACATAATCAGTCATCCGGTATTGTGAGAGATCAGCATATTTCACTGCGCCGATCCCGATTTTCCGGGCAATATCAGTTTTTTCGTCGTTGCTCAGATCCGGATTTTTTTCCTCAATAATTTTGCGCGCCCGTTTGCAGGCTTCCTCGAGAAGATCACGCAACGGCACGTTCTCGCCGGATCGCGTCTTCATCAGTTTCCGGTCTTCGCCTAGAATGCTGCCAAATGTAATGTGGCGGAGATCAGCGGTGTAGCGTTCGCGCCGTGCAATATTGAAAATTTGCTTGAAATGCAAAATCTGCGGCGCGCCCACCACGTACCAAACCACGTCCGCTTTCAATTCCTTGATCCGATAATCGATTGTGGCGAGATCAGTGGTGGCGTAATTAAAGCCACCATCCCGCTTTCGGATTATCAGAGGTTTATCGGCCAGCTCGGGAACATCGCGAAAGAAAACGACCACCGCGCCCTCGCTAATCTCGGCAATGCCTGCTTTGAGCAGGCGTTCGACCACGCCGGGCAGGCGATCATGGTAAAAGCTCTCGCCGCATTGGATGTCGTAATGAATGTCGATTAATTCATAAACGTGCTCGAAATCCTGCATTGAGAAGGCCACGCACTCGTTCCAGATGTCGAGATTTTCTCTGTCGCCAGCCTGCAACTTTATCAACTCCTGGCGGCAGGCTTCGCGAACTTGCGGATCCTCGGTCGCTCGCTCGTTTGTCTCCTTGTAAAGGCGCACAATCTCCGCCAGCGGATCGCGCTGCAGAGCTTGCCGATCCAGCAGATTCTTCCAACCATAAATCACCATTCCGAACTGAGTGCCCCAGTCGCCAATGTGATTGTCGCGGATCACTTCGTGTCCGAGAAACTGCGCGATGCGTGCAAGTGCGTCGCCGAGCACGGTGCTGCGAATGTGACCGACATGCATCGGTTTGGCGACATTGGGTGAGCCAAAATCGATCACGATGCGTCGTGGCGATTTTGCCTCAGCGACACCGAGCCGTTCATCGCGCAGCACTTCCACTGTTTTTGCAGCGACTGCGCTGGGACGAAGTGTGAAATTGATAAAGCCTGCGCCTGCAACCACCGGCGGTTCGCAAAGATCACCAACCTCAAGCTGCGAGACAATTTTCTCTGCGACGACTCGCGGATTTTCACCGCGCTGCTTCCCGAGTACGAGAGCGGCGTTGGTCTGGTAATCACCAAACCGCGGATCGGTCGCCGGTGTTAGTTCATGAGCCTCCGGCAAACCGGCGTCTTTCAACGCATTCGAGAGCTTTTTTGCAAGCAGTGACTGGAACGTTTCCATTGGTGAGACTGGCGAACTGTAACGGCGCTCTGTGAGCGCCGCATCGACATTCGCTCGGCGGTCACAGACCGCCGGTACAGCTAGGAACGATCGCGAAAGATCGACAAAATTTCCTCGGCGGATTTCGCGCTGGCCAAGCTCTCGCGCACAGAGCGGTCGTTCAGAAACTTTGCAATCGACGCTAACGTACGCAGATGCGTCTGAAATTGGTTTTTCGGCACAATGAAAAGGACGACAAATTTCACTGGAGCATTATCGAGCGCATCAAACTCAATGCCGGTGGTCGATCTTCCGAATGCAGCCACCACTTCGTCGAGTCGATCGGAAGAACAATGTGGAATGGCAATGCCGAACCCGATTCCCGTGCTCATGGTCTCCTCGCGCTGTCTAAGCGCGCTAAGAATCGGGTCGCGATCTCCGGCTTTGATTTTGCCAAGACTAACCAGCAAATCGATCAGCTCGACGATTACCGCCCAGCGCTCCGTTGCTTTCATCTCTGGGATGATTTGCTCGGCAGAAAGTAAATTGGCCAAGGACATGCGTTTTCCCAGTGCGGGATGGCAAGCTTAGCGGCAGCGCCTGGGTTGACAAGCGTGTTTTGAGACCGGTAGCGTTTACGACTTGCGAATCCTGTAGTTCAATCGTCGGGAGAGCAGCCAGCGGACGCCGAACATATCCATTGTCGCGCGCACAGCGCGGTTACCCAATCCGTATTTGCTCTGACCGAAGCGGCGCGGCCGATGATTAACCGGAATTTCTACGAGCTGGTAGCCTGCGCCTTTGACTAGCGCGGGAATGAAACGGTGCATTCCCTTGAATGGAACGAGCGCGCTCAGGCATTCGCGCCGCATCGCCTTGAGCGTGCAACCGGTGTCGCGCACGCCGTCTTTTGTGAAACGGCTGCGAACGGCGTTGGCGATCCGGCTGGTCAACCGCTTCACGCGCGTGTCTCTGCGCTGCGCGCGATAGCCGCAAACGAGATCGGCGCCACGCGCAATTTCAGAAAGAAGTCTTGGAATGTCGGCAGGATCGTTCTGCAAATCGCCGTCGATAAGAACCGCTATCGCTCCGCGCGCTGCGTGAAGACCAGCATAGATCGCGGCGCTTTGGCCGGTATTTTTCTCGAAACGAATCACTCGAACATTCGGCGCCGCTTCGATTCGCTCGGCCGTGCGATCAATGGAACCATCATCGACAAAAATGATTTCGTAATCAACGCCCTTTAACGCGACGCTCAATTCCTGTTGCAGAATCGAGATGCTTTCCTCCTCGTTGAAAAGAGGCGCCACCACGGAAACCGCCGGAGAGCCTGGTTCCTCCGTCATAGCGGAAGCGTGCGGTAATTTCGGCAGAGAAATACCTGCCACGTGCGTATTACTTTTCCGTAGCGAGAGACTTCAATTGTCCCGACCGGCTCTGTTGATTGAAATGAAGCCTGGATGTTATGCGGCACGTGTTCCTTCTCGCCGGCCCGAATAAAGAGAGCATCGCGGCCGACGAACGGGTTGATGCCGTTTTCCTCGGTGTAAGTTTCACCCTCCGGGCGCGGCATGCCCGGTTTTAATTCGACGAATTCGTCATAGCGCGGCCAAAACGAGAACTGGTTTACCATGTCCTGCGATTCGGGGATATAAGCCGGCGGATGGCCCGGGCCTTCCACTCGTTTGTCGCGCAGATAAAAGGAAATTTCTGATGCCCGATCGCGAGCGTCAGCAATCAGAAACAGTTTCTCGCCCAATTTCGTTTCCAGATCATTACGGATTTTTTCCAGCGCGCTGGTAGCGCTTTTCCAACCGCGCATCCGGTCGCTAGGATCACTTCGTTCCATCTGGAAGCCGGCCATCCGCAGCAAGTCTGTGTCCACCGCGATCGCACTCATGGCTAGCCCAACCAATATCGCGACTAGCGCCCCTAGCCGTAACGTCACGCTAGCTTCAAGTCTTCGCCACCAGAAATGAATTGCCAGGAGACCGAAGCTCAGAAAAGCGAGTCCATCCCAATTCGGCGCGGCAGCCTTATTCACCGAAAGAAGCAAGTAAAAAAGAAACACTGGTAATCCAAACCACATCAAGAACAGCACCTTGAATTGCTGATTGACGCGTCGCCAGCTTGCAATAACACCCCAAGCCAGCGCCAGAAACAGAAATGGCGAGTACACTAGAAAATGCTGGCCCAGAAACGAAAGAACCTCGGTCGGATGAAAACCAAAGCCATGCTCGAGACTTCCCCGCGACCGCAAATGCCCAAGCGTGATCCAGGCGTGTTGCTGGTTCCAAATTATCGGCGGCAGCGTGCAAAGGGCGAATACACCAAGTAATGAGTATAGACCCGGGCGCGCAAACTCCTGTCTGAGCCGGGGAGCGAGGGCAAGCACCAACACAATCGACACTAGTTCGAATGCGTTTGTATATTTGGAAAGAAAACCGAGTCCGATCAGCAACCCCGTAAGCGGCCAATACCACGAGAACTGCGGGCTCTTTTCCACTGCCAGCCAAAATGTGAACATCGCCGCCAGCCAAAAAAAGATCGACAACACATCGATTGTCATTAGGAACGCACCGATATTGAAGATCGGAGTGACATTCAACGCGATCACTGCCCACGACCCGGCGGTGGCGTTGAACAAGCGCCGTGCGAAGTAGAACAAGAGCATGCTTGTGCCTGCTGCGAGCAGCGGACTGAAGAAGCGCACACCGAACTCATTCGCGCCGAAAACAGCAGTGCTGGCGCGAATGACAAAAGCAATCGCCGGCCCCTTGCTGAAATACGCCGGCGCCAGGCGCTCCGACCACATCCAGTAATGCGCCTCGTCGAATTCCAGATCAGTCGTCGCCAGAATTGACAATCGAATCGCCGTCAGCGCGATGATAAAACACCAGACCGCACGCGTGGCGCTCATGTCGCGATAGCGTTTGAATCACCAACCAAACTTGGATGGCGCGCAAAGAGCTGCGGCGTCCACTTACGCCCCAGGATCTTCCAGATCCATTCGAACACGGCGAGCAGAAACAGTGACTCACCAACGCCGAGAAAAACAGTAGCGATCACATCGCTGGGCCAATGCGCGCCGAGATAAATTCGTGAATATCCGACCAGTGCGGTGACGAACCAGTAGAGCCAGCCCCGCCGGTAAAACATGGTGCAAAAAACGGCAATGATTGTATTGGTCGCCACGTGTCCCGAAGGAAACGACGGGCCCGACCGGCTGCGATCGGAGGAATCGGAAAAACGAATGGTCGGCTTCTGAGAAAGAGTTAGAAATTTCGGACGCGCCTTTTGCAATTGCACCATTCGGACGCTTTCCACCTGTTTGGGCCGACGGCGATCGACGGCCGACTTTAGCGTGCTCGTTACGAAGCTTCCGATTAACAGCGAAAAGGCCAGGCAGATCACGAACGCGCGTGCTTTGAATCCGCCAAACAAGAGTGCACTGATGCCCACTGCGACGAATAACGGTCTCCAAATCTCGCTATCGCTCACTGCAGCCATGAACAAGTCCAGAAACCGACTTGTCCATTGTTGATTGATGAAGTGAAAGAGAGACTGGTCCATGCGATGGAACAAAGCGGCGCTTAAGCTTTAATGACTACCTCGTAAGAAAACAATCCGGTACAATGACGAAGCACGAATGTCGAATGTGGAAGGAATGACGAAACTCACGACCCTGGCGGCGAAAAGAAACGACCGCGCCTCACGTTCATTACTTAGGCATTCGAGCTTCATTCGTCATTCGTCATTGGTGCTTCGTCATTCCGCCGTAGCCATTTCTTTTTCCCTCGTCCTGTCGTTGCATGGCGAGCCGCCGCCGTCGGCCAAAGACATTCTCGCCTCGGTGCGGATGATAGAGTCAAAACAGCAACTCGATCTGAAGGGACAGCTTCGACAGAATGACATCGTAATTCCATTTCAGCTTGTACAAAACGGACCGGTGATTCGTTATTCGTTCACCACAATCCAGATGAGGTTTTGCAGTTGCGCCTCGGTGAAAATAGTTCGCGTCTTGACGTTGTGAGCGACGCCGGAACTGAAAAATTCACGGGCTCAAAGCTGAATGAAAGAATTCGCGGCACCAGCGTGACGTATGAAGACCTGGCGTTCAAATTTCTCTACTGGCCGACGGCGCGCGTTTTGGGCGAGGAAACTGTTCGCACTCGCAAGTGCTGGAAACTGCAACTGCGCGCGCCGTCGGACGAGTCGCAGTATTCAAATGTATTGCTGTGGATCGATAAGGCGAGCGGCGCGCTAATGCGAATGGAAGGCTATGATTCGAACCTACAACTGGCGAAGCGCTTCGAAGTCGTCTCCGCGCAGAAGATTGAAAAGCGCTGGTTCCTGAAACAAATGCGCATCGAAGAACTCCAGCCAGGCACCAGTCACGTGCAGACACGGACTTATCTGGAGATTAAAAAGTAGCGGACGCCGCGTGCTGCGGCGTCCGCGTCAAATCTTGAGCTCGGAAGGCGTTAGTGAACTTCGTGCTGGTCGGATTTTGCTCCGCTCACCACCAGCCTGCGACCGAGAAATTCCTTGTCGTGCAATTCCTCCACGGCGCGTTTCGCTTCCTCGATGGTTTGCATTTGCACAAAGGCAAAACCTTTCGAGCGCTGGTTGTGCCGGTAGCTTACGACTTCGGCATTTTGCACGTGCCCCACTCCGTTGAACAACTCAAATAGATCGCTCTCGGTGGCGTCGAACGACAAGTTGCCAACGTAAAGACGGGGCGAACTGACTTCAATCCGCTCAGGTTTACGCGCAGGTCGCGATGGCTGCGCGCCATTGCGCGGCTGCGGTGCGGTTTTCCTTTTCTCCCCGCCGTTTCCGAAGAATTCGGCAACCCGTTGCCAGAATGTCTTTTTCTGCGTCTTCGCTGCTTCCTGCCGGTCTCGAAATCGTTCGTGATTTCCTCTGCGTCGGCCCCCACCGCGCGGGCGGCGTGAGCGTCTTCCGGATGAATAAGAGTTCATGTTGGTCCTTAGTCTTTATCCAATTGTTAAAAGGGCGGAGCGCCCCGAAAAGGTTCGGGACACCGTCCGCGGCGCGCGAATTATCAATAGTCCAGTCAAACTTTTTAGAAACACTCTGCGACGCCAATGGAAACTCCGCCTCGTCGTGCCGGGAACAGACTTGTCTCAAAGCGCGAGCCGGCACACTCAGGCAACGAAACAGTGATACCGCAAACGTTTGCAGCATCGGTTCAAGAAATCTGAATCGTCGTAGAAACCGGACGCTCGGAAGATCGAAGAAGATTCCCGACATCTGGCGGAGATTATGGTCTGTTTCCAGCGCGATTGCAAGTGGAAGGATAGGAGGCGACGAAGTCGAATGAACATGAAAAGACGCCGGCGCCTTTGTCAGTCGGTCGCCCTGCTTGCTTTGGGCTTCGTCATTCCGATTTCGTCATTGCTGCTATCTCATCCCGTATTGAATACGCACGTGATTTGATGTATTCGCGCGGACGCTCACCCCGAATCGGCTGCATGAAATAGCGTAATTCGCGCCCGGTCAGTCTCGGCTCGTAGCCGAATTCGGGCATTAGATCGCGGCAATGCCATTCTACCCACCCGATTTCGTCCTCCGAAAGTTCACCCTGCCACCGTGTCGCCGGTTCGGAGCTGATTTGCGAAAAGTTAATCCGCGCGGCTGAGTTACCCTTCCAGAACTGGCCCACTTTCGTTGGCGTCAAAACGATCTCTGGATCGAAGTCAATCTCCAGGTACGCGCAAACCTCTTCCATCATGCTCGCTGGCTCGCAGACTAATTTTTCATAAGGGACCACGAAGCCAGGAACCTCCCCGTCCCGCACGCGTCTCGCCAACCGGGCAGCTACCCGCCAATGCGCGATCACGTAGTAAGTCGAAAACCTTCCTGTCTGTCTTGTCTTCTCCAGCGCGATCTGCGCCGCGAGAATGGCACGCGGATCGCGTACCGTGACCAGAATTTTTGCATGAGGAAAGCGTCTGAGGATCTCCGGGATGTGATTCCGGTTGGCCGGAGTTTTCTCCACCCAGCGCGCTATCGTGTCCAATGGCCGTTCCATCGTGGCCGCGTACGCTTTCACCATCAGCACAAGCAATTCCTCCTGCGCATTTGCGGGATCAAATGCCGCATGCTCGAACAACTTCAGAAATTCCTCCCGCGGAAACGCAGAGTAATTCCGCTTGCCCCACTTGCATGGGCCACCGAACAACACGTTGGCAAGCGATTGCGTGGTCAGGTAATCAAACTGCGCGCGGCGGCCGCGCGGCGCATATTTGGTCAGGACGGTAGGAAAATAAGCGGTTTCTTCCGGCAACACCAGCAGCTCAGGATGGTTATCGAGCAACGCCACCAAAAGCGTGGTGCCAGATTTCGCCTGACCGGCGATGAAACAGGCGCGTTGCTCGAATGGCAGCTGCGGGATCGAAGTCTTCATTTGGCGCTGTGTAGAAACCAATTGATAAAACGCGGCAGCCCTTCGCTCAATCGCGTGGTTGGCTTGTAGCCGAGTAATTTTCTTGCTTTGGAAATGTCTGCACAGGTCAGCGGCATATCGCCGGGTTGCTCCGGCAGCCGGTTAATTTTTGCCTTTTTCCCAAGCACATTTTCAATCGCCACGATCAAGTCTTTGAGCTGAATCGTGTCGCTCTCACCAAGATTGAAGATATCGAAGAGTGGGCCCTCGTACTGGAACGCAGCCATGGTTCCGTGAATCACGTCATCAACGTAAGTGTAATCGCGGCGCGTGGTGCCGTCTCCGAATTGATCGATAGGTTGCCCGGCGTAAATGCGCCGCGTGAATTGATGAATGGCCAGATCGGGCCGTTGGCGCGGACCGTACACGGTGAAGTAACGAAGCGCCACGACACGCAGGTTGTAGAGATGCGAGTAGGTCGAGCAAAGAAATTCGCCAGCGACTTTCGTGGCGGCATACGGACTAAGTGTCTGGGTGAGATGTTCATCCTCAGAAAATGGGATCGTCTTCGAAGCTCCGTACACCGATGAGCTCGATGCAAAGACAAATCGCTCAACACCAGTTACCCGCGCTGCCTCTAACAGGTGTAACGTCCCAGTGACATTTGTATCGTAATAGAGTCGCGGCTGTTGAATTGAGGGCCGCACGCCTGCGCGAGCAGCGAGATGTGCAATCACGTCAATTTTCTCGCGATGAAACAGATTTCGCACTGATTCGCTGTCGCGAAGGTCCACATGGTGAACGGCTACGTCCGTTGCGAAACCGGCAATGTTTGCATGTTTGATTTGCGGATCATAAAAATCGTTGAAGTCATCGAGGATGACGACTTGGTGTCCGCACGCCAACAGCTTCTCGACGAGATGCGATCCAATGAAACCCGCGCCACCTGTCACCAGAACTCGCATGTGGCCAAATTAGCCACAGATGACCACAGATGGACACAGATTTCGCGGCTACGCTTCAAGGAGAGACGGCTTGGGCAGCCGGCGATTTCAGAATTGACGCCTGCGAAGCCGTCATTCCTTGATTTCTAAAAATCGCGCCAGTGCAGTAGCAGATAAGACCAGTTTAGCGCGAGCGCGCTGACAGCAATTATTCGCAGGTACTTCTTCTGCATTTCGCCAAACCCAATCCGTAAACGTGGGGCGCGCGTTGCGAGTGATGCGAAAGCGTAAATATCATACGCTGCCACGCCGCACAGCAAACCAAAGACAAGCGGGTTCCATTTCAGTGCAGCCAGAAAGTGGCCGTGAAAGAATTGAATCGCGCATCGCGTCATTCCACACGTGAAACATGGCAGCCCGGTGAGCTGGTGAAACATGCAGATCGGCCATGGCAAGCCTAACACCAGCCAGGCGGCTGCCAACAGGAGAGACGAAATCGAAACGCTTAACCAGATCAGCTCGTGATCAATTTCACCCGGGACAAGGTGCCGAACGCGAAGCCGCATTTCGTCGGATATCAATGATGCGCTGCGGTCCATGCGCCGAACATACCGAACATGAACAGAGCCAAGAGCCCTCCGCAGCAAACAACTACCGGCAGAAATACTGCCACCACGGCGCGACCGGTGTCGGTCTCGTGGGCGCGTGCCAATCCGATGCACGTGCAAACCAGCGCCCAGACGCCGGAAATCAATCCACCACAAACGGGCACCATCTGCAAAGGACCAGTCGAACCCTGAGAAAAAGCGAGGACACGGAAGGTAGTTTCGAATGGTTGGTTCGCGCCGCCAACAATCATCAAACAAAGATGCACGATTGCACTGCCGATGAACAAACCGATTACGATGAACAGAGGCAGCAAAATGACGATTGCCACGGAGCCAATTCCCATCCCAGCCATTGCGGCAAGGCCGTTCTGCTGATCTTTGAACAGGCCGACCGATTGGAAACCCAGCGAAAACAAAAACGAGACGAATCCTCCTACGCATCCGCCGATGAGCGCATAAATGAGCGGTTCGCCCAGGCCACCTTCGCGCTTCATAATCGCAAACGCTTCAGCCGGTTTGGTAAGGACGATGGACAGCGTCTCGATGAATGCGCTAACAAATCCGCGCTCTTGGCGGTGCTCCCACGGCAGGCCAGCGCGCGTTGCCACAGATGTTAACGCCGGACCTGCGCCGGGCTGCACAGGCGGAACACCGGGTGCAGCGGTCTCTGCTAACTCAGGAAATTGCGAGAGCGGCTGCCAAGTCGCCATTCCTTCGCGCCACCCAATGTCGCTCGAAGTGAAGCGGCCACTGCGCAGGCCTTCGCGAATTTCTTCTTCGGAGAATACGCCCAAACTTGTTGCGCCCCGATTAACATGGATCATCGCCATAATTCCTCGTTTTATTAAGGCTCAAAGTAGAGCGCAAGGTTAAACGGTTACAAGAGTTACAAAAGTTACAAAGGAGCTACCTACCCTAATTGTAACTCTTGTAACTGTTTAACCTTGTAACTTCTCTGGTTGATCCAGCGCTCGCCAGAAATACCAGGCCGCAACGGAGCGATACGGCCGCCATTTCTCGCCATGCCTCATCAGTTGTTTGGGCGTAGGAAGTTTGCGTTTGCGAAAAGTTTTGGCGAAGCCTTTCTGCACCCCGTAATCGGCGACTGGCCAGACATCCGGCCGCCCGAGGTCAAACAGCAGAAGCATTTCGACAGTCCAGCGACCGATACCGCGCACTTGCGTAAGACGCGCGATGATCTCGTCATCGCTCATTCGAAGAAGCGCGCGTCCCGACGGCACGGTGCCGTCGATCGTCTTCGCCGCGAGATCTTTTATTGCCGCAGTCTTCGAGCGTGAAAGACCAGCGCCGCGAAGTTTCTCATCCGGTGTGGCGAGAACTTTTGCGGGGTCGAGCCATTTTGTTTTTGGATAAAGCGCGCGGACCCGGCCCCAGATTGTCGCGGCGGCTTTCCCGTTTAGCTGCTGGTAAGCGATCGATTCCGCCAGCGCATCGAACGGGCGAATCGAGAAAGCCGGCGTGATTTCATATCGCCGCGATCGTCTGATTAACTGCGCCATGTGCGGGTGACTTTTTGAAATGTGGCGATGCGCGTGATCGTGATTCATGAGGCGAATCATAGGTAAAATGATGAATGGGGAATGTCGAATGACGAAAATTCAAGGAGCCGTCACTCCTTGAAACGGCGTTTCTCTTGATAGACCAACGCTTTTCGCTTTCGTGATTTCATGGATACGCAACTCACTTGGTACGGTCAGTCGGCTTTCAAGATTGTGACCCCGAGCGGAAAAGTTCTGCTCGTCGATCCGTGGCTCTCAAATCCTGTTTTCGAAAATGCGAAGGACGAAATCGCCGCGCTCAAGGATGTCGATCTCATCCTGATTACGCATGGTCATTCCGATCACGTCGGCGACGCGGTGGACATCGGGAAAAAGACGGGGGCAAAACTGGTAGCAACATTCGATCTAGCGGACGCGATGGTGAAACATCTCGGTTATCCGGCGGAGCAGGCGCAAGTGGACACGGTTGGTCATTTTGGCGGCGAACTGACGCTGTTGGATGGTGAAGTAAAAGTCGCCTTCGTTCGCGCGCATCATGGATCCGGGGTCGCAGCCGATGATCGACACGGGCTGCGTTATGGCGGTGCGCCGGGAGGTTTTGTTATTACCATTCGCGGCGGTCCAACGATTTATCACACAGGCGACACAGATTTGTTTTCCGACATGGCGCTGTTATCGCACTTCCACGAAATCGACGCCATGCTGGTTTGCATAGGCGACCATTACACCATGGGACCCGCTCGTGCGGCAGAAGCAGTCAAGCTCGTTAATCCACGCGAGGTGGTTCCGATGCACTACGGAACGTTTCCCGTGCTGACGGGCACTCCGGAGGCATTCGAATCCGAACTGGAAAAGCGCAAGTCAAAAGCGCGGCTGCGGGTAATGAAAATCGGCGAGACGATTGTGTTAAGCGCACCCTAAGCGGGTGTTTACCTCCTATTCCGAAGAACCTGAACCGGGAGGGGGGTTAAGCTGTTTGAGACCCTCCGGCGTGAAATCGGTGTCTGGGTAGCTCACACCGCGCTTAAGACGCGACCCGGTTATGTGAGTGGCAGTGCCGCCGGGTCCGTAAACTTTGAGATCGACTGGAAGCGAATCACCTCCCTCGAGCAAAACGCGGGTAGTATTGATGCGCCGAATAACTTTGCCTGAGGAGTCATATTTTTCGATGCGTAGAGGTACTAGCCGGCGCGAATCAATCCAGCTTTTCACACTGGAGTAAGACGAGGTCTGGCCTTTGCCCGGTTTCGATTCCAGAATCTGGCAGGGAGTGCCGTCCATGTCTTCCGTGCCGGCGATTGCCTGCTGAGTCCAGGCGAAAGGACTGTCAATTATGTCTTCGTAAGAAAGGGCGCTGCCAAAGAGCGATTGTTTCATTTCGGCCGACCCAATCGATTTAAGATTGTTCGGCGGCGCGAACAATGTCCCACTGAATTTGTGTCCGGACCGGTGAAGCAAAACTGATTCGCCTTTCCGCTCTTTCGGAAAAAGTATTTGATAAACGATGTCGCCGGCCGCGTCGGAAACACGAGACTTGATCTGAACTTGAAGGGTTTGTTTTTCGCCGCTCCCGATCTCCATCCGAATCCGGACGAACATGGAACCGCTTTGCTTTGCACGCAGTTTAGCGGCTAGGTCCGAGGCGGTGTCGGCGGCGAGCGCGACGCAGGTAAGGGCAAGGCCAACACAAATGCCGACGAAACAACTCGTTCTAACGCCAAAATGAAGATTCATAAGTAATTCTACGAATCATTTGCTGGTTTGTTCAGCCATGTAAGGCAAGGCTCGGCGTCAACCGCGAACTCCGCCACGCTGGATAGAAACCGCTCAGAACGCCGACGCACACAGCGATGGTAACGGCCATCAGTATAAGGTTGAAGCTAAGATCCGGTTCCAGCAGACCGCGAATGGCGGGCGCAGTTTGCATCAGGTGAACACCGACAACGCCTAATCCTACGCCGATGATTCCACCGAGTAATCCGAGCATTGCCGATTCCAATAAAATCATTCGAACGATCCGGCTGCGCTTCCACCCGAGTGCCAGCAAAATTGCGATCTCCTGCTTTCGTTCAAACACGCTCATAAGCATGGTGTTCGTTACGCCGAGCACACCGACCAGTATGGCCAGCAATGATGTGCCCCAGCTCATTGCATTAATCACCCGATAGCCCTCGGTGTGGGCCACGTGTTCGCCTGCAGGATCGGCATGGGCTTCGGGAATAAGCCGTGACATTTCTTCGGAAAGGCGCCGGATTCCGGCATCGTTAGTCCCGGCAGCGACTCGCACATCAATCGCGCTGATTTTGTCCTGGTTTCCGGTGACCTGCTGCAGTAGCGGCAATGAAAGAATGATCGAACCGTTCTCAACAAAAGCGCCGCCTTCGACAATGCCAACGACAGGGAGTTCCTCGGTCTCGATTTGAACCGTGTCGCCCACTTTCTTTTTCAACACATCCGCGGCGGTGGTGCCGAGAAGCACCGCCCGCTCCATCTGATCCTTTGGCATCCGTCCAGAGACGACCTTGATATTTTCCCAGGCAAAACAGCCCCATTCGCGGCCCGACACAATCATCAGCTCGGCATTCTCGACGCTCATCAAATCAACCAGAATGATACACGTTGCAACAACCCCCGGCAGATGCGCAATCCGATCGCGCGTGGCTGCGGGAAAGGGCTTCGGCGTCAGAGAGCCGCGCATATTATGAACGACAATTTCGGTACCACGTGACTTCATACCTGCGGTCCAGCTTGCTACCAGGCCCCGGGACAAGCCGATCAACGCCACGACGGCGGCGATACCCACTGCAATTCCCAAAAGGGTCAAACCGGTGCGGATCGGTCGGCGCATAAGACCGCGCGTAATAACATCGAAAAAGGTCATCTCATGCGTTGGAAAGTTTTGCCGGATCGCCATCGAAAACAACCTGGCCATCCTTCATCTGGATCGCACGCGATGCGCGCGATGCAACACTCAGATCGTGGGTGATGAGCACCAGCGTCATGCGACGGTCGAAGTGGAGAGAAGTGATTAGATCGAGTATGTGTCTCGCGCTTTCGCTATCCAGATTCCCGGTGGGTTCATCGGCTAAAAGGACCGAAGGAGAATTCGCCAGGCTTCTGGCGATTGCGACGCGCTGGCGTTCGCCGCCGGAAAGTTTGGCGGGAAAATGGTTCACTCGCGGTTCGAGTCCGACCGATTTCAATAATTCGAAAGCGCGCGTTTTTCGCGCGGCGCGCGACTGGTGATTTTCGAACATCGGGATCTGGACATTCTCAATCGCGGTGAACGTCGGAAGCAGATGAAACGCTTGAAAGATAAAACCGATCTCGTGAGCCCGATAGGCTGCCGCATCATCCAAATCGAGAAGCGATTTGCCGCGGTACTTCAATGTTCCCGCGGTCGGCCAGTCAAGCGCGCCGAGCATTTGCAACAAAGTCGTCTTCCCGCTTCCACTCGGGCCAACGATGGCGACAAACTCGCCTTCCCTGATTTGAAAATCCACACCTCGCAAAGCGTGCACCTGGCCATCGTCGTAATCCTTTTCGACTCCCTCCGCCTCAAAGACGAAAGGCGACTCGGCATTTTGTGTGGATTCCCACGGCGTGTTCATGATGAAACAAGGAACCGCGAAACGAACTGCGGCGCGCGCTGGCGGCTATGTTGTGACTTAATGCAGGTAAGCCCGTTCGTCGCGCAGAGCTTCATCCGTCGGTTTCTTATTTGCGACGAATTCGCGATGCTCACGTAATCGGCTGTCAGTCGAACCGCACCATTGCGCTCCGACGCGAGGATTCGCCAGGCTGCGGATTAGGTCCGGCAACGCCTGTCGATAGCTCATGAATGGAGCCACGTCGTCCGGTCTTTTCGGTATAAGCACGGAGGTAAACTGAGGCAACACGCGATGCGGAAGTCCGGCATTTTGATGATGCACGCCGTGATAAGGTTCGTGAAGCAACGTGTAAGCAAACAAATGGCCGAGCCAGCTCTTCGGAACAATGCTTCGGGTAGAGCTATTCACGGTATTGCCGGTCAGGCCAACGTGTTCGATATATTTGCGCCAGCTCTGAAGATTTGCCGCTATCAATCCCGGGACCAGATACATCCAGAGGAAATATTTCCACACCCCAAAAAAGGTGATTGCAGTCAGAATGACAGTCCAGACAACAACTGCGAGGGCAAGCTCAGCCCAAATTCTCCTTCTCACCTTGCGGCTACGGACTAACGAGGGTCGGCGCAGGAAAACGCGCAAGAAGATAAACGGTGTATAGAACAACCCGACGGTAAGTTCCAGGAAAGCAGCCAAGCGTCGCGCCCAACGGGGCGCTTTGGTGATGACAAACGGCCAAAGTTCAGTGTCGCGCTCGGTGGCAAGGTGCATGTGGTGCATTTGATGCACCACCCGATACAGGCTGAAGGGCAGGAAAGTAAATACGCCGAGGATTACACCATCGAATTCATTCAAACGACGGCTCTTTCGTAACAGACCGTGCGACGCCTCGTGAAAGCCAATCAACAGCCCATGCATGAGATGGGCGGCGACCAGGACCAGAGGCAGCGCAAGCCAAAGCCAGCCACTCCATACGACGCCCCACAGCGCGACTTCGGTCAGAGCAAGCGAGAACACAAGGGTCTGGAATGCGACGCAGCTCACGTCGTGCCTTCCGCGCAGCTCGGGAACGCTTTCGGCGGTTGTCGCTATGTTTACCATTTCAGCTTGTCAGGACGGCTGTTTGCCTTTCGGGCGCGCGGCAAATGGTTTCCACCACCGTCCTGAATAAACGTCCAAGTTCTTCTATTTCAGGTTGGGAAAAGAGATTTTCCCGGAACAGCCAAACCACTTCAAGCGCGTCTCCCAGTTCGGTTATCTCGCAACCGAGGTCGAATCGGGGCGTTCCGGTCGAGCGCATTCTTAGCTTAAGTGAGAGCCCTCGAATTTCCACGTCCGGCACCGGATGATTTTGTAAAGCGAATCGCACTTCAAAAATGGGGTTGTGTTTTGGCGACGGACGTTCGCCTATTGCCCGAACAAGTTCGGCAAACGGCATTGCGTTTGCAAATGAATCGACTGTGGATTGGTGAACGATTCGTAAATGTTCTGAAAATGGGCGGCCTCGTTCCACCTGACCGCGCAGCGGCACGACGCCGGAAAAATATCCCATCGTCTCGCGGACATCCTGCCTGGTGCGGTTCGCGACCGGCGTTCCCACTACAATGTCTTCGGCGCCGGTCCAGCGCGACAGCGTGACTTGGAAGGCCGCAAGCAAAGTGCTAAAAAGCGTGGCACCGCTGCGACGGGCCAACTCCCGCACGCGTCCGCTGATCTGCGCCGGTAATTGTGAAACCAATCGTCGCGGACGAAAGACGACGTCGGCTTCGTCAGGCACGCTCCAAAGACGCCGTATGCCCGCCAGGCGGGATTTCCAGAAAATAATGCGTGGTTCCAGTTCAGTCGATTGCCAGAATGCCTTCTCTGCGGCGCCCCAGGCAGAATAAGAAGCTGGCACTGGCGGGAGCTTGTCAGGCCCACGCATCCGTTGTTGGACATAGGCGGCACATAGATCCTGAACAAATACACCGAGCGTCCAGCCATCGGCAATTGCATGGTGAATCGCGAATACCATCAGCTGGTCATCGGGTGCACGGCGAAGGACCTGGACTCTGTAAAGGGGACCCTGAACCAAATCGAATGGCTCGGAGAAAGTTTGGAGGGCAAGCTCTTCAATTTTCTCGGCCGATGTCTGCGGAGAAATGTCGCGAAACCGCATTACTGGCTCGGCGCGAGCCCGGATCAACTGAAGAGGTCCGTTTTTTCCCGGCAATATCGACAGTCGCAACACCTCCTGTCGATTAACCACGCGTTGCAGGGAAGCGACACAATCTTCCGGAGTGATGAGACCCCTTACATTAATAACGCAGCAAATGTGGTTGGACACATCTCCCGCCGGGGCCGGCGAGATTTCCCACAATTCGCGCTGCGGCAAAGTCAGCGGATGCAGACAGGCTTCGCCGCTCTCAAGCCATTGTTTGAAACGAGCGCGTTTGACATCAGACATGCGGGCTTGCCTCCAGTACAAGATCATCATCGCCGCCGAGTAGCCCATCGATCTGTTCAATCGAGAGTGCATCGAGATCGACCTCAATTGAAGATGGGGCTGGCTCTGGTGCCGGTGCTGGTGCTGGTGAAGTCGGCGGTGATGCACTTGGTGCGGTTCCGCCTACGTGGCCTGCGATTAAAGTTGCGATCTGCCCGATTGTTCGAGCGCGCATCAGGCTCGTCGGCGGCAGAGCGACGCCGATCGCCGCTTCCAGCGAGTTCTCGATTTCAACGCCCATTAACGAGTCGAGGCCGAGGTCGGTGAGCGGTTGATCATCGCGCAGCGTGTCTGGCTTTACCCGAAGAACCGATCCGACAACTTCGCGCACGGCCTCCGCGATTACAGTTTCCTTTTCCGCCGGTGCGGCGGACTCAATCTTGCTTCGCCAATCACTTACGACACCGGCGCTGTCGTGGCCCTCGACCGCTGCGAAGATGCGCTCGAGCAGGGGGTTCCCTTGCATGCCTCTGAAGAATGTTCTCCATTTGGCCCAATCGACTCGAATGGCCGCGACCTGAGGGCTGCCCGCGCGGAGCGAAGACTCGACGATCGCCAGCACCTCGCCGGGTGACAGTTCACGAATACCTTGCTTGGCGAGAAATTCGGCGACGCGTTCGTTTCGCGCGACATAACCTTCTCCACCGAGCACGCCCCAGTTTATGCTCAAAGCGGGAAGCCCGAGCGCGTGACGATGATGAGCGAGCGAATCAAGGAAGGCATTGGCCGCTGCGTAATTGCCCTGTGCAGGATTGCCGAAGATTGACGAAACCGATGAAAACATGACGAAACAATCCAGCGCAATGTCGCGTGTCCCTTCGTGGAGGAGCCAGGCCCCAAGTGCTTTCGGGCCAATGACGCTTGTCATTCGCTCGCGGTTGAGCGCAGCGAGCGGCGCGTCGTCGATGAACATGGCGAGATGAAATATTCCGCGAAGGGATTGGGCGCTGCTGCGAATTTCAGCCAACAGACGCGCGATGTCGTCAGACGAGCCGGCATCGGCTTTTACGATTTGTACTGTGACGTTTCGATCAAGCAGGCTGTTAACGAACGCCTCGGCTTCCGGCGTGGAAGCGCCATTGCGGCTGGAAAGCACCAGATGCCGCGCGCCGCAATTGACCAGCCAGTTCGCAATGACCTTTCCAAAACCACCGAACGCGCCGGTAATGAGATAGCATCCATCCGACTTGATTTCGAACTTCGACGCGATGGGTTCCCCGCGCCGCGGCACAAATGGCTCCGGGAACGAAACGACGACCTTGCCGGTATGCTTCCCGCTTGCCATGAGTCGAAAAGCTGAACCGACGTTGTTTGCTGGAAATGCGCGGAACGGCAGCGGACAAAGCGCGCGCTTCTCGATGAGGTCAGAAATCTCCCCGAGTATCTCTCTCGTAAGCGATTCGTCCGCTGCGAAGACGGCGTCCATCGCGACAACATGAAACGATGCGTTGCGCCGTAATGGCCGGAGCGGGATGCGCGAGTTTTGGTAAATGTCGCGTTTGCCGATTTCGACGAAGCGACCGAACTCAGCGAGACATGCCAGGCCCATTGGAATTGCTTCGCCCGCGAGGGCGTTGAGCACTACATCCACACCGCGACGATCAGTAAATTCCATCACAGCTTCGGCAAAGTCGCCGCGCCGTGAATCGATAACGTGTTTTACTCCGAGCGTCTGGAGCAACATCCGTTTGGCAGGGCTGCCGGCACTGGCGATAACTTCGGCGCCGAGATGATGCGCGATCTGGATCGCGGCCATGCCGACTCCCCCCGCACCGGCGTGTATGAGCACCCGTTCGCCCTTGCGTAGTCGCGCCACATTCTTCAGCGCATGCCACGAAGTCATGAACACAACCGGAATCGTGGCTGCTTCTTCAAAGGACAGATCGCTAGGAATCCGGCGCACGTCGCTGGCACGCGCGATCGTCTGCGTCGACAAACCGAATACGGCCAGACCGAAGACCCGATCGCCCGGACTAACGTGCGTAACATCGGATCCGACGGCGGTGACGATACCGCCAACTTCGTCTCCAAAGATGCGCGCATCTGGCGCTTCGCCCGGATAAAGCGCGAGAGCCTTGAGCACATCGCGGAAATTCATCCCCGCCGCCTTAACATCGATGAGTACTTCGCCCGGCTTGCACGACGGCTGCGCACAAGGGGCGAACCTCAGAGTATCGAGTTGACCGCGCTCACGTGATTCGAGCCGCAGCGGTACAACGGGATCAAGCGTCCGCTCTTGACGCGGATGCCCGCGTTCGAGGCGCTGAACGTATCGCGCCTCGCCGCGGAACGCGACTTCGCGCTCCGATTCGGCGCGCAACAGTTCCGTCCAAAGCAAGTTTGCGTCAGCCGCGGACGGTGTCGGCGGCAAGTCAATCCCGCGGCACGCATAGTTCGAATATTCGTTCAGAATGACGCGTATCAGGCCGAGACAGGGTGCCTGCGCTACCGCGGTAGGGCTGGCATCTCGGCCGACAGCTTCCGCGCCGCGCGTGACCGAGTCGATTCGCAGTTTGGTTGTGGGCCATGTGCTATCGAGACTCTGAGCAAGGTGGAGCAGTGCGTCCGTTCCAATCGTCGCATCGGCCTCGATCTGTGTGTCAAGGTTCCAAAGATAGATGATCCGCTCTGGCGCGCCTTCGCCAGCGTACGCCGCGAAAAGTTTGTGCCAATCTTCCGGCGCTTCGGCTCTTAGCGTGAAGGTATTGGTATCCTTCGCGGCGAATGCGGTTCCACGGAAGGCAATTCGGCAACGAATACCGGCCGCGTGCAGGCGTTCGGCTAACGAGGAACCAATGCCTTCCTGGTCGGCAAAGATAAGAAATGATTTTTCCGGAGGAACTCCCAACCCGAGCGCGGTGGCGGCCGGAGCCTGCCACTCTTTCCGCGCAAGAATGGCGATCTGGCCCTCACCATGCGAGCCCATTAATCCTGGCAACGAACTAGTTTCTTTGAAACCGGTTTCGCGAAGCACCGCTTCCCATTGCGAACGTCCAAGTAAGGGATGCACGGGACGCAAATCCCGATCGCTGAAGCGCCACCAACCGCTGGTCAGGCCGAAAACAGTTTCCGTCCACAGTTGAGGCGTGGCCAGATCCATGAAAACCAGCGAACCGCCTGGTGCCAGCAGATCGTACAGGTTATGAAGGGCAGCGCGAATGTCGGCTACGGCATGAAGCACGTTGGTGCCAATGATAAAATCGAACGAGCCGAGTTCGAAGCCCTGTTCGACGGCGGATTTTTCAAGATCAAATATCCTGGTTTCAACTTCGGGAAAGTTCGCGAGCTTCTGGTGCGCGCCGGAGAAGAAAGCAGCAGAGACGTCGGTAAATGTGTAGGAGTGCAAGCCGCGCTCCAGAGCCGGGAGTACTTGCGCACTGAGGCCACCGGTGCCGGCGCCGACTTCGAGAATCCGTAACCCGCGACCCTCGGGGAGCGCGCAGGCCGCTTCCTGCACGGCAGCAGTGATAGCTGCCAGCCAATGGCTTGTCAGCAAACCGTCGCCATAAAATTGATCGAGCAATTCCGCTCCATTACCGGCGAACAACACCTGCACGGCGTCGGTCTCACCGCGCAGAATTGGACCGAGCTCGGCACAATTTCCAGCCACAAGCTGCGCTTCAGGAAGATGACCGGGATGTTGCGTGATGAAGAGGCGTTGCGCTTGGTTAGCGGATTCAGCGGCGGTCCTGAATGCAGGGTTTGGTCTATAGCCGGACCCACTTGAGTCCACCAGGCCGCGCTTTTGAAGTTTCAACATCAACTGTTCGAAAACCGGCCGCATCGGCACGGCGACCCCCAGTGAATCGGCGGTGAAATCAGCGTCGATCATAACTCCCATTTCGCGAAGGCCCGCGCAGAGCAGGACAGCAGCGAGATCGTCCTGAGCGGCAATCGCACTTTCAAGCCGCTCGCGTCCGCGCGTAGCGAGCACATCGTCGAGCGCACCTTGAGCAGCGTCGCGCAGGCGGGTCAACGGCAGCGGTTCCAACGTCCCCGCGCGGGATTCGTTTGGTGTGCGCTGCCAATCTACATGATAGAGAACATCGCGGACTCCGCCGAGCGTACCCCGGCGCACCCCGGCGACACTGATAGCGCGGAACCCGTCCACCAGAACACACGGTTTGCCGGATTCGTCATAAAGAGCGATGCGCCCCTCGACGAACTCATCCGTGCATTGGACCACGCTGGCTCGCACCCGCGCTGAGGCTCCGGGAGAGTGGAGAAACAGGATCCGGCCAAATCGGACCGGCAATTTAAGTTGCGAGCCGCGCGCTTCGACCGTTGAACGACCAGCCGAAAACACGTGTAAAGCACCATCGAGCAATACGGGATGCAACGGATACTCACCGGCCCGTTGCGCAATCGATTCAGAAAGCGCTACCCGCCCGGACGATTCACCATCTGCGGCGGAAAGCTCGCGAACAGAGCGAAATGTTTCGCCATATGCGAGTCCCAGATCGCACATGTAATTATAAAACGCGTCGATATCGACTGACTTGAGTTTCGAGATAACCGGCAGCATTTCAGTGTGGAAACTTGATCCGGCGAAGCCCGACTCGATGCGTTCGGCGCGCATCGAGCCCACGACATGCAACGACCAGGATGCTCCCTGGTCGAACCGACTCTGGATCGTGAATGTTCGGTCGTTAGGCTCGTAAGAGACCTCGATGTGAATGCCGTCGGCAGGCTCCGGCAGGATGAGCGGTTTGCGAATCTCAAACTCCTCGACCACGAATGGTCGACCTTCGAAAAGTTGCGTGCCCGCCTCAATTATCAGATCAACAAATCCCGCAGCTGGAAAAATAACATGGTCCTCGACCTTGTGATCTTTAAGGAACGCCATGTGACGGCTGTCTAACCGGGCGGACCACCTGGGCATCGCGCTCGGCAGGCGGACATCGAGTAGGCCCCGGCCGCCGGATGCCATTCTGGATTCGCGCCAGGCGGGAGACTCGTTCCACCAGCGGTGTCGATCCCAAGCGTAAGCCGGAAGCGAAAGTAAACGACGCGATGGCGTCATCGCCTTGAAGTTGAGCGGCACTCCGGCTCGATGCAGGTCCATTGCCGCTTCGAGTAACGATTCGTGTTCGCGTTCCCGGCGAACAGAAGAGATTACAATCGGTTTCGGTCCGCCACGATTGGCGAGACATTCCTGGATTGAATGAGCGAGGGCGGGATGCGCGCCGAGTTCCAGCCAAATATCTACTCCGAAGTCAGCGATCGCATTAATTGCCGGCGCGAATTGCACCGGCTGACGGACGCCGCGCCCCCAGTGCGCCGCATTCCCGGCTTCACCTGCGAGGCGATTGCCGGTGACCGTACTGAATAATGGGACAGTTTCAGATTGCGGCGCGAGATCGGCCAGCGCGTTTTCAAGCGCCTCTGAAGCTGGTTGCATCATCGCGTGATGAAATGGGTGATCGACGCGCACCATGCGCGCGAACACGCCTTGCGGTTCGAGTTCGGCGAACATCGCTTCAATCGAATGGCGAGGACCGGCCAGAGTAAGCGAACGGGGGCCGTTGAATGCGGCGATCGAAACCGCGCGATCGTGTTTGTTGATCAACGCCTGCGCTTCTTCTTCGCCGAGGCCGACCGCGAGCATCTTTCCTTCGCCCCGGGCGCAACCCTCCATGAATTGTGCGCGCAGTGCGGTGACACGCGCGCCTTGTTCCAGAGAAAACAAACCGGCCACGCAGGCTGCGGCAATTTCACTTACGCTATGACCCGCAACCGCCGCCGGCTGCACCCCCCACGATTTCCATAACTCGGCCAGGCCGACCTGCATCGCGAAGATCGCAGGCTGCGCAACTTCAGTGCGGTGCATCTGCGACGTTTCCTCAGAACGAGTGAGTTCTTCGAGTAGAGAAAAGTTCGTGATGCCGCGCATCGCCGCATCACACTGTTCGATGACGCGCCGGAAAACCGGTTCGTGTTGCATCAACTCGCGGCCCATGCCCCACCATTGCGGGCCCTGCCCGCTCATAACGAAAGCAACGCGTGGTGCAGACTCCGGCCGCGGCGTGAACGAACTCCGGATCTTCACGCTATTCTGTTTGATCGCGAAAGCGTCAAGCTCCTGAATCAGATCAGATATTGATTGGGCGACAAGCGTCAGGCGATGCGGATGATGATTGCGCCGCGCGCCGAGTGTGTAAGTGAGATCAGGCAGTAACGGCGAATCGCCATTGAGATTCAGCCCTTCCGTGAGCCATGCCGCCAGCTTCATCGCGTAGTCTCGGAGCGAATCTTCCGAGCGGGCTGAGAGCATCACCGGCCAGGCGCGCTCAGGCCAGGGTTCTGCATGGGCGACGTGCGGAAGCGGAGGCGGCTCCGCCAGAATAACGTGCGCATTGGCGCCGCCAAAACCAAACGAGTTTACGCCAGCGAGGCATTCACCATTCGTTTCCGGTAAAGGTTCGACTGTCGTTGGAACACGTAACTTTAATTTCTCGAAATCGATGTGTGGGCTAGGTGTGTTGAAATGCAGGCTCGGTGGAATTTCGCGGTGCTGTAGTACAAGCATCGCTTTCAAAAGTCCCGCCACACCGGCGGCGGTCTCGATATGTCCGAGGTTGGTTTTTACCGATCCGATTGGGAGAGGATTAGAGCGGTTCTTGCACAGAGCTTCTCCCAGAGCGTGAGCTTCAATTGGGTCACCGACCGCAGTACCGGTGCCGTGCGCCTCGACGAATGCAATCTGGTGGGGCAATACGCCTGCATCTTTGCACGCTTCTTCGATCAGGCGGGCTTGCGCCTGCGCGCTGGGCAGGGAGATACCGTTTGTATGGCCGTCCTGATTCGTCGACGTGCCGAGAATTACTCCCTGAATGGGATCGCCATCTTCAATTGCCTGGGAAAGGCGCTTGAGAAGCACCATGCCGGCGCCTTCGCCACGCACGAAACCGTTCGCCGCCGCATCGAACGCGGCGCATCGGCCATCGGGTGAGAGCATTGATGCCTGCGAAAAACCGATGAACCCGCCCGGTGTAATCATCACGGTTACGCCACCAGCAAGTGCCGCGTCGCCGCGTCCAGCCCAGATGTGCTCGCATGCGGTGTGGATTGCAGTCAGAGCGGACGAACACGCGGTATCCATCGCGACGCTCGGACCTCGCAGATTTAGACAGTAGGAAATTCGATTCGCGGCGATTGAGTGTGCGCTCCCGGTGGGCGTGTGCGGCGCGATACCGAAATGGTCGAAAGCTGTGCTTTGGATTCCCTGATAGTCATTGTGCGAAATGCCAACGAAGACGGCGATGTCGCTTCCCTTCTCGAAGTCGAGGACAACGCCCGCATTTTCGATCGCCTCCCACGATGTTTCGAGCAACAACCGATGCTGCGGATCCACGTAAGGAGCTTCGCGCGGCGAAATGCCAAAAAACTGCGGATCGAACTTGTCGATTTGATCCAGAAAGCCGGCGCGTTTAGCGAAAGTTTTTCCGGCGATCCCTGGCTCCGGATCATAATATCGCTCCACATTCCATCGATCGGCGGGCACATCGGTGACCGCGTCGCGGCCTTCGACCAGCAACTTCCAAAAGGATTCCGCGTCATTTACCCTGCCGGGAAAGCGGCATCCAATTCCTATGATGGCGATGCGGTCTTTGTGCATAAAAGGTCGGTCTCCCGGAGGCCCGATGATAAACAAGTCATCTTTCTGGCAACTCAGTGAGAAATGTTCTGTGGCAACCGACAGGAGCCGGGCGCGTTCATAGACGGTAGAATTGGATCGATTATTCGCAACTCGGTATCTTGTCGGTCGCCTCCATGCGAATCGAATATTAAATTGAGCAGAAAACAATTAACCGCCCGGAGGATTTCGAGCTAGAACAATAACATCATGTGCGGCATCGCAGGAATGATTGATCTCGCGGGACAACGTCCCGTGCCCGAAGGAAGTATTCAACGAATGGCCTGGGCGCTGTTGCACCGCGGCCCGGACGAAGAAGGCTTTCTGGTTCGACCCGGACTGGCGCTTGCTGCACGCCGGTTGAGCATTGTCGGTTTGGCCGATGGACAGCAGCCGGTTTCCAATGAGGACCGCAGCATCTCGGTAGTCTTCAACGGTGAGCTGTTCGATTATGTCGAGCGCCGAGAGGAACTCAAAGCACGCGGACACAGGTTCGTCACGCACTGCGACACTGAGCTCATTCCACATTTGTGGGAAGATTACGGCGAGAAAATGTGGGAACGATTGCGAGGGCAATTTGCAATCGCGTTATGGGATGAGCGGAAACGCCACCTTCAGCTTGGACGCGACCGCTTCGGCATCGCACCACTTTTTTGGACGAGGCAAAACGACTGGCTTCTTTTCGCGTCTGAAATTAAGGGACTGCTCGCATCAGGCATGGTCCCGGTGCGCCCAGATCGCCGCGGCATCGATCACATCTTCACGTTCTGCGCCATGCCCGGTCCGCGAACGTGTTTTGAAGGTGTCCAACTTCTGCCACCTGGCCATTTTCTTAGCATCTCTCCCGCAAACGGAAACGGTGCGAGTGCGGTGGTGCAGAAGCGAGCGTTTTGGGAAATGGATTTTCCCGATCAGGGTGCGGAGGAACGCGGCGAAAATCCGAAGCGACTCGTTGACGAGTTCCAGGACCTTTTGTTGCAAGCGGTCGAAGAGCGATTGCGGGCTGATGTTCCAGTTGGCGCGTATCTTTCCGGCGGCGTCGACTCGAGCATGATCCTGGCGTTGGCCTGCAAGCTGAAAGGTCCTGCGATCAACACCTATACCGTGCGCGTGCGCGAGCCGGAGCTCGATGAATTGGATGCAGCAAGTCTCTCCGCGCAACACATCGGCGCCAAACCGCCGATCGTACAGGATTTTCGCGATGAAGATGCGCTCGTGACGTATCCAAAACTGATCACCGCGGCGGAAGTGCCGGTGATTGATACGGCGTGTGCGGCCTTGCTTCAGCTATCTGGCCGCGTCCACAGATGCGGACAAAAGGTAGTGCTGACCGGCGAGGGCGCGGACGAATGGCTTGTCGGCTACCCGTGGTACAAGGCGGCGAAATTGCTGGGTTACCTCGACTTGATACCCGGTCTTGGTCTCAGCAATGTCGCTCGCATTGCATACCTGCGGGCGAACAAGGTCCCTTATTTTCCCATTGCTTGGCGCCAGGAAGTCGAAAATTCGGTCGGCGGTTCGAATGCCTGGATCGATGCCTACGGATTGCTCGCGATCTCGAAGCTGCGCTTCTATAGCGAGTCGATGCGTGAAACGCTCGCCCGCACGAATCCGTGGACCGAACTGGGTTTTCCGGTGGAACGCGCCAGGCGCTGGGATCCGCTTCATCGCGGAGTCTGGATTGCCGCGCGCGTTCTCTTAGCCGGACATCTCCTCCAAGCCAAAGGCGATCGCGTCGCGATGCATTCTTCAGTGGAAGTGCGATACCCATTTCTTGACGAAGACGTCTTCGATTTCCTGGCGAAACTGCATCCACGCTGGCGCCTTCGCGGGTTTCGGGATAAACACCTTCTGCGTCTGTTGGCCGAACGATGGGTGCCAAAATCCGTGGCACGTCGGCACAAAGTTATCTTCCGCGCACCGCTGGATAGCTTTCACATGGAACCGGAACCGCCGTTTGTCGCGCAACTTCTGAGTGAGGGATCGCTGCGCAAAACCGGCTATTTCGACTCAGCCGCCGTTGCGCGATGGCGTAACGATTTTCGTAAAATGCGCGCCGGATCGCTGCCGCGGCTTTCAGTCGAGATGGGACTGATGGCGGTCGCGGCAACACAACTGTGGCATCATCTCTTCATGGGCGGCGGCCTTGCGGATTTGCCTGAGTGGTCAGCGGTGCCAACGCCCGCGGCAATTGAAGCCGGCGCTGGATCGACGCCAATCCCGCTAACGAAAAGCTAATGAAGTTTCGCCAGCGTCTCCCGACCGCGTTGTTTTGTTTCGGGATCGTCTTTTTCCCTGTCGGGCATCGCGAGACCCTTGTTGATAAGCTCGCGCGCTTCTTCTTTCCTTCCCGTCTGCGCGTAAATTCGCCCGAGCTCAATGTAGTGCATCAAACGGTTTGGATTGAGCGCGATCGCTTTCTTCATTGCCTGTTCAGCCTCCTCGTATGATCCCTTTGGCAACTGGCCATAAATCACCCCGGCCACCAGTCGTTTCGCCGAACTGACCTCTGCCAATACGCGATTCCATCGGCCAAGAACATGCCAGGCGGTATCGTTGTGCGAATCGACGGCCAGCGCTTTGTCCACTGATTCCTTGATCTGCGGAGAGGCGGCTACCTGTTGTTTCGCAGGCAGATACTGCAGCATTTTTCCAAGCGTGATAGCGGTGGCAAGCTGAGCGTCGCAGTCCTTTGGTCCACACGCAGCGGCACGCGTGGAATATTCCAGCGCCAGGCGGCCCAGCCGCAGTTTTTCTAGCGTGTCAGACGCGTCGGTCATGAGGTAGCGGTACTGCCGAGCGATCCGGACAAGCAGTTCCGGATTTTTGGGCTCCAGTTTTTCCGCCGCGAGATAGAGCGGCAACGCGTCCTCGGCCTGAAATTCTTTTTCGAACGCTTTGCCTTTTTTGAGAAGGTCACCGAATGATTCCGCCGGTATCGGAGATCGGCGCGACATTGGCACTTGCGGGTGCAGTTCAGCGGCGGAACCGGCATCAGCCAACGGCAACGCTGCTATTGCGACGGCAAAGAGGCGGTGGATTAAGGATTTCATCAGAAGAATGCCGTGAAGGAACACTATGCTAAGATCGGCTGAATGCATCCCCGCGGTCTTCGCGCCGCCCTCAAGAAGCTTCGTGTCAGAACTTCTCGGCTAATGCTCCGAAGGCGAGACCGCGGCTGGTCTCAGCCACGAATCCAATATTATGAATATGAAAATGACAACACTTGGCGCAGCTTTGCTCGCCGTCGGCTGCTTCTGGTCGAGTCAGGCTTTTGCACAGGCCACTACGACCGTAACCACAGCAAACGGCGCATTCACTGAATACGTTCCCGGCTCCGAGACAATGGTCGTCAGAAGCGAAACTGGCGCCAGCCCGTTGCGTTATTCCGTAACCAAACAGACCACGATCGTTGACGAGACTGGCGCCCCAGTTGCAGTCGAGCGCATTTCGCCTGGCAGTCAGCTCTCAATTCAGTACACCGGTTCAGGCGACCGCCTGGTAGCGTCTCGAGTTGTTGTACGGCCAGCGACAAAGGCGACTACTACGGTGACAAACGTCCCCGCCGTGACCGGAGAGCAAACCAATACTACGACCACAACAACCCGTCCTATGACGCACGATGAAAAGCACGCCCTCAAGGAGGAGCGAGAGCATCAGAAGAAAGCTGCGAAAGAAGAGATCGAGCATCGAAAGGATGCGCTGGACAAAGCGAAGGATAAACTCGACGACGACGAGGATTAGTCGCGGCGTTTTTCCATATTCCGGTGCCGCGGCGCATGCAAATCGCTTGCGGCCCGGTTTAGCGATTCTTCACGGCTTCTTCGACCAGTCTCCCCACATTAAGCAGTTCCGCCTCGGCTAGTCTTGGCCCGACAAGTTGAAGGCTCGTAACCGGAACCCTCTCGTTACGAGCCGGAATTGGCATTGCCAGGGCTGGATTGCCCGCGAAATTTACCGGGACCGTATTTTGCATCTGAAGGACCAGCGCCTCGAGGATGCCTATTCTCAAATTGAGAAGTGGAAGCGCCGGCGGCGTTTTTTGAAGTGTCGGCACAGCGATGACATCGACATTCTCGAAAACATTGTTGAGCGTTCGTTGCCATGCAGCCTGTCTGCCAACCGCAGCGTGGTAGGATGTGGTGTAGGTGATCTGCCCTAGCCGGATTACCGCCTTGGTTCGAGTCGTCACTCCCAATCCGAATTGAAATCGTTGATCGCTGATCCACGCGCCAGCCGACGCAATGGTATTGCCGTCTGTCTTCGCCTTTTCCCATTTGTCGCGGAAGCTGTCGTCCAGTGGCACGACTTGGAATCCGGCCTTGGTGAGTGCCTCATCAATTGCCACATCGATATCGGGATCAGTCCCTTTGAGTTTGAGGCGGCCAACCCGGACGCTGCGACCGGATGGCTTCGCCGCCTTGGCGGCAGCATACTTCCCGGCAAATCCAGTTTGAAGCAGATCCATCCCCAGAACCGTGGAAGCGATATCCTTTCCCATCGGACCGACCGTGTCGAGGTGCCCAGGCTCGACCGGGTAAAGTCCTTCGATTGAAATCAAACCATGCGTCGTCTTTAAGCCCACGATGCCGCAGCACGCGGCAGGCACGCGGATGGAGCCCGCTGAGTCGGTCCCGAAAGCCACATCTGCCATTCCGCTCGCGACCGCGACAGCGCTCCCGGATGAGGATCCGCCGGGAATGAGATCATGCCGCAACGGATTCTCGGGCGTACCGAAATATTCATTGACACCGGAGGGCGAGACCGCGAATTCGGTCAGGTTTGTTTTGCCAACGATTTGCACGTTACGTTGGCGGGCGATTGCCAGACATGGCGCATCGGCTGGCGCAGGCTTGTGCGTTTGCTGGAAAAACTGCGAACCGGCGGTCGTGATCACTCCTTTCATGTCGATGTTATCTTTTACTGCCAGCCGTAGTCGGTTGCTGTTCGCGTCCGCCGGCCAGCTTTCAATGAAAGCGCGGTTGCCGGAGAGCTTCTTGTTGATAAGAGGCGTAAACGAGCATCCGCTACACAGGACAAGCAAAGCCAGCGCAACGGCTAATCGTTTTAAAATAACGCGGCCGAAATATTCCACGCGCACAAGGCTCGGCGGGGGGATGCTTTTTGCAAGCGCGGACCGCAAAAAGGGGATCTTCCGGGCCGGCTGCGGTGTGATCCGACCGGGGGACTCAGTTTCAGCCGCCGGCCTGCCACCGAGGTCGCGAATCCTCGATTATCTGTGATAAGCGGTGGCGTATTTGCCTGGGTTGTATGGTACTGGGCCGCCCGAGGTGGGAGAATAAACGAAGACAAACCGGTCGTTTTTTACATCCACCGGCTCAAGAAGTAAGCCTTTGTTACTCGCCTTCTCGGTGTATTCGATCAGGACTCGCGCGGTTCCGTTAAACCCCCACATCATGAATCCGGTCCCGAACAGCCCCCCGTTAGGGTAAAGCTCGTCCAAACCGGCCATGGCATGAAAACAACTGATGGCGACCTTGTCTTTTCGATAAAGACGGTCGTCGGCGCGGTATTTAATTTTTCCTTCATCGAGCAACCGTTTGCGCGCGACGCCTAGATCAAAACCCTGCTTACGGATTTCGTACGGTCCCCACATCGCAACGGCATTCTTCGCGTCCGCTGCGAGCTTGATCGTTTCTGCGAGACTAAAGTTTCGGCCGGGCGAAATGGGACACTTGTTGTTCTTCGGAAGAAGCCGGCTGCCCGGGCCGTCAAAGACGCACAGGTGAGGATTGCTGAGGAAATCGCGAGGTAGCCAGCTGATGTTATACGCTTCGAATTCCCAATTCTTGTATTTTCGCGTTGGCAATCCAGGGGTCAGCTTTGCTGGTTTGTTGTCCGCGAACACCCGAATGACAGAGATGAACGAATGCGAGAATTCCGGGTGATTTCCGCGGTCTTGATACGCAAACGGAATGATAAAATAGCGCTCGTGCGTAAGGGGACCATCGCCAAGGCGAGGAGCAATTTTGGCTTTGATCCGATCAACGATCTGAGTGTACAGCGGCACATCATAGTTCGAAAAATCCACATCTGCCTGCGCGACGATGGGCAAAGTAAAAAGTACGATGAAGGTTCTGAAAAACATATCGACAAATTACCGGGAAACGACTCCGATTGGAAGTCTCGGATAGGATGGGGTCTCGCCCGCCAAGTCGGGCATCGTGCCCGACTGAACTTGCCAACCCCGACATTGTATCTTCAGGGGCAACGTGAAAGTTCCTTCTTTCCATCGGTGCTACCGGTGGCGGCGGCGTTGTGTCTGATCGATATGCGGCTGCGCGGTTGCTGTCGCGGTTACGTTGCCGGCGGGCCTTCCCGGGAGTCAGGCCAAAAAAGACTACGGCGAGGCGTCGTTCTCGCCCCCACCCACAAGCGCGGGTGGCTGTCTAGGGTCGGGAAAAATTTTGCTGCAAAAGTGTGCAATTCTGCGTAACGCCCTGCGAATGCTGAATGGCCGAAAAACCTAGCGTCGGCAACGATGTGCAACGCAGCGAAAATACGCGCAAAAAACTCTTTCTGGAATTACAAATTAGCTGCTCTACCAGGCGGGCCACAGGCGCAGATTGCGAGCGCAATATGTCGCCTTGAATTTGAAAAATCCGGCTCAAATGCGGGCATCGCCTTGCTCGCGATTCAGCATTTGCGCAACGCGCTACGTCACCTGCGTTATCTTCGGTGATGTTCTTACTGTCGTTCTTACTTAGGACACTCACCGTTCGATCTTTGATTCCGATTTACCTAT
>WNGI01000206.1_pt1 | contig 42512 bp, 46 predicted proteins | sample 5400621 | NCBI WGS metagenome assembly WNGI01 (sample SAMN13153374, study PRJNA577476) | soil metagenome | isolation source: 20 cm soil or saprolite under Garry oak tree replicate 1 | place: USA:California | collected 2016-06-15
AAGATTTCACGCCGCTCGGCCTCGGCATCGATCACGCGGGCGGTCGCAGGAAGGTCCGCTCGCGTCCTTCCCTTGAGATGAAAGGTGAAATGCGGGTCTGACTCGAGGTTGAGCAGCCACTTGCGCTTCCCGGGGTAGGGCGTGCCGCTGATGTAGATGCGTCCCTCAATGTTGTGGAAGACGATCTCGACCGTCCGGGGCTTCCCGCTCCGGCGTCCGACTGTGGTGATGTCGATCGTGTGGCCGCGCTCCAGCGCCGCGTCGATCGCCTCTTTCGTGACTGCCATGCTCCAATCGAGTATCCGATGATGGCTGCCTCTATTCCGCCTCAGGCAGGGTGGAGCTGCTCCCGGATCTCCGACAATGACCGCCTCTGCCGGCCGTCGGCGTCGAAGTTCGCCGCGGCCAGCCACGCCTCGAAGGCGGCACGACGAACCGGCCACTCCCCGTTCGTGATCGAGTACCAGGCCGTGTCCCGGTTGCGCCCCTTGATGACGCGATGCTGGCGAAACACCCCCTCGAACGTGAAACCGAACCGCTCTGCGGCCCGCCGCGAGGGTTCGTTTTCCGCGTCGCACTTCCACTCCAAACGTCGATTGCCAAGATCGTCGAACGCGTAGCGGGCCAGGACAAAGATCGCCTCCGTCGCCTGGCGGGTCCTCTGCAGCGGAGGCGACAGCCAGATATGCCCGATCTCGATCGATCCGTGCTCCGGCTCGATGCTCATCAGCGTCGCGATGCCGCGGGCGGCCCCCGCCTCGCGATCGATGATGGTGAACGCCAGCGGGTCATCCAGCCCCACGCGCTCCTCGAGCCATCCCACGAACTCCCGCTGGCCCGCAAAGGGACCGTACGGCAGGTAGAACCAGGTCGCGTCGGCGCCCTTGGTCGCAGCAAATAGATCCTCGCCGTGGCGCTCCGGGCTCAGCGGCTCCAGGCGCACGGACTCGCCGTCGAGCGGGGCGCGCTGGGGGCGCCGCGCCGGTCGCCAGTTCAATTCGCTCATCGCTTGCGCCTTATTCTCCCGGCAGTGGACCACACCGCACCGGCCATCCTCGACCTCGGCCTGCTCCTCTTCCTCGCGGCTCTCGCCGGGCGAGGAGCCCGCGCGCTCGGGCTGCCAGCCGTCATCGGCTACCTGCTGGTCGGCGTCCTCGTCTCGCCATTCACGCCGGGGTATGTCGCCAACCGCGATCAGCTCTCCGTGCTGGCCGACATCGGGGTCGTCCTGCTTCTGTTCGAGGTCGGCATCGAGATCAATCCGCTGCGGCTGGCGCGCGAGGGCAGGCGCCTGCTTCTGCTCACCCCGGTGCAGGTCCTGGTCACGTGGTTGGCGAGCGCCGCGGCTTGCCTGGCGCTCGGGGTCGCGCCGGCAGGCGCCGCCATGATCGGTCTCTCGATCGCCATGTCATCAAGCGTCGTCGTGGTGAACATCACGCGCAGCCGGCGAAGGACGACCGACAAACGGACCGACGAAGTCCTCCTCGGATGGAGCTTGATCCAGGACCTGGTCGGGGTCAGCTCGGCGCTCATCCTCGTCGTGGTGCTGGGTGTCGGAGGGCGTTCCGGCCTCACCGCGATCGCCGGCGTGGTCGCATTCGGGGTGCTCGCCGCGATCGCCGCCTTCGTCTTGCCGTGGCTGCTGCGGAGGCTGCAGACGGAGCACGACCTTTTCCTTCTCGTGTCGGTGGCCAGCGGCCTCCTTGTCGCCGGAGTTGGCTCGCGGTTTTTCGGCATCCCTCTGGCCCTCGCTGCGTTCGTCGCCGGGCTCGCCATCACCGAGAGTCCCATCGCAGCCGAGGCCCGTCAGCGCCTCTTGCCGTTTCGCGACTTGTTCGCGGTGATGTTTTTCGTCGCCCTCGGGACCGTGATCGATCCCACCGACGTCAGCCACGCGCTGCCGTGGCTGGCTGCCTTCCTGGCGATGGTCTTGTTCGGCAAGGTGGTCGTCGTGTGGCTGCTGTCGCGCTTCAGCCACCTCGGCGCCCGGCCACTCCAGGTGTCGGTCGGCCTGGGCCAGGTGGGCGAGTTCAGCTACGTGCTGGGGGCGCTCGCGCTCGGTGCAGGCTTCGTCACCAAGGAGGTCAGCGCGGGCCTGATCGGAGCCGTCGTCGTGAGCATCGCCGCCTCATCGATCCTTGTCCGGGTGGCCGGCAGAAGGCTCGCCGCCGAATAAAGATTGCGCCGGAGGGTGTTGAATGGTCTTGTACCAACTGGGAGGTTGCTTCCGGCCTGTCGACGCGGGCCCGCTCGCCATGGCTCGAGCGCTGGAGGGAATGGCGATGTTGAACATCCTTCTCCAGATCAAGCACAACTGGCCGTGGCAGAGTGGATGGAAGCTAGCGGGCCCGACTGGCGGCGAAAAGACGCACGACAACACTTAGCTGCGGAAGACCGAGACCTATTGGTTCGTGCGTGCGTGCCTGTGGATCGGGTTCTCGAGCAGGCCTAAGCCATCGATCCGAATAGCGACGACGTCCCCATCCTCGAGCGTGAAATCGGACGGGGGAACTATGCCCGTGCCTGTGAGGAGCACGCATCCCGCCTCGAATCGCTGGTCGCGACCCAGGTAGTCAAGCAGCTCGGGGATTGCTCGCCGGATCGCAGAGGTTGAGGTCGCCGACCGGTAATCCATCGAAAACCTTGGCCTGGGGAAGGTATAGCGGATTCTCGCCTTCGATACTGCGCGAGCTGACGTCATTGCCGATGGTGTAGCCCACCACCTCCAGGCGGCTGTTGCAGACCACTGCCAGCTCCGGCTCGGGGACGTCCCAGGTGGAGTCGGATCGGATGAACAGCGTTTCGCCAGGGCCCCTGACCCGACCGTGAGTGGCTTTGAAGAAGAGCTCCGGTCGCGCCGCGGAATAGACGCGGTCATAGGGGTCCGAGCTGATCGCCTCATCCGCGCGCGCCTCGAGGCTCCGCTGGTAGGTGACTCCCGCGGCCCACACCTCCTGACTGTCGATGGGGGCTCCGACGACGGCGCCCTCGCGGACGAAGGCAGCCGGGCGCTCTTTGTCGAGCACGCCTCGAAGCTCGTTCAGAGACAGCCTCAGCAGCGAGTCAAACGAGGCGTCGTCCGGGAGAAGGCTCCAGGTCCCTTGCCGTCTCAGATGGATCGCGCCGGCGACCCGAGCCAGGTGCAGCCCGGTGGCGGGCACGATCTCATCGATCAAGAGTCGCCCAGGCGGGCCCTGATGGGAATTCGAACTCTTGAATCGACTCGGGTCTCATGGTCACGCTCCATCCGGGCAACTGTGGCGGCACGTAGCAGCCGTCGCGGATCACCACCGGGTCGAGGAAGTGCTCGTGGAGGTGCTCGACGTATTCGAGGACACGGTTCTCGAGCGATCCGCTTACGGCGATGTAGTCAAAAAGTGAGACGTGCTGCACGTACTCGCACAGGCCGACGCCACCCGCATGCGGGCAGACCGGCACCCCGAACTTGGCCGCTAGGAGCAGCACCGCAAGCACCTCGTTCAATCCGCCAAGGCGACAGGCGTCCAGCTGGCAGAAGCCGATCGCCTCGGCCTGGAACAGCTGCTTGAAGATCACCCGGTTCTGGCAGTGTTCGCCGGTGGCGACCTTGATCGGCGCGATGGCCCTTGCGATGGTGGCGTGGCCGAGGACATCATCGGGGCTCGTCGGCTCCTCGATCCAGTACGGCTCGAACTCCGCCAACCGTCGCACGTTGGCGATCGCGTCACCGACTTCCCAGACCTGGTTGGCGTCCATCATCAAATGGCGCTGAGGCCCAATCTCCTCGCGAACGATGCGTGCGCGCCTCACGTCGTCGTCGATCCTCTGCCCCACCTTCATCTTCACGTGTGACCAGCCGGCGGCCACCGCTTCGCGGCACAAAGTACGAAGCTTTTCGTCCGAGTAGCCAAGCCATCCCGCCGACGTCGTGTAGGCGGGATAGCCGGCGCGCAGCATCTCCGCTTCGCGCACGGCTCGGGTCGGCGCCATCCGTTCCAGGATGGCCAGGGCCTCCTCGGGTGTCAGGGCGTCGCTGATGTAGCGGAAGTCGATGCACGAGACCAACTGCTGTGGGGTCATGTCCGCCAGCAGCTTCCACAAGGGCTTGCCCTCCACCTTCGCGTACAGGTCCCACACCGCATTGATGAGCGCCGCCGACGCGAGGTGGATCGCGCCTTTCTCGGGACCGATCCATCGCAACTGCTGCTCGCCTGTGATGGCGCGCCAGAATCCGCGCATATCGGACGTGATCGACTCGAGGGTCCGTCCGACGACGATCGGCGCGAGGGCGTTGATCGCGGCGACGCAGACCTCGGTGCCTCTGCCCAGCGTGAAGGTCAGGCCGTGGCCTTCGAGGTGATCCCCAGCATCGGTCTTCAGGACTACGTACGCCGCCGAGTAGTCAGGTGTCGTGTGCATCGCGTCGGAGCCCGCCAGGCTTCGCGACGTCGGAAACCGGACGTCGTATGTCGTGGCGCTGAGGATTCGGTGCATCGCTCAGCCCTTCACGGCGCCGACCAGGAGACCACGGGCGATGAATCGCTCGAGCGCGATCGCCATCGCGATGACGGGCGTGATCATGATGAGGATGAGCACCGACATGTACCACCACTGCGGCCCACGCGTGGCGTTCTGGGCAGCGACCGTAAGTGGGAGCGTCTGGGCGTTCGCGCTGGTCAGGAACAGCGCGATCAAGTATTCGTTCCAAGCAAAAACGAGCACGAACAGGAACGTCGCCACCAGGCCTGGGACCGCCAGCGGCAGGACGATCGACCGGAAGATCCGGTAGGGGGATGCCCCGTCGATGGCGGCGCTCTCTTCGAGCTCGAGCGGGACGCTTCGCAGGTAGTCCCGCATGAGCCAGACGACGATCGGTAGGTGGGACGCGACGTAGGTGATGATCAGCGCCGGCCACGTGTCGAGCAGTTGAAGCTGCTGGAAAAAGATGTAGATCGGGATCACGACCGCGACCGGCGGCAACATCCGCTGGGAGATCATCCAGAACGCTATGTCGTCATTGCTTACGCCTCGTTTCGATCGCTGGGCAACCGTCTGAAGGAGCAGCACGAAAAAGGCGAAGCCACCCAGGGCGGCGAGCAGCCATACGACGTGGACGATCATCAAGACCACCGCAAGCGCGACGCCGGCTGCAAATGAGGCGATCGCGCCGAAGCTCACCTGGTAGCGCATGCGGACGAGGCCGTACGCCGCCATCGATCCAAGCACAACCGTGATGGCGGTGCTCGTCAGACCGACGACAACGGTGTTCAGGTAGGGCCGGAACGTGTCCTCGCCAAGGTCGACGAATATGTAGTGCCAGTTGTCGAGAACCGGCTGGAAGTCGCGGAAGGGAATGTAGAAGGGTCCGCTGTTGACGTCGAGCGGCGTCTTGAGCGAGGTGACGGCGAGCCAGTACAGTGGGAACAACACGACGAACGCCCAGCCGAACAGCAGGACGTAGGAGACGACCATCTGCGCAAACGAGAGCGTGTTGATCGACACCGACTGCGAGCGCCGGCCGGCGAAGGCCATTTCTAGGCCAACGCCGACACGCGGCGGCGGAAAAGGTTGACGTAGGTGACGCCAACAAAGGTCACGAGCAGCAAGAGCATGTAGGCGACCGCCGCCGAGCCTCCGATGTCGAGCGAGCGCCAGATGGTGTAGGCGTGGAGGGTGAGAGACTCGGTCGCCGTCCCTGGGCCGCCGTTCGTGAGGACGTTGGGCAGGTCGACGATCTTGAAGCCTTCGATGAGCCGGATCAGGACGACGGTCGTCGTCGCCGGCAGGATCTGCGGAAACGTGATCCTCCAGAAGACGTTCCACCGGCTTGCACCGTCTACGACAGCTGCCTCGACCAGCTCATGGGGGAGGGTTTCGATCGCTGCGAGCAGGATGATGAAAATGAACGGCGTCCACTGCCAGATGTCGCCGATCATCACCGCGGCGCGCGCGCCCCATGGATTCGTGACCCAGGAGACATCCGTCAGCCCGAAGTGGTCCCACAAGGGGTAGAGCGGGCCTTTGCTGGTGTCGGTAAGCATCTGGAACAGGTAGGCGACGCCGACGGGCGTGATCATCATCGGCAGCAGGAACACGACACGGAAGAAGCGCCTGCCAGGAAGGTGCTGCACGACCAACAGCGCCAGGCCGAGCCCGAGCATGTACTGCACCGCGACGTCGACTCCGACGTAGACGATGGTGACGACCACGGTCCCAGGCCGACCGCTCGTGAGGATCGTGTTCGCGACCAGCCACAGCAGCCCGGCCGCAATGATGGCTGCCACGACGCGACCGACCAGACCGCCAACGGTGCGGTTGGGTCCCGTGATGTACCTGAACAGCAGATATGCGAACAGCCCGTAGGCCGCGACCAGCACGACCGCGCTCAGCGGACTGATTGGGCCCACCACGCCGAGAAAGTGCGTCTGGTCGATCCCGATGAGGAGCTTGGCGTAGTTGTCGAAGCCGACGAACTTGAGCTCGACCCCGCCCTCCGAAAAGCCAAGTCGGGAAAGCGATACGTAGAGCGACGCCAGCAACGGAAAGATCGAGAAGCCGAGGATGACCACCACGGCCGGGAGGATGAACACCGACCCGGCCCAGCGGTCAAGCCGTGTCGCGAGTGGACGCCATCGAGACGAGGCGGCTCTCTGCACACGCGCCGACGCCTGGCTGCTCATGGAGACGCGACCACCTTCATTTCTTCCTGGCACAGGGACAGTGGAGGTGGGCGGCGAGCGTGTGGCTCGCCGCCCTGCTTCCTTACTTGGTGACGCTCAGGCTAGATTTGTATGCGTCCAGCTGGGTCGTGCGGCCGACCTCGTCTGTCTTCTTGTTCCACTGGCTTGTGATCTGAGCCATCGTCTGCTGAGTATTGAGCTCACCCGCGAGGAACTGAGCGAGCGCAGTGTCGAGCGCTGTCTGCTCGTAGTACGCGCTTTGCGGGATGCGTAGGTCGAGGACCATGTTCGGGCTCTGCAGGCTCGACTTGATTGCGCCGAGGTAATCGTTGGCGGCCTGCGTGCTCATCCCGGCCTTGGTCCAGTTGTCGAGGCTGGTGAACTGTGAGGTGCGGTATGGGTTGAATCCGGTCCTCCCGATGGTCACGTCCTCTCCGGACTGCTTGGGCGCAGACATGTAGGAGAGGAAGGCAAACGCGGCATCCTTGACCTTGGCAGACGAAGCCTTGTTGATCGCGCCCGACCAGCCGCCGAAGGCCGCGAAGGGTGCGTGGTTGACGCCGTTGACCGCGTTCGGGCACAGGGTCGCGCTGCAATCGGCCAGCTGGCCCGTCGCGCGATCCAGGACCTGCTTGGATCCCGGCAGGATGACCGCGCCCACCTTGTCCTCCACCTTCGACTGGGTCTTGTCGATCGCGAGGGTGCCAATGTCGCCCCAGTCGAGCGATAGCGCGCAGCGACCGGTGATGAACAGTCCGCGGGAGTTGCCGACATCATCGTTGAGCTGGGTTGGCGGGCCGATCTTGGATAGCTGCTTGTAGACGTCCAGCGCCGCCGCGGCAGCCGGGTTGTTCGTGAGCGGCTGCATGGTGGACGTGTCGAAGAATGCGCCCTGCTTGGTCCCCTGGCTCTGCAGGTACGCGGCCGCGACCGAGAGCCAGGCCCAGTAGGACTGCGCGCTTCGCTTCATCGCCAGGCACGAGCCGTAGTCGGCTTTGCCGTCGCCGTTCAGGTCCTTGCCCTGGAAGTGCTTGGCGATGTCGATGTAGTCCTGCCACGTCTCGGGTGGCTTGAGGCCATCCTTCTGGAGCAAGTCCTTCCGGTAGTAGACCATCTGGAAGTCCCCGTCGAGGGGGATCGTATACACCTTGCCCTTGAACGTCGCGCTGAAGTCTCGGAAGAACGGCGCGATGTCGTTCCAGTCGAGCGACGAGTCGTTCTTCACCCGGTCGGTCAGGTCTTCCAGGTAGCCCGGCGGGACGTAGTCGCCCATCCACTGGGGGTCGAAGACCGTCGCGTCATAAGAGTTGGTCTTGGTGGCGAAGTCGGTGAGAAGCTTTTGGTAGAGGTCGGAGAACGGCACGATGATGATCTGCACCTTGGCCCCGGTTGCCTTCTCGAAGTCGGGGGCCCTGCGCTGCAGCGGCTCCGCGATCTGCGGGCCGGTGAACGTGAGCACTCGCACGGTAACGCCGCTGAACTTCTGGCTCGAGTTCGTCGAGTTCGAGCCGTTCGCGCAGGCGGCCATCAATCCCACCCCCACCAACAGGACCAGGGCTCTCGCCAGGTGTCGGCTCATGTCCATCTTTTCCCCTATGAATCTGGAAGTGACGTCGGTTCCGGCGGAGCGGCCGGGACCGCTGAATATGGGATGTTTAGCCGGTTCCAGCCAGTTTGTCAAGCTCGGCGCAGCGCAAACCACCGTCCACGTACCCCTAGTCATCCGATGTCTTCTGAAGACCGGGCAGCATGAAGCGCCTCAAGATCCGCTGGAACGCCGCCACCAGCAAGGCGACCGGAAGGAGCGAGGCGACCAGCGCGGCTGCGGCGGTGGGCCAGTCAAGCTCACGCTCGAACGTGAAGAAGTCACTCATCGCCACGGGCACGGTTTTGACGTCGCCGGATGTGAGCACCAGAGGAATGAGGAGAAGGTTCCAGTCGATCACAAACAGGACGATCGCGGTGGCGGCGACAGTTGGAGCGACAAGGGGCAGCACCACCTGGCCGACGACGCGCAGCAGTCCCGCCCCGTCAAGCAGCGCTGCCTCTTCCCATTCCGTCGATAGCTGGGCAAATGAACCGTGGAGGACGTAGACCGCCAGGGGCGCGGTGAGCGCCGCCTCAGCCAGAACAACCCCGAACAGAGTGTCCGCGAGGTGGACGCGACGCATGAAATCATTCAAAGGAATCACGTACGCGATCGCCGGCAGGCTTGCCAGTACGAGGAAGGTCTGCGTGACCACTCGACGGCCGGAAAACGGTGTCCGAGCAAGGCAGTATGCGGCGAGAAACGCGACAGCGATCGCCAGGGCTGTGGCGCACGCGGCGGACACAGTGCTCGTCACGAGCTCCTCCCAGAACCCGGGCTCGGCGACTCCCACGTCGGAGAAATGCTCAAACGTGAGCGGCCCGCTCCACGATGGCGGATGGGTGGAGTTGTCGGGAAGCACACCGACCGAGGCAAGCGCGGTCCACACCAGCGGGAGAAGGAACCCGGCCCCAGCCAGGAAGAGGACTGCGGAGCGGCGGCGGTCCGTGCGGAGCGTGGTCATTCAGTCGATCGCCTGGCGAGCTGGATGTAGACGGCCCCCACCACGAAAACGCCAGCCGCGATCACCCATCCGGCCGCGGCACCGACAGGCCAATCGTTGACCTGGAATGCACGGTCGTAGCTGTATAGGGCGGGCGTGAGCGTGGCGGTGCCTGGACCTCCTCCGGTCAGGATCAGAACGGAGTCAAAAGTGCCAAGCGACAGGCCGGTCAACAGCATCGCGATCGTGAGGAGAACGGGGCGCACGGCCGGGATGGCGATGTATCTGATCCGTTGCAGCGTGGAAGCGCCGGCAAGACTCGCTTCCTCCCAGCGCTCAGAAGGAATGCCTGACAGGCTCGGCAGGAGCAGAAAAGTCACAAAGGGGGCGATGCGCCACACCTCCACCGCGATCGTCGCAGGTAGCGCGAGGCGCAGATCTCCGATCGGGGGCGGCACATCTGACCGGCCGAACCAGGCGGCGGCGAAATCGAGAATCCCGGTGGCGCTGCCGAACAAGAAGTGCCACATGACTCCGCTCGCGATCGGGCTGACGAGCCATGGCAGCAACAGGAGCACCCGCCAGACCGCGCGTCCCGCGATCGGACCGCGCAGCAGGTACGCGATACCGAACCCGATCACAAGCTCCAGCGGGACGGCGGTGAGCGTGAAGACAGCCACATTCCGGATCGATGCGACAAACTGCGGATCCTGAAACACGACCAGGTAGTTCCTCCCGCCTGCAAACTCAACTTTCGTTGCGAAAGGCGAGTAGGTGGTCAACGTCGCAAACAATCCGATTAGCGCGGGACCGACCAGACCGGCCGACAAGAGAATCGCCAGGGGGGCGAGCAAGAAGATCCGATCGCGACGAGTGAGCCTCACGTTGTCAAGGCCGCGGCTGCACTATCTCGCGCCGGTGATCCCTCCATCGATGATCAGCCCAGCGGCCATCATGAACTTCGATTCGTCAGAAGCCAGGAAGAGGGCTGCCTGGGCGACGTCCTCCGGCCGGCCCAGATCGTTGCTCAGCTGTCTCCTGCGGATCGAAGCCATCCCCTCCTCGGGGTCCGAGTACGACTCTTTCAGGTAGCGCTCGACGAACGGGGTCAGGATGGTGCCCGGCAGCAGCGCATTGACTCGAATGCCGTGCTGGGCGACGTCGACCTGCATCGACTTGGTCATCGCGAAGACGGCGCCTTTCGACGCCGCATAGGACACGCGGCGCGCAAGACCGATCTCGGCGATGCAGGAGGACATGTTGATGATCGACCCCGAGCGCAGTGTGATCATGTGCGGGACCACCGCTCGACTCATCAGGTACACGCCGCGCACGTTCACCCTCATGACCCGGTCGAACAGCTCGGGCTCCGTCTCCATAATGTCGCCGACGCCGGCGATACCTGCGTTGTTGAAGAGAACGTCGATCCGGCCGAACCGCCGGACAACGCGCTCGGCGAGCGCAACGGTCTGTGTCTCGTCGGCCACGTCGACCTGCTCGGCAACCGAATCCGGGCTGCGGTCAGCGATCTCCTCCACGGTCTTGACGGCTGCATCGAGGTCGATGTCGGCGGCGACCACGCGGGCGCCCTCCTGCGCGAAACGGCGGGCGCTGGCCTGGCCGATCCCGGAGCCCGCACCGGTGATCAGGCAGACCTTGTCCTTGAGTCGGTCGCCCATTTGTGGCCTTAGCTATATGCTGAAGCTCCGATGTTTGTCAACCTGTCGGGTTCAAATCGTGCCTGTGAGGAGGTCACAGCGCCATGAACGTCCGATCTCTTGGCCCCAACGGCTCGCCTCGTCGGGCACGCAGGGCACAGCGGGCACCCAGCGTCACCGACCATGCGATCGATAAGATCCGCGAGCACATAGTCTCAGGGGCCTGGGGCGCCGGAGACCGGCTTCCCAAGGAGAGCCAGCTGGCCGCTGAGCTCGGGATCTCGCGCAACTCCCTCCGCGAGGCGGTCAGGGCGCTTTCCCAGCTGCGTGTCCTGGAGGTTCGGCAGGGCGACGGGACATACGTCAGCAGCCTCGAGCCGGATGTCCTGCTCGAGAGCACCGGTTTTATCAGCCACCTCTTGCTTGGCGAGACGGAGATCGAGCTCTACGAGGTGCGCCGAATCCTCGAGGCGGCAGCAGCCTCGCTGGCCGCGGGCCGGATCGACGCCCAAGAGAAGCTGGCCCTGGGACAGAGCCTGGAGCGAATGCGGGCGGCGCAAAGCGTCGAGGAGCTGGTCGAGGCGGATGTCGCTTTCCACGCCGTGATCGCCAAGGCCACGGGCAACACGGTTCTGACGTCCTTCCTTGCGAGCCTCTCGACCAGGACGATGCGCATCCGGTTGTGGCACGGCCGCACGGCGGACGACGCCCTCGACGAGACTCGCGAAGAGCACCGGCGGATCTACGAAGCAATCGTCGCCGGCGATCCCGAACTTGCCCGAGCCGCCGCGACCGCGCACATAGCTAGTGGCGAGCGCTGGCTTCGCGGCCAGCTCACGGCGGGCAACTCCGCCTGATGCAGGTGGGACTCCACACCCGACTCAAGCCTGGCGCCGAAGAGCGCTACGAGGAATATCACCGCGCGGTCTGGCCTGACGTTTTGCTGGCCATCCGTCGCGTGGGCATCACCAAGTACGTGATCTTTCGCGACGGCCTGGACCTGTTCCACTACATCGAGTGCGACGACTACGAGCGCGCGATCGCCGACCTGGCGACAGATGCGGTGAACGTTCGCTGGCAGGCGGAGATGGCTCCGATGATGGCGAAAGCGCACGACTTCAGCGGCCAGAGCAGCGATCGGCTGCCGATGATTTTCGAACTCGCCTGAAACCGCAAGAACGCGTCCCACTCGGCAAAACGTCGTTGCAGGTGACGCGACTCGGCCTCGGCAGCGCGCCTCTTGGCGGGCTCTTCGAAGAGGTCGCCGACGACGAGGCGCATCGGGTGGTCGAGACCGCGTGGCAGGCTGGGATCCGCTTCTTCGACACCGCTCCTCTGTACGGCCACGGTCTGGCTGAGCAACGGCTTGGCGCGGTGCTCCGGACGAAGCCTCGCGACGAGTTCGTCCTCGCGACGAAGGTCGGCAGGCTGCTTCGCGCCGGGGCTCCCCCCGAGCCCGGCCAGGCTTACAAGGGCGTACCACCCGTCAATCCCGTCTACGACTTCAGCTACGACGGAGTGATGCGCTCGGTCGAGGAAAGCCTGGAGCGTCTCGGCCTGGATCGCGTCGACGTGCTTCACATCCACGACCCGGATGACCACTTCGACCAGGCGTTGACCGGCGCCTACCGCGCCCTCGACCGCCTTCGCACGGAAGGCACGATCAAGGCCGTCGGGGCCGGCATGAACCAGGCCGAGATGCTCGCTCGCTTTGCGCGAGAGGCCGATTTCGACTGCTTCCTGCTCGCGGGACGGTACACGCTGCTCGACCGCGCGGGAGCAAAGGAGTTGCTCCCTCTGTGTGCCGAGCGCGGGATCTCGATCGTCGCAGGTGGTGTGTTCAACAGCGGCATCCTGGCCAACCCCAGGCCCGGGGCTACCTTCAACTACGAGGCGGCGCCCACTGCACTGGTGCGACGCGCGGTCCGCATGCAAGCAATCTGCGAGCGTCACGGAGTTGACCTGAAGGCTGCCGCGATCCAGTTCCCACTCCGCCACCCGGCGGTCGCGTCAGTGCTCACCGGGTGCCGCTCAGTTGGCGAGGTCGAAGAGAACGTCCACATGTTTCAGGCGCCGATTCCTTCCGCGCTGTGGGACGAGCTCGACGCATGATCGTCGATGCCCACCACCACTTTTGGGACCCAGGGCGCCGCGACTACCCATGGATGGGCGACGAGCTCTCCGCCATCCGGCGACCGTTTGCGCCGGATGACCTTCGCCCTCAGCTGGTCCAGAACAAGGTCGATCGGACAGTGCTCGTCCAGACGGTGTCCAGCCTCGAGGAGACTCGCGAGTTTCTCCACACCGCCTCGCGAACCGACTTCATCGCGGGAGTCGTGGGTTGGGTCGACCTGACTGACCCGGCAGTCGCGGACACGATCGCCAGCTTGCGAGGCGGGAGCGGTGGAGATCGCCTGGTTGGGATCAGGCACCAGGTGCACGACGAACCTGACGCGGCCTGGCTTCTACGCGAGGACGCGCAGCGTGGGATCGCTGCGGTGGGTGCCGCCGGACTCGTCTACGACCTGTTGGTACGTACGCGCGAGCTTCCCGCCGCCCTGCTGACCGTGCGCGAGCATCCCGAGATGCGTTTCGTCATCGACCACGCCGCCAAGCCGCGCATCGTGGATGGCGCGTGGGACAACGAGTGGGAACAGGCGCTGGCGCCCCTTGCGGACGAGCCCAACGTCGCCTGCAAGCTATCAGGGCTCGTCACCGAGGCGGACTGGAAATCATGGACTGGCGAACAGCTTCGGCCGTACGTGGAGCGCGTCCTCGGCTGGTTCGGTGCTGGGCGCTGCATGTTCGGCTCCGACTGGCCGGTCTGCCTTCTCGCAGCCAATTACGCTGAGGTCCTTGCGACGATGCGCCAGATCGTCGGCGATGACGACGATATTTTCGGAGGGACGGCGACCCGCGTTTATCGGATCTAGGCGACCTTATCCACAGCGGCGCCCCAGCGCTCGTCGATACGGCGCACCTTGTAGATCACGAACGCCGCGCCCCAGGCCAGGACAAACGCCGCCACAATCACAAAGCCCGCACTCCCGAACAGGTCGAAGTTCGCGATCGCGTCGAAAATCCCGCCGCGCAGCTTCAGCACGTCGATCAGGATCTGCAGGAGCTCGACCACGCCGACGAACAGTGCGACGAATACGGATAGCGAGGTGACTGTCAGGTTGTAGAAGACCTTCCGGATCGGGCTCGCGAAAGCCCACGAGTACGCCTTCGACATGAAGGCGCCATCTGTCGTATCCATCAACGACATGCCCGCGGCGAAAATCAGAGGTAGGGAAATCACTGCCGTGAACGGCAAACCCTGCGCCGCAGCCCCGGCCGAGATTGCGAGCAGCGCCACCTCGGAGGCCGTGTCGAAGCCAAGGCCGAAGAGGAAGCCGATCGGATACATCTGCCAGCTCTGCTCGATGACTCGGAAGAGTCGGCCGAAGATCCGCGTCATCAGCCCTCCGGCGACCAACTCCATCTCCAGGGATTCACGGTCGTATTCGCCACGCCGCATCCTGCGGTAGACGCGAACGATGTCCAGCAGCACGGCGAGGTTGACGATCCCGATCACGACCAGGAAGGTGCCGGACACCAGCGTTCCAACCGCGCCGCCGATGTCCCTCAGCTCTCCGTTTGCGCCAACCACTCCCTGCACGATGGATTTGACCGCCAGCCCTAGCGCGACCGCGATGAGAAAGACGACGGTTGAGTGACCAAGCGAGAAGAAGAAGCCAACGCCGACTGGCTTCTTGCCGGTCTGCAGGAGCTTCCGTGTGGTGTTGTCGATCGCAGCGATGTGGTCGGCATCGAACGCGTGCCGGAGGCCAAAGGTGTAGGCGAGCCCACCAAGTGCTAGAAAGCCGGGATGCGACGCTCCGTACAAGAGAAGCAGGCCCCACCCGACGATGTGCAGAAGCCCCACCGAGCCGAAGAAACCCGCGAGCCGGCGCCGCTCGCCCGGATCGAAGGCCTGGGTGAACAGCACGCGCATCGAGGCCACGCGGAGAGCCTAAGCCCTATCGCGACAAAGTCGCAAGTAGGAATTCAGATCCGATAGGGAATTGTGCGAATGGGTCGCAGGTCGGGAGCGTGCGCTAGGCTTCGCCGCCATGGATCTCGATGAGCTCCCTCCCCAGGTCCGTTTCGTCATCCGCTCCCTCGATCAAGCCATGAAGAGCCGCGAGCCGGCGATCCGTTCCAAGGTCCACCAGCTGCGCGCCGCGCACGCCACGTACACCAACGACCAACTTGCCCTGGCGCTGATCCGTTCCACGCGGCGAAGGGTCGCCGCCACCGGCGCGATCAGTGGAGCGGCATCGATCGCGCCTGGACTGGGCACCGCCCTGGCGATCGGCACGGTGACGAGCCAGACGATCTATGCGCTGGAGCAGGAGGTCGAGCTCGTGCTCGGAATCGCGATGATCTTCGGTCACGAGCTGACCGGTTCCGAAGGACGCGTCCTGGAGGCGCTCGTGGTGGTCGGGCTCACCAGCGGCGCGCTGAAGCTGCGCGAGGATGTGGTGGTCGCGGGCGGCGAGCGCCTTGCCATCGCCGCGTTCCGCAGGGTACCCGGCCTGCTCCTCGTCCATGGTGGCGGACGCTTTGTGACGCGCGTCCTCCGCCGCTTCGCCACCAGCGGGGTTGCGAAGGTCGCCGCAAGGGTGGTGCCGCTTGGGATCGGGGTCGGGATCGGGGCCGGCTTCGACTGGATCGCCGTCACCGGGCTCGGACGCGCCGCGATGAAGTACTACGGTCCCGGCGGACCGGGCGCGCGCCCGCTCCTAATTGCTCCGGAAGATCCCTCGCACGTCGAACTCGGCAGCTGAGGCGATCTGGTCGAAGCCGCACTTCTTGGGCGGCTTGTCGGTGCGCCAGCGCAAGAAACCAGTCGCGTGGCGAAACCGCTCGCCCGCCTCGAGCTTGTCGTACGTGACCTCGCAGACGAGCTCGGGGCGCACCGCCACCCACTCGGTGTCCTTGCCGCGCGACCACCGGCTGAGGCCTCCCGGCATGCGTCCGGGGTTGGCCTTCCACTCCTCCTCGGGGATCTCGGTCTCCAGGGGCTTGAGCTTCTTGATGAGCTCTTTACGCTCCGCCGCGCTGAAGGAGGAGGTGTGGCCGACGTAGTGGATGGTGCCCTTTTTGTCGTACAGGCCTAGCAGGAGAGCGCCAAGCGTCGACCCGTCGCTCGACTTCCGCCATCCGATGACCACACAGTCCGCGGTGCGCTTGTGCTTGATCTTCACCCAGAGCCGCTTGCCCGGCACGTAGGTTCCGTCCCACGTCTTGGCGATCACGCCGTCGAGGCCGGCACCCTCGAATTTCTCGAACCAGTCTTCGGCCGTCTTGGGATTGCGGGTGTAAGGGGTGAGAAAGATTGGACCCGCTCCGCCACGCTTCACGCTCTTGAGCAGCTTCTCGAGCCGCAACCGGCGTTCGCCTAGAGGCTTCTTGCGCAGGTCCTCCTCTCCTTCGGCAAGCAAGTCGAAGGCGATGAACCAGGCCGGCGTGGCCTCACTGAGCATGCGCACGCGGGAATCGGCCGGATGGACGCGCTGCTGAAGCGCGCCGAAGTCCAGACCCTTCGCGCCCACCACGACGAGCTCGCCATCCAGGACGACCTTTGAGGCACCCAGCTTGCGAAACGCAGGCAGCACCTCGGGAAAGTAGCGGGTCATCGCGCGACCTCCCCGGCTCATCAAGGCCACCTCGTCACCGTCTCGGAAGACGAGGGTCCGAAAGCCGTCCCACTTTGGTTCGTACTCCCAGCCATCTCCCTTCGGAATCCCGGAATCTGAGATAGCCGAGAGCATCGGTTCCATCTCGAGCGGAAGCGGCAGTTTCAAAGTTCTCCCCAGGTGTCTATATCTTGTGGACAGGGCGGCTCGGTGGTACTATATCGTCGGTCGATCAAGCGGCCACTGAATTCAGACTTCACGCCCCCACCCCAGCCTGGGAAGCTCGCGCAAGCGGGCTTCCCTCTTTTTGCCGGCTGCTCGCGCAAGCGGGCTTCCCTCTTTTTGCCGGCTGCTCGCGCAAGCGGGCTTCCCTCTTTTAGCCGGCTGCTCGCGCAAGCAGCCTTACCTCTTTTAGTTGGCTGCTCGCGCAAGCGGGCTTCCCTTTGTTTGCCTACTTCTGGAGGGTCTCGAATTCCCTCAGGAGGTCTTCGACCGTGACGCTGCCGTACTGCTGGGCCAGGGCATCCTTGGCCGTGACCCACATCGCACGGGCGGACGCAGGCCCGCGCTGGGCCAAATCGCGCAGGCGCAAGTTGCCGTAAGCCTGGATGTCGGGGAGCTGACGCAGCTGGTCCGCCATCCACTTGGCCCACTGCTTCGCATTGGCATCGCCCGAGGACACCTTGGCGATCGTGGCCGCAGCCTTGGACTGCGCCGCCGCAGCCGCGTGCTCGGCCACCTCGGTGGCCCTGGCCGCCGCGGCCTGCGCCTTCGCGATCTCGGCTTCCGCGCTGGCGGCGACCTCGTCGGCGGCGGCTTTGGTGGCCGCCGCGCGCGCCTCGGTCTGCGCCTTGAGGGCCGTCAGACCTTGGCCGGCGATCTCGGTTATCCGATCGGTCGCCGACTCCGAAGCGTCGCCGTTGCCTTCGCCCGTGCGCAACCGCTCTCCGAACCCGCGACCCAGCGCGCCGCCGACCAGGTTCGGAACGTCGAGCCCCGTAAGGCCCTTGATCGCCGTCGTCGATTCGATCATCGCTCGGGTTGCGTTCTTCACGATGTCCGACGCGCCGTCGGCGCTCATCACGGTCAGGGAGTCGATGTGACCCATCGGCTCGGCCGCGGCGCGAACGATGTCCGGGAGTGCCGCGAGCACGGTCTGGATGATGGCTGCTTCGTTGAACTGCTTGTACGCGTCCGCGCGCATGGCCAGCGCCTTGGCCTCGGCCTCACCTTTGGTCAGGACGATCTGCGCCTCCGCCCCACCTTCGAGTCGCGTGGTCTCGGCGTCGGCCTCGGCGGATGCGATGCGAGCCCGCTTCTCGCCTTCGGCCCGCGCGATGACGGCCTGCGCTTCCGCAGCCGCCGGTTTGACCATGGTGGAAAGCAGCTCCTTCTCCGTGCGCTCGGCCGCGAGCTGGGCAAGCTCGGTCTGCTTGCGCACCACCTCTTGCGTCGCCTCGGCCTGGGCCAGCGGACCGGCCTGGTCGGCGCGCGCCTGGGCGGCCTGGACCTGGGTCCTGGTTTCCGCCTCGCGGAGGGAGACGTCGCGGGCGGCGTTGATCTTGATCTGCTGTGCTTCGGCCTCCCGGACGGCGGCCTCCTGGTCGGTTGCGGCCTTGACCATGCGGGCGTCGCGGGACACCGTGGACACGCTCTGCTGGCCGAGCAGCTCGATGTAGTTCGACTCGTCGGAAAAGCTCTGGATCGTGAAGGCGTCGATCTGAAGCCCGCTCGTCGCGAGGTCGCCCTTGGCCGCGTCCTGCACCTGCTGCAGGAGCTTCTGGCGGTCACGGATGAGCTCTTCGATGGTCAGCGTGCCGACGATCGACCGGAGGGATCCTTCGAGGACGTTCTTGACGATCGAGTCCACCTGCTCGGGCTTGGCGTCGAGGAACCGCTCTGCGGCGTTGCGCAGCGACTCCACGTCACGCCCGATCTTGAATGTGGCCACGCCCTGGACCTGAACCTTGATGCCCTGGCTGGTCACGGCGTCCGTCAGCTGCACGCCGATCTGGCGCGCGGTCAGCTTCAGCTTGCCGACGCGGTCGAGCAGCGGGCGCACGAACGTGCCGCCGCCGACCACGACCTTGACGCCCTTGTCGCCAGGGCTCGCGACGACCTGGCCGCGCTCGTCGCGGACCTTGGCGCCGCGCGATCCGGCGACGATCAGCGCCTCGTTTGCACCGGCCACGTGGTAGCGGCTGGATACGAACGCGATGAGAAGGATCAGGATGACCACGCCGGCCACCACGAGGAATGGCGTTGATGTCACGAATTCAGGCATCGGACCGTGCTCCTTAAGGGCTAACCGGGGTTGCGGGGGCTACGACCAGGTTGGTGCCGGCGACCGCGACGACCTTGACCACGCGGCCCGCCGGTATCTCGGCGTCGGCGGTGGCGGTCATGTTGTGCGACGCGCCGGCGAAGCTGATGAGGACGCTGCCGAAACGATTGGCTGGGATCGCCACCGAGACCCGGCCGGTCGAGCCGACCATGTCCTGGAGGCTGAAAGTATCGGTGGACTCGGACTGGCGAAGAAACCTGAACGCCGCCAGAACGACGGCGGCGCCGATCACTCCGGCCACGACTCCGACCAGCGTCGCAAGGCCGACCCCGATGCCGAATCCGTGAACGCCAAGCAAGCCTCCGACTCCAAACATGGCGACAAAGCCGAGGAGGACAGGGGTTGGCGAAACGCCGCCGAAGTCAAGACCGAAATGGAGGGCGTTCAGGAACCCGCCCAGCAGGTCGTCGAAGATCAGGGTCAGCAGCAGCAGGCCGCCCCCGATAAGGAGGCATCCACCGAATACGAGATCGGCCGTGCTCATTCCCTTTCCACCAGCGACTGCATCTTAGGACGGCGCTCGGCAGACCGCCTACAAACAGCCCAGGAGCGCGTCCACAAGGCTTTTCGTCCGCGGGTCGACCCCCCCGGACGGCAGCATCTGGTTCATGACGTACGCGAACGCGATACGGCGTCCGGGATCGGCGAAACCCACCGACCCACCCATCCCGTAGTGGCCGAACGAGCCTTCCCCTGCCATCGGGCGGAACGGGAACGAGAGCTGGAAGCCGGTCGCGTAACGCGTCTCGTAGCCCAGGACGAGATCCTCGCCGGCGGACTGAACGCGGGTCGCCGCATCCACTGTGTTTCGCTGCAACAGCCGCACGCCGTCTACCTCGCCGATGCAGGCGGCGTACATCCGCGCAAGCGAGCGCGCATTGGTGATGCCGTTGGCGGCGGGGATCTCCGCGGCGTGAAACGCCCGCTCGTTGAAGACCGGGGCCGGCAAGGGAGGGTTGACGAACGCCCTGTGGAGCAGCGTCGACGGATCGAGGAGGCGCGCCGTGAAGATGTCGAGCGGTGTTCCCGCGGCTGGCGCCGGCGCAGGGAGCATCGGCGCCACCCGGGACTCCATTTCCTCCGGCAGGCCGATCCACAGGTCGAGCTTCAGTGGCCGGCAGATTCGCTCGGCGACGAACCTTCCAACCGAAACACCGGCGATGCGGCGGATCACCTCGCCCGCCAGCCATCCGTACGTGCCCACGTGATAGCCATGGGCGGAGTTCGGCTCCCAGAGTGGACGCTGGGCGCTGAGGCCCTCGACGACCGGTGTCCAAGCGTAGACATCCTCGATGCTGATCGGACGGTCGATCGCCGGAAGCCCAGCGCGGTGGCTGAACAACCATCGCACCGGGATCTCGTCCTTGCCCTCTGCCCCGAACTCCGGCCAGTATTCGACGACGGGCGCGTCGAAGTCGAGCTTGCCCTCCTCCGCCAGGATGTGCCCGGCAATCGCGACCACACCCTTGGTCGACGACATGACCATCTGCAAGGTGTCTGCCGCGTACGGCTTCGAGGCTCCTGGGCTGGTCACGCCGCCCTGGAGATCGACGACGGGAGTGCCATCGAGATACACGCAGCAGGCGGCACCAACATCGCCGAATCGCTCGAAGTTTCCCGTGAAAGCATCGCTTACCGGCTCGAAACCGGGCTTCACGAAACCCTGGGTGCGACTCTCGATCACGCCGCTAACGTACTACTCGCCCACCGCCTTCCGCCGCCGAGCCGGTCTCGACCGGCGCCGCTCGATCCTGGTTGTATCGACGTGCTCGCCGCGTCGATACACCGCCACCTCGATCGGGAGCACGCCGATGTTGACCAGGGCGGCCCACAGCCCGCCGGCCAGCAGTCCGATGAGTGCTCCAAGCACTCCGACCACCAGCCCTACGACAGGAATGACGAGAAACCAGCGATCGGCCACCGACTCGAGGGACCGGACCTGGTCGCCGAGTGGAAGGAGCTGCTGGGTAACGCCGAGGCTGAAGCCGAGCTGCGCCTGCCAGTCCACGATGGCACCCGCGAACCAGCTGATCAATGCACCGAGCGTGGCACCCGCGAACAGGCCGAAGACGAAGCCGGTGATGGCGCCGGCGAACATTGCGCTCCGGATGGAAAGCCGCACCAGAAAGTCGTTCACCATGCGCGCCGCCTCACGCGAGACAAGACAAGTATCACGGCGACGAGGAAGACCGCTGGAAGGGCAAAGCCGTACGCGATGTATGGAACCAGAAGCGAATGCCGCTCGCTGGGTTCGAAGGCAGCCGCGACTCCGTTGGACCTGACGGTCGCCGGCGCGGCAGACGGCGCGGTGCGCGCCCACGTGCGGCTGGCGGCCACCCCGGCCTTGCGCAGGTAGCCGCTGGGTGTGTACAGGCCGAAGGTTTCGACTGTGATTCCGGGACGCTGCGTCCAGTAGTCGTCGAGGGTCCACCACACGGCGGCTCCGACGAATCCCTGCTGCTCGGTGTCAAAGTTCGGTGCCATCTGCGCGTAGTACGTGTTGAAGACGCGCAGCTGCTGATTTTCGTCGCCTGGATTGTCCGACCAATGCCCGTACTCGAGGACCATGATCGGCTTGCGCGGGTATGTTCTGTGGACCTCCATCAGGGCGTTCTGCACGGCGACGCCAGACAACCGGCCGCCGTAGAGGACTCCGTAGTAAAGCGTGAACCCGGCCACATCGAGGTTGGCGCTTGTCGTGTCGGTCGGTTCGGTCCCGTAAGCGGCCTGACCGGTCAGACGGGTGCCGTCGATCTTCCGATCCAGCGCACGCAACGTGTTGAGGGCGCTGGCTCGTTCGGACGTACCGGTCGATTCATTCGCGAAACCATGAAACAGGACGCTGGGCCGGTTGAAGTCACGCAGATCCATCTCTGCCAGCATCTGTTGCGGAACGCCGCGATCCATCGCGATCGAAAAGGTCTGCGGCGTGAAGTGGTACAGCGGGATCTCTTCCCATAGCGCGATGCCAAGCCGATCGGCCAGCACCGGCAGCATTTGGTTCGGCGGATGGTGGTCGACGCGCACGAGGTCGGCGTGGACCTTAACAGCGCGTTGCAACAGCGACTTGATCGCGGCCGCTGTGGCGAGCGGGCCCCCGGCGGGACGCCCGTTCTTTACGGGCAGCTGGTTTTCCTCGTGCATCGCCACACCGTTGAACACGATGGGCACGCCGTTGAGGAGGAGCCGAGGCGCGGTCGAGTCGACCCGCACCTGGCGGAGGCCAAAGCTCGTGTAGATGACGTCCACCGGCTGGTCGTTGGCGAGCACCGTGACCTGGAGGACGTAGAGCGCCGGCAGGCTCGGGCTCCAGAGGTCAGCGGAGCGGATCGAGAATGGAGCTGCGACGCGAAACACCGACTCGCCGCTCATTGAGCCGAGATCGATGCGGTGGTCGAGCAGCGCCACGGCGTCCGCGGGGATGAGGCTTTGCGCCTCGGGGTTGAGGGCGTTGCCTGCGTTGACCTGGGCCGGCCACAGCCGCACGTCCACCGCGCCGTCGATTCTGTCGCTGCCACGGTGCTGCATGACAATCGACACATCCGCGCCGTCGAGGTGTGGCGTCACGTCGGCTCGTACCGCGCTCAGCGCCGGAATGGCCTCGAGCCACACGTCGCCGACGATGCCGCCATAGTTCCACCAATCAGCCAGGCCCCAAGGGACGATATCGTCGCGAGTCCCCCACTCCGGATTGTCGACGCGGACCACAACGCTGTTGTATGCGCCGGGGACCACGGCGGCCGATGCATCGAGGGCGAATGGGGTATCGCCGCCCTCGTGGTAGCCGAGGTATTTGCCGTTCAGCCACACGTCAGCGACATAGCGAACTGCCCCGAACTTGAGCAGCGCGTAGTTGCCCGTGAACGCGGTCGGCACGTAGAAGTCGTGCCGGTAGTAACCGCCGGTGATGCTGCTGTCGGGCGGCGGGTTGAACGTGCCGGGCACGCTGATCGCCGACCAGCTCGCATCGTCGTAGATCACGCCACCGCGCGGACCGAGATCGGTGGTCATGGCGCCCAACGAGCCCTTGCGGTCGGTCAGGCTGGCGGCGGCGTCGAAGGTATGGGGCTCGAAGCGCCACGTTCCGTCGAGGTCGGCCACGAGACGCGGCTGCCGGTCAAAGGTGGGCACCGGCTGGCCGGACTCGAACGCGACGACGCCTCCGGGCTGGTCCTGCAGGGAGAGCGTCGGAGCCAGATCCGCCTGACCGGGGGTGGGTACGAGGCTGCACGCCGCCATGGCGAGCGGAAACACCAGGCAGGTGGCGAGGATGACCGCTCCCCGGAAGATGGGCATGATTGCCTCCAAGGTACGAGGGCACGTTTGTTCGGGCGCCGGGCACCTCACTAGGAAGCGCCTAGAGGGGCCGATGTACTGGTATCGCTCGTTTCTTTAATGGAGGTGCAATGCGATGCCAGAAACCAAACGCTGGTCACGAGACGTGACCCAGAAGAGCGATGCCCTGGATCTCGAGGCGAACGTCTTCACGAAGGACAGCCCTCGCGAGGTTGCGCTGTCGCTGAAGCGATCAGCCGAGCACAGCCGAAGACGGAAGAGCGATCCCTACCGTTCTGCGATGTCGATGCTGACCTTCTACATCAACCGAGCGGGCCGGACGCTGCCCAAGCAGCGACGGGATCGATTGGAGGCCGCGAAGGACGAGCTACGCAAGCTTTACGGAAAGAAGTGAGAGTTCAGACACTTTTGGACACGTAGGGGCCGCGTCGCGTCTACTAGTTCTCCATTCTTTGTGGGGCCATCGTGCCGACATGGCGTCTGCGCGGTTACTCTGCCGATGCGATTGCCGTGCGAATCGGCGCTGCGACGGAGGAATACACGATGCCCCCGATTGTCCTGTTCGGAATCCAGTTCACCTTCTGCCTGGTCATCTACGCGTTGATCGCGTGGTGGTACGTGGCACCGCGCCTTGCGGTGTTGCCGCGTGAGGTGGCTCTGGTTCCCCTCGTCTGGGTCCATGCCTTTCGTATGGTCGGCGGGACGATCCTGGCGCCAGGGGCTGTCGATGCGGCCGTGCCGATGGAGTTCCGGACGATGATCGGCTACGGCGATATGGCGACGGCGGTTTTGGCCCTGGTGGCTTTGCTTGCGCTTCGTGCTCGCTGGTCTGCCGCTATTCCGTTGGTCTGGCTCTTCATTGCGGTGGGGTTGCTCGACACGGTGAACGCGATCATCCAATCGCTGCGTTTCAACGTCTTCACGTACAGCCTCGGTTTCAACTGGGTGATCGTCACGGCATACGTGCCGGCGCTGCTGGTGAGCACCGCTCTGATGATCATTTACTTGCGCAGGCCGAGCCGAGCGCTGGGGACGTAGCTCCAAGAACCAGTGATTCGGCACGTTTTGCGCAAAACGGGTGCATCCCACCGGTCGATAGGGCCGTTTTGCGTAAAACGGGTGCATCGATGAATGGTCGGGCGGGCGAGATTTGAACTCGCGGTCTCCTGGTCCCAAACCAGGCGCTTTTCCGAGCTAAGCTACCGCCCGAGCTGACGCAGCGCGCCCGACTCTAGCAGCGCCCGCGCCGCCGCCGCGCGATGACTGTACTGGCGTTTCTCCTCGGGGGACATCTCGCCAAACGTCTTCCCGGTCCCCGGCACGAGGAAGATCGGGTCGTAGCCAAAACCTGCCTCGCCCCGCCACTCCGGCACGACCTCGCCCCGGCATTCGCCCTCGAAGAACTGCGTTTGACGATTAGGCACCGCCAGTGCGATCACGCACACGAACCGCGCCAGCCACGGCCGCGGCACTCCTTCCAGGCGGCCCAATAGAGCCGCGGTTCTTTCCTGCTGCGTGGGTCCGAGGCGAGCGGAGCGGATCCCTGGAAACCCACCCAGCGCGTCCAGCTCGATACCCGAGTCGTCTCCCAGTGACGGCAAGCCCGACTTCTTGAGCGCCGTCTCGGCCTTGAGCTGGGCGTTCGCCGCGTACGTCTCCCCCGCCTCGTCGGCCTCGCTGTCGAAGGCGACCAGCTCCATCCCGGCATCAGTCAGGAGGTCGCGGTATTCGCGAAGCTTGCCCGCGTTGCCCGAGGCGATGACCAGGCGCGGTCGCTCAGACAATCAGATGGATGCGAGCGCCCGCTTTTGGGCGACGATCAGCTCCTTGATGCCCTTGAATGCCAGCGCCAGCATCGCGTCGAGCTCGCCGCGGGTGTAAGGCGCGCCCTCCGCGGTGGCCTGCAGCTCCACCAGACGCCCGTCTTCCGTCATCACGCAGTTGAGGTCTGTCGACGCCTGGAAATCCTCGCCGTAATCGAGGTCGAGGACCGGAGTCCCCTCGACCACGCCGCAGCTCACGGCAGCGAGGTGCTGCCGGACGGGGATCTCGGGGATCATCCGGGCATCCTTCATCCGCTTGACCGCCATGTAGAGCGCCGCAAACGCTCCTGTGATCGACGCGGTGCGCGTGCCGCCGTCCGCCTGCAGGACGTCGCAGTCGAGCGTGATGGTTCGCTCGCCGATCTTGCCCATGTCCACCGCCGCGCGGAGCGAGCGGCCGATCAGTCGCTGGATCTCGTGTGTCCGCCCCCCCACGCGACCCTGGATCGATTCCCGCGCCCCGCGGTCATGCGTGGCCCGCGGCAGCATCGAGTATTCGGCTGTGATCCAGCCCTGGCCGCTACCGCGGCGGTGCATCGGCACGCGGTCCTCGACGCTTGCGGTGATCCAGACCCGGGTGCGTCCCATCTCGATCAGGCACGAGCCCTCCGCGTGCACGTTGACGCCGAGCTCGATCTTCACGGGCCGCAGCTGGTCGGGCGCTCGCCCGTCCCGGCGCGCGGCCGCGCCCGTCACCGTCCGAGTAGTTTCAGTAATAGCGTCGTCCCCTCGAAGAAAAGATAGAGCGGAATGAACACGATCAACGGAGTCAGCGGGTCGACCCCTGGCGTCAGGAAGTTCGCCGCAATCCCCAACGCCAAGAACATATATGGCCGGCGCTTGTACAGCCAGCGTGTGTTGACGATGCGGAGCATGCCCAGCACAAACAGAACGACGGGCAGCTCGAAGACGAGTCCGAAGCCGAGGACCATGATCAGCACGAAGCTGACGAGCTCGGTGATATCGGGCAGATAGGTCACTTCCGCCGGCGTCAGGGAGTTCAACACATGGATGTAGAGAGGGAGCGCGAACATCGCGACGGTGACGCCAATCAAGAAAAAGACGATCGTCGCCACCACGAGCGGGAGCACGAACCTTCGCTCTCTGGGATGCAGACCCGGGCTGACAAACCACCAGATCTGCTGGATGATCACGGGGCCGGCCAGCACGACTCCGATGTACATGGCGACCTTGAGCTGGAGCAGCACGCCGCCACCCGGTTGCAAATAGATCGCGTGGCCGATGCCTGCGCGTTGGACGAGAAATGTAATCACGTAGTGGGCCGCGAAAATGGCCGCGATCGTCGCGACCCCCCAGGCCACGATCGAGACGATCAGGGCGCGACGAAGCGCCTCGAGGTGCTCGATCACCGACATCCGCTCGTCCTCGACGGGTGCGCTGGGACGAGGGCCGCGCTGAAGGACCCTGTTTAGAAGGGCCACGCTCTGGCTTTAGTTGCTAGAGGGTTTAGTCTCGGACGCCGAGCTCTTGCCGGCGGTCTCACTCGGACTGGACGCCTCGGGCTTGCCCTGCGCGGCGGCCGTGACCTCGCTCGTCAGCTCGGAGGTCGCCTTGCGAAACTCCCTCATCGCCCTGCCGACCGCACCTCCGAGCTCGGGCAGACGGCCCGGCCCAAAGATGATCAGCACCACGACGAGAATGACCACAAGCCACAACGGGTGAAATGGCATTTGAGCCGATTATAGGCCCTGATACCCAGAGCCAAGCTCAGGGCCTGTCAAGAGACCTTGATCGTGATCGATGTGATCCTGTCGGTGACCTGGATCGCTGTCACATTGGTCATGTCGATCACCGTGCCAAAGCGGTTGTAGGCGGTCGTGGGACCAGGCGACGGCCACTGGCCTTTCTGGATGAAGAACTGGCTGCCATTGACAGGGCCCCCCGGCACCCTGGCCATGCCGACGGCGCCGGCGGCCCAGGGCGTGACCGTCGTCTCCTCGGGCAACGTGTACCCAGGCCCTCCACGGCCGTCGCCGCGCGGATCTCCGCCCTGGACCACCCAGTCCTCTGCCTTCCAGAAGGTGAGGCCGTTATAGAAGCCATGGATCGCCAGCACGACGAAGTTGTTGACCGTCACCGGAGCTACCTCCGGCGCGAGGTCGATGACGATATCGCCGTGCGCGGTGGTGATCGTCGCCTGCAGCTTTTGCTTAGCCGTGATGCACATCGGTTGCGGGCCGGTGAACTCGTGGGGTCCGATCTGGGTCGACGTCGCGCAATGCGAGAGCGCCGGCGGCACCGCGGGCTCGAGGGCCTTGCTCACGAGGACCCCGGCGCCGGCGACCGCGGCGATGAGAGCGCCCATCACGAGAAGCGCGATCCACGCCTGGCGTCCCCAGGGTGGCGGCGCCTCGATCTCATCCGGCTCGACAGGCGCGGCCCGTCGCGAGGGACGCGGCTGACTCACTTGCGGGCTGCCGCTTCGGCGATCGCCTGAACCAGCCCGTGCGTCGTGTATTCGCGGGCGACGATCGATACGCCGAGGCCGAGCTTGCGCGCGCTGTCGGCCGTGACGGGGCCCATGCAGGCGATCTCGGCATCCCCGAGGATCGCCGGCAGGCGGTCTTCGGGGAACGCACGCACGAAGTTGTAGACGGTCGACGAGCTGGTGAAAGTGATCACGTCGACGCCTTCTCCGTCGAACAGGCGAAGCAGCGCCGGTCCCGCCTCCGGCGGGCAGACGGCTCGATAGACGGGAAGAATCTCGACCTCGGCACCTCGATTGGCAAGCAGCGATGGTAGTGCGTCGCGGGCAATCTCCGCGCGCGGCACGAGCACGCGCATGCCGGCCATCTCCCAGCCTTGCAGGGCATTGGCCAGGCCCTCGGCCGTGTACTCGGACGTCACAAGCTCGGGCCGGAGGCCGTGACCGGCCAACGCGTCCGCAGTTTCCTGGCCGATCGCGCAGAGCTTTGAGTTATGCAACGCCCGCGCATCGGAACCAGTGGTCAGCAGCATCTGGAAGAAAATGTCCACCGCGTTAGCCGACGCAAAGATGACGAGCGCGGTCCGATCGAGGTTGTTGATCGCGTTGCGCACCCGGTCATCGATTGGCAGGCGCCTGATCTCGATGGTCGGTATCTCGACGACTGAAGCGCCCAGGTCGACGAGCTCACGCCGGAACGGGTCGACCTGGTGGCGGGCGCGAGTGATGAGCATGCGGTGTCCATGCAGGGGTCGTTTCGACAGCGTGTCAAGCCGTTCGGCCATGTCCACGCCTGGGCCGAGCACGAGGAGCGCGTCGCCTCGGAGCCCGTAGGTCGCCGCCTTGCGCGCCAGCTCGCCAAGCGGAGCAGTGACCCGGTGCTGCCCGGGCTGACCGGGATTCAGGATCAGCGCCGCCAGCTTTTCCGGCGAGCGCCCGTTCTGGAGCAGGGCGGTGATGCCCGACTCCCACCAGCCCGAGGCAAGCCGCAGGACGACGGTCTCCCCTCCGGTCGCGAGCCCAAAACCGAGGGAGGCGGAAAGACCTTCGATGGTGAGCGGGATGCCGCTCATGACAGGGGCCGCCAGCTCGACGATGAGACCGGGCATCGCCTCGAAATCGATGCCGGCCCGCTCGAGGCGATCCGCGATTGCGCTGCCATTCGAGAAGGCGTACGGATTTCCTGGAAAGAGGACCGTGATCTTCTTGCCGTTTCGGGCGAGCTTGATCACCTCGTCGATCGATTCGAGCGGCGCGATATCGGCATGCGCGGGAGCGAGGTGCAGCAGACCAGTGCCGCATCCATCGCAATTGCGAATGACATCGGCATCCTTGATCGCCTCGACTGCTTGCACGGTGGCAAGACCTGGATGACCTGGTCCGACGCCGACCAACCTGACCGTGCTCATGCCACCACGCCCATCCCCACCCGGGACATGGCTGACAGGTTAGAGCTTTCGGCTGACCACGTAATCCGTTAACGACTCGAGGGCGAGGGTCGCGTCACTTTGATCGAGCTGCGTCAATTGATGACGCGCCGCGCTCGCGTGATCGCGCGCCTGTGCGAGCGCAAGTTGCGGCCCGTCGCTCTTCCGGACGGCCTCCACAACGCCACCCGCCTCGCCCTCGTCGAGCCTGCGACCGTCTTCGAGCTTGATCGAAGAGAGCATCAACGGAAGGGTCGCGAAGCCCTCCACGATGTCGTGTCCAATCGGCTTGCCGACCTCTCCCTCCGCGCCCGTGTAATCGAGTACATCGTCGGCGATCTGGAACGCAAGGCCGAGTGATCGGCCGTACGAACGTAAAGCTGCACGCTGCTCGGCTCCAAGCCCACCCAGGAGCGCGCCAATCTCGCAGCAAGCCGCGAGGAGCATCGCGGTCTTGGCCTCGATCCGCAGCATGTACTCGTTGACGTCGGTGCCGTATCGATACCGAATCGACTGCTGGCGCACCTCGCCGGCGCAGATGCTCATCACCGTCCGCGCGAGGATGTCGACGACCTCCGACACTTGAGTTCGCGCCGCGTTCTCGTACGCCTTGGCGAAGTAGAAGTCGCCGATCACGATCGCCTGTTCGTCGCCCAGCGCCGCCGCGACGGTGGGCCTTCCTCGGCGCGTTGACGACCGGTCGATCACGTCGTCGTGAACGAGGGTCGCCGCGTGGGTGAACTCGACCGACACGGCGGCCGGCATCAGGCGATCGAGCTCGTAGCGTCCACACTTGGCCGCCAGGAGGACAAGCGCCGGGCGGATCCGCTTGCCACCCGCCGCGAACAGATCTGCCATCGGGCGCGCGACCTCGGGGGGATCGCGTTCGATTTCCTTCCTGAGCTCCGATTCGACCGTCGCGAGGTCCCTGGCCACCGGGCCAAACAGGTCGACCGTCTCCTTCAAGCGCCCTTGACCGACAGCCGGTACCCAAGCCCGGGCACAGCCTCGAGGCTGACCCCGATGTTGGCGCGCTCCGAGAGCTTCCGGCGCAGCCGCTGCACGTGCGGGTCGACGGAATGGTCGTCGAGGTCGTGCGGATAGCCCCACACCTTGTCCCGGAGCTGGGCCCGGGTGAGGACCCGTTCCGGGTTGGCGGCAAGCACCGCCAGGAGATTGAACTCGGTCATCGTGAGCGTGATCTCCTCATCACCCACCTTGACGCGACGGGCGGCGTTGTCGATCTGCAGGGCGCCGATGCTGAGCACCCCCTCCCGGCCGCCGCCGGCTTCCGCCAGCGCCGAGCGGCGCAGGTGCGCGTTGATCCGAGCGGCCAGGATTCGTGAATCGAACGGCTTCGTGATGTAGTCGTCGGCGCCGACCTCGAGTCCGACCACCTCGTCCATCTTGGTGGAGCGGCCGGTGAGCATCACCATCGGGCTCACGACGCCCTGGCGGCGCAGCTCGCGGATCACCTCGGTGCCGCTGATGTCCGGCAGCACCCAGTCGACAAGCACAAGGTCGGGTTGGGCGCTGCGGCCGAGCTCGATCGCCTGCGCGCCATTGCCTGCCTCCACGACGTCATGTCCCTGGAGCCTGCAGACCTCCGCCACGAGCATGCGGACCGGGACATCGTCCTCGACGACGAGGATGCGTCGCCTGCGACGCGCCGGAGTGCTGCTCAGTTGTTAGCCGGAGGCGCGAAACCCACCCGTCGAGACTGACGGGCTGAGCGCTTTGGTCTGCGCATCAGGATTACGCGCTTATCCCCCCCGTCCATCACGCTGGCCAGGTCCCAACCCTCGGCACCGGCCTCGAGGAGGACCTTCACCACCGTCACGCCATCGGCGACCTGGGCCACGGTCAAGACCTTGGTCGAGTACTCCCACTCCCGGCTGGGAAGCCCAACGGTCGGGACGAGACCTGCCGCGGTTCCGCGCGCACCGTCCGGCTGAGCGGGCTGGCCGGGCTCGTCAGGCTCCTCATCGGGGTCTTCTTCGAAACGGTGATCCATTGTCGTCAGATTGTAGGCTCCGGAGTGTGAGTACCCCCGGCGAGGGTCGAACTCGCGCTGGACCGGGTTTAAGCCGGCTGCCTCTGCCATTGGGCTACGGGGGCAACTCAATTTTGCCCCGCCGCGCGGCGGATTCGCCGCCGCCCTAGGCGTAGTCGAAAAAGCCCTTTCCGGTTTTCCGGCCGAGACGACCCTGCTCGACGAGCCGGCGCAGCATCTCGGGCGGCGCCGCCCCTTCGCCGAGCCGGTGGCGGTCCTCCATCGCGCCGTAGAAAACGTCGAGGCCGCTGAAGTCGAGGAGGTGGAACGGGCCCATCGGCCAGTTGAGGCCTTTCTGCACCGCGACATCGATGTCTTCGGCGCTGGCGTAACCACCCTCGAGCAGCCGCATCGCCTCCTCGGAAGCCGCGAAAAGGATCCGGTTGACGATGAAACCCCAGATCTCCTTGTTCAGCAGGACAGGTGTCCGGTCGATGCTGCGCACGAACTCCATCGCCGTCGCGACCGTTTCATCCGAGGTCTTCGGGCCCCGCACCACCTCGCACAGCTGCATGACCGTGACCGGGTGGAAGAAGTGCATGTTGCAGCAGCGCTCGGGGTGGCCTGTGAAGTCGGCGAGCCGGCTGATGGCGATGGTGCTTGAGTTGCTGGCCAGGATCGCATCCTCCTTGGCGTGCTTGCCCAGAGCCTCGAATACGGTTCTTTTGGCGTCGATGTTCTCGATCACCGCCTCGATCACCAGGTCGCCGTCGCGGGCGGCGGTCGTCAGGTCAGCCGACATGCCGATGCGCGCGAAAGCGCCGTCCGCAGCGTCCCGGGTCAGACGGCCCTTCTCGACCGACCGGTCGAGCAGCTTGCGGTTTTGCGCGCCCGCCTTCTCGAGCTGTCCGGCAACGGTGTCGACGAGGGTCACCTCGTAGTGGCCGCCCAGCGCGGTCTGCAGAGCGATCTGCGAACCCATCGTCCCCGCGCCGATGACGACCACGCGCTTCAATTCATGCATGCGAGTGAGCATGCAGGAATTCGAGCAGCTGGTGCAGACGGCGATCGAATCGATCCCGGACGAGTTCCAGCCTTACCTCGAGAACACCGTGTTCATCGTCGAGGAGTCGTCGCCGGACGGACTGATGGGCCTCTATCACGGTTCCGGTGCGCTGCATGCCGGCGAGGGTTTTCCGGATCAGATCACGCTCTACAAGCGCTCGCACGAGCGGGCGACGACGACCCTGGAGGAGCTGATCGAGGAGGTGCGGCGCACGATCCTGCACGAGGTCGGGCACCACTTCGGGATGGATGAGGATGACCTGCCCTACTGAGCCTCGTCCTTATTAATGCGTTAATGAAGCGTCCAGAACTTGCGGTCCCACAGGATCAGCGGGTCGCCGGCTCCAATGGCGGCGGCCTCCACCTCCCCGACGCAGATCTCGTGGTCGCCGGCGGTGTGGGACTGGACCAGCCGGCACTCGAGCCAAGCCGCGCAGCCGTCGATGAGCGGGATGCTGTTGCTGCCGAGTCGGTGGGGTATGTTCCGCCAGCTTGGATCGACTGCCGGCGCCCGCCCGGCAAACCGGTCGGCGATGAACTCCTGGGATCGCGTCAGCAGGCTCACGTTGAAAGCTTTCGTCTCGAGCACCGCGGCTCTGGTGTTCGACTCCTGCTCCAGTCCGACGAGGACCATCGGCGGCTCGAGCGAGATGGAGACGAGGCTGCTGGCGGTGAGGCCCCGAAACTCGTTTCCCGCTCGGGCGCTGACGACGACAACCCCCGCCGGAAGGCGTGCCATGGCGTCGCGAAACTGAGCGCTGGACAAGTGTCCGGCACAGCCTAGCGTTCAGCCTGGCGGCGAGCACCCCAACGTTAGAATCGGTTCAGGACCTGGCGGCGACGTAGCCAAGTGGTAAGGCAGAGGTCTGCAAAACCTCCATCCCCAGTTCGATTCTGGGCGTCGCCTCCAACCCAAAGCACATCAGCGGCCGATCGTCGCGAGTCGGTACAGGATGGACAGGACGAGAAGCCCGCATCCGGCCGTGTTGAGGACCATGCCGACGATCGCCTGCGTCCGCTTGTGCGGCAGCTCCTGGTACGCCTTATAGCCCGCGTAGATCCCGAAGGGAAACATCAGGCCACAAAGCAGACCGATGATCGCGCAGGCGATCGACTGGTTGGCGTGGTCGCCGAGCAACATCTTCCGAACCGGCGCCCAGGTCGTGCCTGTCCAGCGATAACGCCCATCTGGCGATATGGCGGAGATCCACTGCCGCCCGTCCCAGTACCAGCGGCCGTCCTGCGAGAACACCGGTGCGCTCGGCGGATTTACCATCCGGCCGATTCTAGGATCCCTCCTGAGGCTGATTTCGCCCTCGGGTACACTCGCGGACATGGGTGTGTCGCAGATCAAGATGCCCCAGCTCGGGGAGTCCGTGACCGAGGGCACCGTCGACAAGTGGCTCAAGCGTGAGGGCGACTTCGTCAAGCGCGACGAGCCTTTGGTCGAGGTGGTGACGGACAAGGTCAACGCTGAGATCCCCTCCCCATTCGAAGGCAAGCTGGTCAAGATCGCGGTCAGCGAGGGCGAGACGGTCCGCGTCGGCGCGGTGATCGCCCAGATCGAGACCGGCGCCGCGGTGGCGGCCGCGCCGAGCGCCCCGGCCAAAGAAAAAGACACCGGCGTCGCGCACACGGAAGTCCCAGCGGAACCCGCCGGTGGCAAAGCTCCCACGCCTACCGCGACGGCCCCGCCGCCTCCAGCCGAGGCCGCCGACGGCGACCGCGCGCGTCTCTCGCCGGCGGTTCGCAAGCTCGCCGCGGAGCACGGCATCGATCCCTCGACCCTGCGCGGATCCGGCATGGGCGGGCGCGTCACGCGGGACGATATCCTCGGCGCTGTCGCCGGCGGGCATGCAACCGCCGGGCCGCAGGCCCCTGCAAAGCCCAGTACTCCGGCACCGGCTCGCGCCGATGGCAAGCGTGAGGAGCTGGTGAAGCTCAGCGTGATGCGGAAATCGATCGCCGAGCACATGGTCCGGAGCCTGGCCACGTCGCCTCATGCCTGGACCCTCCAGGAGGTCGACGTCACCGCACTCGTGCGTTACCGCGAAGCCGAGAAGGGCAGCTTCAAGTCCCGGCACGGCGCGGCTCTGACCTACCTGCCATTTGTCGCGCAGATCGTGTCCGGCGCGCTGCGGGAATTTCCATGGCTCAACTCATCCTGGACGGACGAAGGCGTGGTTTTGAAGCACTACGTCAACCTGGGGGTCGCGGTGGCAATCCCCGATGGGTTGATCGTCCCCGTGGCGAAGGACGCTGACAAGCTCGGTTTCACTGACCTGGTGCGCGTCTTGAACGACCTGGTCGAGCGGGCCCGCAACAAGCAGCTGAAACCAGACGACGTCCAGGGCGGCACATTCACGCTGAACAACACCGGCGCCACAGGATCAGTGGCGAGCCAGCCAATCATCAACCAGCCGCAGGCTGCGATCCTGACCACGGAATCCATCATCAAGCGGCCTGTCGTGATCGACGACGCGATAGCGATCCGCCACATGATGAACATGTGCCTGAGCTTTGACCATCGGATCATCGACGGCATGATGGCCGGGCAGTTTCTGAACACGGTCAAGAAGCGGCTCGAAGAATGGACGCCCGGTAGCATTCGGCTGTGAGCACGTCGGAGCTTCGGCCGGCGCCAATCCCGGATTGGATCCGGGTGAAGGTCACCGAAGGCGGAAATTTCAAAGAGCTCAAACAGATCGTGCAGGGTCGCCGTCTGCATACGGTCTGTGAGGAAGCGCGATGTCCCAACATCTTCGACTGCTGGAACCGGCGCACGGCGACATTCATGATCTTGGGCGACGTCTGCACCCGAGCATGTCGGTTTTGCGCTGTTACATCGGGCAGGCCGTCCGAGCTCGACCTCGGCGAGCCATTGCGGGTCGCCGAATCGGTCGCTGAGCTCGGCCTCAAGCACGCGGTCATCACGTCGGTCGACCGCGACGACCTGAAGGACGGTGGCGCGGGGATCTTCGCCCGCACGATCCGGGCCATCCGGCGACGCAGCCCGGAGACGACGATCGAAGTCTTGACGCCAGATTTCCAGGGCGACTTCGGCGCTGTGCGCACCGTGGTCGAGGCCCGCCCCGACATCTTCAACCACAACACCGAGACGGTGCCGCGCCTGTACTCGCGGATCCGCCCCAAAGCCGTTTACGCGAACAGCCTGGCCCTGCTGCGCCACGTCAAGTCGCTCGCGCCCGAGATGGTCACGAAGTCAGGCTTGATGGTGGGGCTGGGCGAGACAGAGGACGAGCTTGTCGAGGTGTTCGGCAACATGCGCGCTCACGACATCGACGTGCTCACTGTCGGCCAGTACCTCCGGCCGTCGAAAAAGCACGCTGAGGTCGTCCGTTACTACCGCCCCGAAGAGTTTGTCCGGCTGAAGGAGCAGGCGCTTGCCATGGGCTTCGGCCACGTCGAGGCGGGTCCGTTGGTGCGCTCCTCCTACCATGCTGATGAGCAGATCCCTGCCGCGCGTAAGAGCCTCCTGGCTGGGTAGCGTTCCTTACCGCGAGGCCTGGGACCTTCAGGCCGAGCTGGTCAGGGAGCTCCGCTCAGGCGAGGGTCAGGACACCCTGTTGCTACTCGAGCACCCCCACGTGTTCACGATGGGAAAAGCCGCCTCGCCCGAGCATCTGCTCTGGGATGAGGAAGAGCGCGCCAGGCGGCGGGTCGAGGTGGTGTGGTCGGATCGGGGCGGCGAGGCGACCTACCACGGCCCTGGCCAGCTGGTCGGCTATCCCGTGGTCGACCTCCAGCACCTCGGGCTGACGATCCCGGATTACCTGGCGAGGCTGGAGCAGTCACTGATCGCCTATCTGGGCGAGCTCGGGGTCGCCGCCGAACCAGGCGCACCAGGTCTGACCGGAGTCTGGAGGGACGGTGAAAAGCTGGCGGCGATCGGGATCAAGCTCAACAGGTCGGTGGTCAGCCACGGCTTTGCCCTGAATCTGACCACCGACCTTGGTTACTTCGACGGCATCGTCCCCTGCGGCCACGCCGAGCTGCGGCCGACCTCTGTCGAAGCCGCCACCGGACGCTCCCTGCCCACCGCGGCCGCCGCCGAAGGCTACGCCCGCCACTTCGCGGCCGGGTTTCGGACGACCCTGGACTGGGTGCCGGCGAACACGATCCTGCCGATGGGAACGCCCGTACGCAGTTAGCGGAATAGGCCCCGTTACCAACCGGGTATTGATAGCGTGGGTATTAATGAGAGTGGAAGGGGTACTCGGTTTGGTCCCGATCGTTATCGGGTAAGTGGGATATGAAGATGACAACTAGCCGCAAGACCGCCGATAAGACCAAAGTCGAGCTTGTGCGCCTGGACAACGTCTCCATGGACGAGGACGACGAGATCCTCCCCGACTTCGAAGCTGAGGTGGACGACGGCCGGCGCGTCTGGGTGACTGCGGTCCTGGAGCGCACTGCCGTGATCGAGCCGGCTCCTGGCGAGCCCAAGGTGCTGGTCAACCGGAGGCGGCTGTTCGTGAACCCCCGCCACCTCCGTGTGCGCCACCTGGCGAGCAAGGAAGCCGCACGGCGCGGCCGCGAGGCGGCGCGTCAGCTGAGGCTCCAGGAACAGCAGAGCTCGGCCGCCTAGGCCGCTTACCCTTCGTAAGTCGGTCGATGTCCCTCTGGTAACATTCGCTCCTGCCGCATAGCTCGGCACCTGTTGATTACCGCGGCGCTTTTTCGCCGCCTAGCCGAGGGAAGCCACTTTTATGAACAAAATCGTCGAACTCGTCTCGCTGGCCAGCATCGTCCCACCCCTCAACCACGAAGTCAGCGGTGGCTTCAGCGCTGTAGTCGATGGCAAGCAGGTACGGGTTAGGGCGGTGCTCGAGCGAACGGTGATCATCGAGCACCATGAGGGAGGCGAACGCAGCGTCGTGCGCAAGGACAACTGCATGGTCAAGCCGTCGGCCGTCACATTCGTGCTCGGCAACCCCAACAACGGGGTCGGGCCGCGGCAATGGCGGCGCCTTCCGGGCAAGCCCCCCGCTCCCGCAAAACAGCCCTAGCGGGCCCTCCCTCTCCCACCGGCTCCCTCCCCCGAGCCGAACCAAAACCTGGAGCCAGTCTAAAAACTCAGCGCGCGCGCAACTACCCCGCCTGTTAAGGCGGCGGGCCCTCAGTTGAGGTGCTTCTGCGCCACCAACGTGAGAAACGGCTGGAAGTGCTTTGACAGCGCGACTTCTTCGAACACCTGACGCGCATCGGTGAACCGGCTTTTCTTCCAGCCCTCATCACCTAGTCTCTCGCGCAACTTCGAGATCTCGTCGTCGGCAAGCTCGCGCACGAGCTCGACCGTAACGGTCGTCCCCTCGTCGAGACGCGATCCGTGTTTGACCCATTGCCACACCTGCGACCGGGAGATTTCCGCTGTCGCGACGTCCTCCATCAGGTTGTTGATCGCGGCAGCGCCGACGCCGCGCATCCAAGACTCGATGTACTGAATCCCGACGCTGACGTTCGTGCGCACGCCGTTCTCGGTGATCGTTCCTCCCGGGACCTTGACATCGATGAGCTGCGCCGCCTTGACCGACACCTCCGGTCTCTGGCGCTCGAGCTGGTTGGGTCGCTCGCCCAGCACGCGATCGAAAGCCTCCGTCGCGGTCGGCACGAGGTCTGGGTGCGCCACCCATGTCCCGTCGAAGCCGTCGCCGGCTTCGCGGTCCTTATCTTCCTTGACCTTCGTCAGAGCGACCCGATTGACCTCGGGATCTCGGCGCGAAGGGATGAACGCGGCCATCCCACCCATCGCATGCGCACCGCGCCGGTGACATGTCTTGACCAGAAGCTCGGTGTACGCGCGCATGAACGGCACCGTCATCGTGACCTGGACGCGGTCGGGCAGGACAAACTCTGGACGGCTGTTGAACTTCTTGATGATGCTGAAGATGTAGTCCCAGCGACCGGCGTTCAGCCCGCTCGAGTGGTCGCGAAGCTCGTACAGAATCTCATCCATCTCGAAGGCCGCGAGGATGGTCTCGATGAGGACGGTGGCCCGGATGGTCCCTCTCGGTAGGTGCAGCTCGTCCTGGGCGAGGTTGAAGACTTCGTTCCAGAGTCGAGCTTCGAGGTGACTCTCGAGCTTGGGCAGATAGAAATACGGGCCGCTCCCCTTTTTCAGCAGGCGCTCGGCGTTGTGGAAGAAGTACATGCCGAAATCGAACAGTCCTCCCGAAATCGGCTTGCCGTCGACCTCGACGTGGCGCTCATCGAGATGCCAACCGCGAGGCCGCACGAGCAGCGTCGCGACCTTGTCGTTCAGCCGGTATTCCTTTCCTTCGGGACTCGTGAAGTTGATCCGTCGCTCGATGGCGTCGATCAAGTTCACCTGGCCCTCGACGAGGTTCGACCATGTCGGCGAGTTGGCGTCCTCGAAGTCGGCCATGAAAACGCGCGCTCCCGAGTTGAGGGCGTTGATGAGCATCTTGCGGTCGGTCGGTCCCGTGATCTCGACCCGCCTGTCCTGAAGGTCTGGCGGCGCCTTGGCCACCTGCCACTCGGAATCGCGCACCGAGCTCGTCGTCACCAGAAACTGGGGAAGCTCACCCGCGTCGATCCGCGTCTGGCGCTCATCGCGCAACCGCAGCAGCTCCTGGCGGCGCCCGGCAAACTCGCGCTGCAGCTTGGCGACGAATTCGAGCGCCCGCGGTGTAAGCACCTCCGCCGCGCGCCCTTCCACCTTGCCTTTGAGCTGGACGTGCTCGGTGGCGGCCATCGCCTCAATCTACCAGCAGAGCGGCTACTGCCCTGCCAGGTGCTCCACGATCGGCGAGAGCTCATCCGCCGTCTCTCCAGGCAGGATCACGTGCGAGAAGCCGTACCGCTCGCGCCGGGCACGCAGGTCTTCTTCGATCTGCTGGATCGTACCCAGCAGAAAATGCGGCATTTCCAGAACGTCGCCTACCTCGAATCCCATGGAGGGAGCCAGCGCTGCGGCCAGCGACTCGCGATCATCCGTGACGCTCGCGAAGAAGACCGTGAACCCAAGATCGATGGCTTGAATCCGGTCCCCGGCTGCCTCCTTGATCCAACGGAGCTTCTCATCGGTCGCCTCGGCCATCCCGGTGCGTACGAGCTTCGGGTTGATCCGCCCTTCGTTCAGGTTGTAGTTCACGTGGACGATGTCCGCTTCCCGCGCCGCGAGGCGCAGCATGCGGCGGCCTCCGCCTCCCAGCAGCAAGGGCACGTGGGGTTTTTGAACCGGCAGTGGCGCGCCCTCGAGGCCCCTGATCGTGTAGTGCTTGCCGGTGAAGGAGAACTCCCCGCCGGCGAAGAACCTCTTGATGATCGGGACGGCCTCCTCGAGGCGCTCGATCCGGGTGCCCGCCGAGTCGTAGGGAATGCCCGCCTGCTCGTAGTCCGATGCCAGCCATCCCGCGCCAATGCCCAGCTCGAATCGGCCGTCGGAGAGTAGGTCTAGCGTCGCCGCCTCCTTCGCCAGGACAATCGGATGGCGATAGTCGTTGTCGAAGACCAGCGACCCGACACGAAGCTTGGTCGTCGCGTCGGCCGCCGCCATGAGCGCCGCGATCGGCCCGGGCTGCTCGGTGAAGTGATCCGGGAGGTAGAGCGTCGAGAACCCCATCGACTCGAGCGCGCGGGCGCGATCCCGCCATTGCCGGCCGCTTTGCGCCCGATGCTCCTGGACACCGAACTGAAACGGCCGCTGCTTCTTCAAGGGGTCGAGATTACCTGCCGGCGATCCGTTCCGTCTCCCAGTCCCTGTGGGCAATCATCCCATTGCTCTCCGTCAGGGCGGCGGGTCCAATGTGCGCAGGTCAACGGTCTGGCCACAGGTCCAAGGGAGTACGCCATCAATCGTCTTCGGGGTCGGTTCGGGAGCTCAGCCAAGGTAGGGACCCGCATCCAGGCTCGACTCGCACCGTGGCTGCTGGTATGCCTGGCGTGCCTTGGCCTGGCCCTGCCCAGCGGCGCAGGCAGCGCACTGGCCTCAGGCGGGTTCGGCAGCGGCCCAGGACCAATTGCGGTGACCGCATACGGCGGGTTCAACCCGGTATTGGCTCGCGCGCCCTACGTGACCGATCTGACCCAGAGCTCCGCGATGGTCACCTGGGCGACGAATCCGGACGTTCGCGGCGCACTATCGTATGGGCCGCTCGGCAACTGCACGGCAAACACGGTCGTCGTAACGCCTGGAATGGTCACCCCCGTGCGAGTTTCTCCCAATCCCACCAGTACGTATACGGCCCGCTGGGACTATCAGTCGTCAGTTCCGATCACTGGACTCAGCCCTAGCACCACCTATTGCTATGAGGTGTTCGGCGCCGGTTCAACCGCGGTTGATCTGCTGCCGCCGTCGCAGCCGTTTCAAACCTTCACGACACTGGATCCCATCGACGTCAGGTCGACGAGCCCGCTTACGTTTGCGGTTGTCGGCGACTTCGGCGAGACGTCCAACCGTGGCACCGCGAGCGACCCGACGGCCAACAGCGCCACCTCCGTGAACACTAATCAGGCCGCCATCCAGTCGCTGATCGGCTCGTCCGGGGCTCGATTCGTCGTCAGCGTCGGCGACATCGCATACAACGATGGCGGGAACTACAACTACGGCGATCTTCAACAGACGGGCATCAGCGTCGGAAGCCCGAACCTGACCGAGATCAGCGACATCTTCGGCCCCAGCTACTGGCCGCTAACGGGCGGGATGCCTTTGTTCACCGCGGGTGGGAACCATGGCCAAAACGCCAACCTCTTGAACACATGGCCCGAGCCGGCCACGGCATCCAGCTCGAGTGGCACCTATGCGATGCAGGCGTACGCGTCGGTCGATGGGACCAATCCCGCCACCTATCCGTCTGATTGGTATGCATTCTCATCGGGCAACGCCCGCTTCTACATGCTCGACGGCTCGTGGACGGAGGCGAACGTCGGAACCGCGAGCGGCGCCGCATGCCCGTACACGGCAGGGTCCTCGACATGCAAGGCATATCAGGTAGACGCCGACGCGCATTTCCAGCCGACCTCAGCTGAGTACCAATGGCTTGCCAGTGACCTGCAGGCGCATCCCGGAGGAATCAAGCTCGCGTTCTTTCACTACCCGCTGCGGTCTGACAACGCGACCCAGGACAGCGACGTTTACCTGCAACAAACCCTTGAGCCCGTTCTCGCGAAATACGGCGTGCAGATCGCCTTCAGCGGCCACGCTCACGACTATGAGCGGAACCTGACTGCCGGCCCCAACACGATCCTCAGCTACGTCACCGGAGGGGGCGGCGGCGTCATCAGCACCGTCGCCGGCAAGGGCTGCTCATCCTGGGACGCTTACGCCATCGGCTGGACCTACAGCACCGGTACCGGCCAGCGGTGCGGCGGGGCACCCGCCCCTACATCTGATTCGATGGTCTACAACTTCTTGAAGATCACGATTCGAGGCAACTCCGTAGTCGTGGATCCGGTCAACGCCGCGGGCCAGGTGTTCGATGAGCAAACGTACACATTCGCAATGCCGACTCCGTCGACCCCCACAAACGTCGTCGCGACTGCAACCAGCGCTACGTCCGGCAGCTTGACGTGGACCGGATCGAGCGAGGCTGGCGGCACCATCGCCGGTTACCAGATCGCACGCAATCAGATCCCATTGGCCACTGTGCAGGGATCGAACACCTCTTACACGGACTCGGCGCTGCAACCCGGAACCGCCTACACGTACGCGGTCGCGGCGATCGATCAGAGCGGTGTCACCTCCGATTCGGGCCTTTCCAACGGAATCACGACGCCGCTCCTGACCACGGGGTTTGAGAGCGGCACGCTCGGTGGATGGAGTCCAGTCGTCGGACAGATGACGATCGAGGGCGCGGTCACGCACAGCGGCGCATACGCCGCAGGGCTGACCAGCAGTGGCGGTCAGACTTTTGCGCTCCAGAATTTGCCGGCTTCCTCGACGACGATTTACGCGCGCGCCTGGGTCTACGTCGCCAGCCAGTCGACCGCTGTAACTCTGTTGGGCCTGCGAACGCAGTCGACACCGACCAGCGGCGCGTATCAGGTGGCGCAGGTCTATCTCAACGCGGCCGGGAACATCAAGGTCCTGAACAACGTCTCCAAGGCGAGCTACCTCGGCAACGCGACTGTTGCTCCAGGAGGGTGGCACGCGATCACTTTTGCGGTGAATGAGTCGGCCGGAACGATGCAGGTGTGGCTCGATGGAAATGCCGTGCTGTTCGGCACGTCAGCCGGGCCGGCCGCGGTGCTGGGCGCCCAGAATCTAGGCAGCATCCCAATGAGCAATATCCAGCTCGGAGACGACTCGACCAATCGCATTTACGCGTGGTACGCGGACGACATCACGGTTTCGACCGTCCCTCTCAGCCCCTAAGCCAGCATCAGGCGATCGGTCAGCCATGGCCGTCAAACACCTATCGACGCTACGAAACCCTGCGCCTGCTCTTTGTCGCGATCTAGGTGTTTGGAACGCTTGAGAGCAGTTGGACGACGAAGACGAGCGTTGCGTTGGGAGGCACGACGTACGCGCCAGATTCATTCGCAGCACCACGGTCACCGTATGCAAGACTGGGCGGGATCACAAGCCGCCGAATACCTCCCAC
>WNGI01000186.1_pt1 | contig 42297 bp, 48 predicted proteins | sample 5400621 | NCBI WGS metagenome assembly WNGI01 (sample SAMN13153374, study PRJNA577476) | soil metagenome | isolation source: 20 cm soil or saprolite under Garry oak tree replicate 1 | place: USA:California | collected 2016-06-15
CTCGAGTGCGTCCAGGAGGACGAGACGAGCCGCAGCGACGACCGGATCACGCTCGCCAGCGGGACTCATTCAATCTCATCCACGCAAGGACAGACTCCGCCTCCTCGGGCATGCGACCGGGACCGGTGAGCAAATCAGCGACAAGCTGACTCATTCCGACGTATATCACTCCATCACGCCTGGCACTGCGTTCGTAGACAACCGGGTCGAAGGGCCGCAGGAGTATCACGTTGGCACCGACTCCGGCGGGTTTAAGCGAAAGAGAATCAGCAATCGTCGCCGGATCGTCCACGAACGCCATCAGTAGCCGAGGCGGGGCGACCTCGGTGACCGAGGCTGCAAAGGAGCCGGTGATTGCGTACCGAACCGTGACACGGTCGAAGCGTGCGGGTAGCCGGGCGAGATCGCGCGGGTCGAAGTAGGAGGCGTAAGAGTTCGATTTCAGAACGCTGTAGTCATCAACCCATCGTCTGATTAGACCTTCCCAGGCGACCCTCTGCACGGGACCGCGAGACACGCGTTCCACTAAGGCATCGCCCTCAAGGACATCGAGGACACGCGAGACATATCCCGTGTCGGTCTGTGTTTGCTTCGCGATTTCGCTCACGCTCAGAGGTCGTGCGACGTCAACCAGAAGGCGGACGATTCGCGCTGCTTTCGGGCCGCGTAACGAGCGGCCGAGTCGGCCCCCGAGCCAGGGGTTCTTTTGTAGCCGACACCAGCACCTTCGAGGACTTCGCGCGTCCGCCTACTTAAGAAGGGCGCCGCAAGGACAGGAGCTCCGCTGTATCGACGCAATCGTTCAATCGCCGCGAGAGCTTGCTTAGGCTCAGCGAGGGACTTGGCTTCGATGGCCAGTTGGCCTGTGCTTCCATCGGGCGCTGTCACTGTCATGAATAGGTCGGGCTGCCCACCTGAGCCCCCCGTTGCAAGCCCGGCTAGCCAGTCCTTTGGAAGGACCGAGGTTATTTGCTGTTGGACGCGATTCAGCAGCTCGCTGTCTGAAGGAGGCCTTGTGCCCATCATGGGCAACAGTATGAATCGAGGCAGAGCTGTTGTCTCTAAGCTTGATTCTGCCCACGAGGGGCAGAGCCATTAATTTAGGCAAAACGGCGGCGGGACCCGCTCATTCGCCTTTGAACTTCTGCGAGTTCCCCATGTGCGGCCACACGCGCTCCTGACCGATTTGAAGCAGTTGCCGAGTGTGATTCCGATCGTGAGACACCCACTCGTGGAGCAGGTCGCGGACGGTGAGTCGCCCGGCCATCGGATGCTCGATGCCCTTGCCGAGATCACCCGCCTTCAGCGACCGCACGAGCGTGATGCTGTCGTTGCGGATGCCCATGAACTCCATCCAGAGGCTCTGACCCATCCGCGCGCAGTCATTTCGCTGCTTGGCGACGTCGGCCTGGTCCCACCCGTTGGTCTTCTCCTTGCCCGCGAGTATCTCGCGGATGCGTCCGGCGAAGCCGCGCTTCTCCGCCTCGACGAGATGACCGACGACCTGGTTGGCGCACCACTCCTTTGGATCGAAGTGCCAGCTGCTGTCGTCGCCAAGGGCCGTGAGCTCGGAGTCGATGAGGGCGCACGTCGCTTCGAGGTACTCGGCGACCTGTTCGGTCGTGAGCTCGGACGTCGTGCTCATGAGACGAGCTGTGGTGCGCTCCGGATGGGGATTTTCACCTTGAGCACGACGGTACCGTCCGCGCGCGCCTCGTGCGTCGACTCGCCATGGAGAAGCTCGAGACGCTCGCTCCGCCGAATGCCGGACTGGAGCTCTCCGTCAGGGGGCAGCTCCTTCCCGTCGCTCTGCAGGAGGACGTCGAGTGTCTCTTCCTTCCACTGGAGGCCGAGAACGATCTCTTTGGCCTGCGCCTTGTCGATCCGCTCGACGAGCGAATCCTGGATCAGGCGGAAGATCGCGACCTCGTCATCGGAGGGCAGCCGGCGGTCACGGCCGGTGCTGGAGAAATCGATGCGGACGCCATGCTTGTCGATGAGCGTCTGGACGTATCGGCGCAATGTGGGGACGAGGCCGAGGTCGTCGAGGATCATCGGCCTGAGCTCGAAGATGAACCCGCGCAGCTCCTGAAGCGTCTTGTTGACCATCTGCCTGAGCGAGGCCAGCTCACCGCGCGACTTCTGAGCGTCGACGTCGAAGAGACGCTCGCTGATCTCCGATTGGAGGACGACGTTCGCCATAGCCTGCGCCGGGCCGTCATGGACCTGCCGGGCGATCCGCTTTCGCTCCTCCTCCTGCGTATCGACGACGGCCTGAAGGAGACGGCTCTCGTCGATGAGCGGCGCCGCATCCGGCGGAAGCGGCGGCGCGGTGTACTCGGCAAGCTGTCGCCGCGCCGTAGCGAGGATCTGAGCGCTGCGGTCGATCAGCTTGCGCTTCGATTGCAAAGAGTTGAGCTGCCCTTCCATGGTCATGCGGCGGGCCATCGCGGCGGCGTGCTCATCCGTCGCGCCAAAGATCTCCTCGCGCTGGAAGTTCCCGGGATTCCGGCGCACCTCCTCGACCTTCGCCTTCATCTGGTCTTCGCGAGACTTGAGGCGGTTCACCTCGGTCTGCGTCGACTCGATGAGCAGGTCGAGCTCACGGATCTCGGCCGTCACCTTCTGCTGCTCGGTCGCAATCTCCGCGAGGACGTTGGGCGGTGCCATCGTCAATTACCGATCTCCGGTCCCTTGATCCAACCCTGCCGGATCGCGTAGACGACCGCCTGCGTGCGGTCGTTCACCGACAGCTTGCGCAGGATGCTCGACATGTGATTCTTCACGGTCTGCTCGGAGATCGCCAAAGCGTAGGCAACCTCCTTGTTCGTCATGCCTTGCGCGATGTTGTCCAAGATCTGCACCTCACGGGGTGAAAGCGGCGCGAAGACGTGCGTCGAACCTGGACCATACACGGAAAGCTCGCGGAACTCAGCCAGCACCTTGGACGCCACCGCCGGCCGGCTGAAAATCTTCTCGTTGATGATGAACTGGCCGGCCCGGACCTTGCGGATGGCGTCGATGAGCTCGGTGGGCTCGCAGTCCTTGTGAAGATAGGCGGCCGCGCCGGCGCGGATCGCCTCGAAGAGGATCTGCTCCTGATCCTGGGCGGTCAGGATGACGACGCCTACGGCCGGTAGCTCCCGCCGCACTCGCTGAGTGGCCTTGATGCCGGAGAGCCGCGGGAGATCCACCTCGATCACGAGCACGTCCGGCTCCAGCTCGTTCGTCTTCGCGACAGCCTCTTCACCGTCGGAAGCCACTCCGATGATCTCCATGTCCGCTTCCTTCTCGATGACCTGCCGGATTCCCATCGTGGTGATCCGACTCGCGTCGGCCAGAAGGATCCGGATCGCGCGCTCGGGCCTCTCGCTCATTCCTGCTCCTTATGAGTCCGCTCGTTGCGACGCGCACGGAGCGGCTCAACCTTCTTTTCGACGGGCAGGAGCAGCGTGACCGCCGTTCCCTTGCCCGGTGTTGACTGGATCTGGAGCGAGCCGCCGATGAGCTCGGCACGCTCGCGCATCGAGAGAAGCCCGACCGACTTCTTGTGGCGGGCGGCTTTCACGAGGTCGAATCCCATGCCGTCGTCGGTCACGTGCAGCACCCAGTTGTCGTTCGCCCGTGACCAGGCCATCCCGACGGTGCTCGCGTGCGCGTGCTTGTGGACGTTCTGCAGCGCCTCCTGCATGACCCGGTAGACCGCGAGCTCGGCCATCGGCGTGAGCCCGGTGTCCTTCAGGTCAAGCTGACTGGCCACTTTGATGCCGCAACGGGCTTCCCATTCGGACGCGTAGTTGCGGATCGCTTCGGCGAGACCGAGCTCGCTGAGCTCGGGTGGCCGGAGGTCGTAGATCATCGCGCGCACCGAATCGAGCGACCCGCGGAACTGGCCCTTGAGGTTCGCGAGCTCGGTCTTGAGGGTCTGACGCACCTCGGCCGGAGCACGCTCGGTGATGCGCTCGAGGTACTCGACCTCGAAGATCGCGTTCGCGAGCACCTGAGCGGGACCGTCGTGCACGTCGCGGTAGAGACGCTCTCGCTCGGCCTCGAGGCTGCCGAGCACGCGCTGTGCGACCTCCACCGCCTCGTCGTCGGTATCCGACGATGGATCGATCCCCGAACCGAGGAGATAGGCGGCGCTCGACTCGATGTGCTGGATCACGAGCTGCAGCTGCTTGAGACGCCGGTAACCGCGCTGGGTCTCTTCGTCGAGCTCGCCGTGCGTCGTCTGACGCGAACGGTCCTCAGCGCGTTTCTGGTAGGTGCGACCGTACTTTTCGACCTGCTGCCGGAGATTGCGGACATCACGGCGCAGTGCGTCGACGATCGCGTCGAACTGCTCATCGAGATCCTCGGTCGCTTTGACCGCACGCACCGGATCGCTCATCGGCGGCAAGTCTAGCGGCGGTCAGCGTGAATTCGGGACCAAAAAGAGCACGTATGACGCGCTCTCGGTGACGATCGGCCACCGTAAGTCGCGCGCGCGCACGGCGAGGGCCGAGCCCGGCTTGACGAGGAGCGCTCGCGCGCCACGCCGAACGAGAACATCGCGCCAAGTTGGACCGAGAGAGACGACGGTCTCGTAATCGCGGAGCGCATCACCGGTGTAGGGGAAGAGTCGGCCGTCGATGAAGACCGGAGTTGCAGGCGCGTACCAAATCAGGAATCCGCCCCAGTCATAGTCGTTCACGACGCCTGGACCAGGCGGCAGAGATGACAACGCGGCCGTGGGATAGGGGGACAGGTTTGGTTCGCCGCGTGCGAAAAGACCCGCGCCGACGACGGCCACGAGCGCGATCGCCGCCGTCGCGAGGTCGACGCGAAGCGATGGGACGCGAGGCGCGAAGGCGGGAAGGCGCACGTTGATCCGAAGACGCGCCGCGATCGCGGCGACGGCAAAGGGCGCGTGAGCCGCGAGATATGGCGCGGACGCGACCGCGAAGAAAGGCGTGTGACGCGCGGCGGTCATCGAAACGAAGAGCACCGGCACGAGCAGCGCGACATCGCGCAACACCGTCGGGCGCGAAAGCTGCGCGGTCACGAGAACGGCGAGCACGACGAAGGCGAAGACAAAGCCGTAGGGCTGCGTCACGTCGGGCACGCCCTCCTCCTGGATGACGCGCGGCGGCGAAAGGAAGTGGCCGCTCGCGGAAGTCCAGATCGAGATCCCGGACGGCGTGAGGAGCGTCACCAGGACCGAGAGCGCGACGACGCCGACCGCGAGGCGGCGCGCGTCGGGACGGCGAAGCCATAGCTCGGCACAGGCGATCGCGGCGACGGCCAGACCGAGCGCGAACGACGCGTGGAGATTCGCCCACACCAGGATGAGCGCGGGGACGGCCACGAGCACGCGTGGTCGTTCCGCCGATGCGCGCAGGAGAAGGATGAGCGCGGCGAAACAGCAGAGGCCCATGAGCTGGGGCCGCTCCGTCCACGCGAAGCGCGTCAGCGTGATCGCCGGCAGCGCCGCGATCACGGCGACGATCGGTCTGCGCTGCGCCATCAGAGCCGCGCCGACGATGAGCGTCACGATCGCGGCGACGAGAAGCGCTCGCAGCACGATGATCCCGTTCCAACCGAGTGCGGCATATGCCTCGTACCAGATCACCTGGCCAAGCCACTGATCGGTGAGCACCGGCAAACCGTTCACCGACCAGGAGAACACGTCGACGCGAGCGAGGCCTTCGGTCACGGTCTGACGTCCCTGCGCGAGATGCCAGAACAGGTCGGGGTCGCCGACCGTGGCGAAGGTCGAGAGCGCGCCGAAGATCCCGCCGGCGAGCAGCGGCAGCGACCAGGAAAACCCGCGCGTCGTCACGGGCGCGCCAGAACGATCCATCGACCATCCGCGTCCGAGGAGCGCACGCGCCACCCGTCCTCGCGGAGTGCGACAGCGAGCGGACGATCGGGCCGCAGGAGGAGCTCGCTTACCTTGTACTTGTCGAGGAGATCACGCCATCCGGGCCGAAGGCCCACGAGCGCGCGGTAATCCGCGAGCACGCCACCGAGGTACGGTACGTAGCGTCCATCGATGAACACCGGACGCTCAGGCAGATTGAAGATGAGGTACCCGCCCCAGTCGTATTCGTTGAGGAGAACACCGCTGTCCTGACGTAGCGAATCGAGCGCGGCGGCGGGATACGCGCGCTCGTCGGGACGCGTCGGTGCGGTCAGGGCGCTCGCGAGTGCCGCGATCACGAGCGCGAGGGCGACCGGCACGCGCACGGGCACGGGCAGTTCCAGGGTCCGCCGAACCCGGACGAGCCCGGTGAGACGCGCGCCGAGGAATGCGGTCGCCGCGAAGCAGAAGAAGAGCATCTGGCGCTGTGCGGTGAAAGCGAGATAGAGAAGCGGCGCCAAGAGCATCGCCTCGATGAGTGACCCGCCGCGGAGAAGCGCGCTTCCGATCACGAGCAACACGAACGCGGCGAAGAGGGCTCCCGCCGGCGTCACGACGTCGGGCGGCAGAAACTCCGTCAGGAAGCGCGGGGGGTTGAGGAAGTCCTCGCGCGCCGCGCCGGCGAGCTCGAGCGGCGCTGGGTTCAGGAAGGTGATCGCGACGCATGCGACCGCGGTCAGAGCGAGAGGCAGTCCGCGCCGTCCTCGTGTCAGGACCGCCTCGGCCGCGAAGATCGCGACGATCGCGAGTCCAAGGAGATAGCCGCCATGCAGATTCGTCCACACCAGGAAGAGCGGCGGCAACACGAGCAATCGCCGCGAGAAGCCGGCGGGCAACGAGAGCAGCAGCTCCAGGAGGGCCGGGAAGATCGCGAGCGTAAAGAGCTGCGGCCGGTCGGTCCACGTGATCTTGGAGACGAGTAGCGCCGCGACGACGAGCGGCAGCGAGATCCACCACGGCGTGCCACCGCGCCGCGCGAGCTGAACGACAAAGAATGCGGACACGGCGAGGAGCGTCGCGCGGAGCACGGCGACTCCGGCCCAGCCCGCCGCCGCGAAGGAGCCGGCGAACGCGATCTGGCCGAGCCACTCGCCGACCCCGAAGTGCGCGCCGGCGACCGTCGAAGAGAAGATGTCCTGCCGCAGGAACGCGTGGTGGTCGAGCATCCAGCGGCCCATCGCGAGCTGCCAGTAGGTATCGGAGTCGGTCGACGGTAGCCCCACCGCGACGATGAAGACCGCGCTCGCCACCGCGAGCGGATACGCGCTCGCCGCGAGGATCGCGCCTAGCGGTCGCGGCGCAGCAGCCATCGGATCGTGAACGCCGCGACGTCACGCATCGCAAGGAGCGCTCCGGCCGGCGTCACACCTTCAGCGATTCCCGCGATGCGCGGCCGATGCGGGATGTCGGTCTCGCGGACGACGCGCCGACGCGAGCACAGCGTGATGAGTATTTCGGCCTCGAAGAAGTTCGACTCGCTGCGCGGCGGCGCCGACCGTAGCTCCTCCGCCCGGTAGAGCTTCACGCTGTCGATGTCGTGCACCGGCAGGCGGAAGATCCGCCGCAACAGACCCGAGTAGAGCTGAGCCATGACCACGCGGCTCGCTGGGTCGCGCCGCGGGACACGGCGGCCGACGACGAGGGCTGCGCCATCGCGGATCGCCCACATCGGCTCGAGCGCCGCCGCCGGCACCTGCCCATCGCCCGGTGTGAAGTAGATCCAGTCGCCGCGCGCCTCGGCGTAGAGACGCTTCATGGTCGGGGGGATGCCCTGCCGCGATGGGTTACGCAGGAGACGCAGCTCGGCGACCTCCGCGCACGAGCGCTGGAGCTCGGCCCACGTGCCATCGGTGCTGCCGTCGTCGCACACGATCAGCTCGAAGCTCGATGCGAGAGCACGCGCGGCGTCGCGGTGGCCTCTCACGACCCCGGCCACCGTGACCTCCTCGTTGTGGGCAGGGATCACGATCGAGAGCTGGATTGCGTCACCCTAGGGCACGCCGGCTGCGCCGCCGGTGTCCGGCGAGGCGCGAATCAAGCAGAAGATGTTGCCGCGGACCGCGTAGATCTTGATGGTTCCGCGCTCGATCGGAGGTCCGAGCCACGACACCGGATCGCCCTGATAGAGGCGCTCATATCCCGAAAAGTGGGCCGCCTCCAGAACGATGCTCTGCGCCCCGTAGCGTTCGGCTACACACGCCGCGGTGTCGAGGCCGTCCGCCGGCGTGACGAAGACGGGCCGGTCGGCGATCCAGCGCCACGCCGCGCCGTCGATGGCCAGGAAGGGTCCCGCCGGGACGGCGTCGAGGGCTGCGACCCGCGCGCGGTAGCCGTCGTTGAACGTCGTATCCCACGTCGTGAGTCCGACAACGGCGAGCGCGATCGCCGCCGCGATCGTGGCACTCGCGGCGACGCGCCGAGTCCGATCGTCACGACGCTGCAGCCAGCGCTCGCCGCCGAGCGCGACCAGCGCCATCGCGAACGGATAGAAAGCCGCGAGGGAGTGGAAGTACGAGCCGCGCGTTGCGTGGAGCGGCCAGACCACGCCCTCGGCGACGTAAATAAGGAGCGCGAGACCGGCGAACGCGCGCACAGCGGGCCGCCGCCAGGCGTCCCTCACCCCAAGCACCAGCGGGAAGGCGAGGAACGCCATGAGCGCGAAGAGTGCATTGGCCAGATCCGACCAGAGCGCGCCGAGCCGCGTCGTGACGATCGTCGCGACGTCCGCGGTGCCGGTCGGCGTGACCGCGAAGAAGTCCTCGTAGCGCGCGAGGAACAGCGTGCGCGCGAGAAGGTCTGGCGATCCGCCGAGGGCGACTCCGCGCAGGAGCCACGCCGCGCCGATCGCGAGCGCGACGGCGCTGCCGGCGACGCCGGCCATGCGAGAAGACGGCCGCACCGCGAGCGCGAGGAGCGCGACACCGAAGAGCGCGCCCTCGGCCCGGGCGAGGAACAGCAGTCCGACCAGAAGGCCGGAGATCGCCCCGGCGCGCACGTCGCCGATCGCGGCGCGCGCGAACGCGATGAAGAAGGCCGTTCCGACGAGGGCCGCGATGGCGAAGGAGTCGAGCGTGACCCACGCCGGGGCGAACGCGCCGCCGCCGATGCCCGCGAGCGCCGCCGCGAAAATGGCGGCACGAGGCGACGCGCCGATCGAGCGGCCCGCGGCGTACGCGACCGCGGGAACGAAGGCTGCGACCCCGACGATCGCGGCCTGCGCGGATCGGAACGTTCCGAGGACCGGCTCGAGGAGGGCGATGCCGCCCGCCTGCACGACGGTGGCGAGGGGCATCCAGAACCGGTGACTCGGGACGGGAAGCGGGTCGAGATGCGGAGCCTCGAGAAAGTTCCAGATGAAGTCGGCGGTAAGGCCCTGGCCGTGCGCGAGCCGGCGCGCGATATCGACGTAATAGAAGGCGTCGGTGAAGCCCGGTTGGATCACGACGAACGCCGCCGAGAGCACGCGGAACCCGAGGAGCGCGAGCGATACGACGATGAGCCCGCGGCTCAACGCGCCGCACCGATCCGTTCGGTGCGCTGAGTGCGGAGGTAGAGGATGCCGCCGACGACGATCACCGAGAAGACGCTGACCGCTCGGTCAAGCACGGCGACCGCGACGGCGTCGTTCTGCGCCAGACCGAATCCGGTGGTCAGGACGTACACCATCGCGATCTCCACGAAACCGAAACCCGCGGGCGTGAGCGGCACGGTCGTGAGCAGCGACGAGGAGACGGCCACGAAGATCACCTGCGACGGCGGTAGGTACAGGCCGAGCGCAAAGAGGACGAGGAGCAGGCGGCTCGTCTCGAGGATCCACACGAGGAGCGTCATCGGCCCGGCGACGGGCAGCGCGCGGAAGCTGTGGAGGACGCCCTCGCGGAAGAGTCGCCCGATGCGGCGCACCTCCCCAGGGAAGAACCGCCCGAGACGCGGGCCGATCGCATACAGCCCGACGAGCCCGATCAGGATGACGAGGCCGAGCGCGCCGCCCGTGATGTAAAGGACGTTGAGGTCCGGCAGGATCGTTCGTCCGAACGCCACGTAACCGTCGACGACGAGGAGCCCGAAGACCACGAACAGATCGAGAAGGCGCTCCGCCACGACCACCCCGACCGTTCGCGACAGCGATATCCCGAAACGGCGCTTCACGAGATAGCTCCGGTACAGGTCTCCGAGCTTCGCCGGCACCAAGCAGTTCACGAACCAGCCGAGCAGCAGAATCTCGAGAAGATCGCGCCCGAAGATCCGCGTGCCGCCCTCGCGCAGGAGGCGCGCCCAGCGGATGGCGCGGACCGGGAACGACAGGTAGTACACGACGAGCGCCGCGATCACGAAAAGCGGATCGGCCCGGCGCAATGCGGCGAACGCCTCTCCCCAGTCGACGTTCCGCGCGAAGAAAGCGATCAGCGCGACCGGGATGGCGGTCGAGATGAGCTCGCGCCAGCCGAAGAGCTGGCGCCGTACCGCGATCTCGTCGGTGCGCCCCGCCGCGGCGGCGAGCTGCTCGATCGTCGCGTCCTCGACGTGCGGCGCTCCGCGCCCGGGGGCCCCTTCCCCCGAGGGCCGTTCTTTCAACGCGTTGGGCTCGAGCTCTTACGTCCGAGCCACTTCCGGAACCGGTCGTATCGGGTGAACACGTGAACGCCGCCGCCGGAAAGCCGTCCCTGCGCGACACCCTGACCGAGCGCTTCCAGGAAATCGGCGCGCCCAGCAAAATCCGGCATCTCGACGAATGCGCGGCCGATCTCTGCGGCGCGGTGCGCGTCGCTACCCGCCGTGCCGACGATGTTGTGTCGTTTGGCGTAGGCGGCCGCCGCGCGGTTGTTCAGAAAGATCGCTTCGCGCGCATTGAAGATCTCTAGCGCGTCGATCTGCGAACGGAGGCGGTCGAGCACGGGCCGCCGCAGGTGGTAGCGGCGGTTGATGCTGAAGGGATGCGGGACCACGACGAGTCCGCCTTGATCGTGGATGCGCTCGATGGTCTCTTCGCCACTCAGGTCGCGCGGAACGACGCGGTCGAGAAAGAGACCGATGATCTCGCCGTCGCGCGAGCTGATCTCCTCGCCGATGACCACTCGAAAGCCATCGGCCAGCTCGCGCAGCCGGAGACCACCGTCGATCGTGTTGTGGTCGGTCGCGCAGATGACGTCGATGCGGGCGGCGCGGACCGCGCGAGCCTGCTCCGCAATCGGAGTGCGGCTGTCCGGCGAAGCCTCGCAGTGGGTGTGCATGTCCACGCGAACGTGCTTCGCCTCGGTCCCTATCTGGCCCTTCCTTTTTCGTGCGCATCGTCGACGATGGCGTGCACCCGCTCGCGAAATCGTGACACATCGAAGCGCCGCGCCGAGTCGCGGAGCGCTTTCGGTTCGAAACGCGCGCGCTCCGCGCGGAGCACGCCCTCGGCGAAGGCCCGCGGCTCGGGCACGTCGACCAGGACGCCTTCCTCGCCGTCGCGGACGATGTCGAACACGCCGCCGGCGGCGAGGGCCACAACCGGAGCGCCCGAAGCGAGCGCTTCGGCGCAAACGATCCCGAAGTCGTCCTCGGCTGGGAAGATGAGACCGCGGGCCGACGCGAGGAGCGAGCGAAGGGTGGCGTCGTCGGCGCGACCGGTGAAGACCACGTGCTCGCTCGCCATACGCTCCAGTGCTCCACGCTCGCGGCCTTCGCCGACTACCAGTAGACGCATCCCGATGTCGTTGAAGGCCCGGACCGCGACGTCCGCGCGCTTGTACGCCGAGAGTCGGCCGACGAAGAGCCAGAAGTCACCGCGCTCCTCGTTCGCCGCGAACGACGTCACGTCGACTGGCGGATGCACGATCTCGATCGCGCTCGCCGGTACGCCGTAATACGTCTCGATCCTTCCCCGCACCGCGCTGGAATTCGCGACCCAGCGATCGAAGCGCCGCGCCGCCCGTTGATCGTCCTCCCGGAGGCGCCCGAGCAGATCGCGTACGAGGGGCACGAGCGGTTGGGGAACCTCCTCCTGCAGATACCGCTCGCTCCAGTCGTACAGGTAGCGCGTCGGGGAGTGGCAGTACGCCACCGCCACGGTGCGATCGGCGAGACCGATCGCCTTGATGAACGCGCTCGTCGAGACGAGAGCGACGTCGGTCTCGGGCGGTACGCGCATCGCGCGGGCCGCGTTCGGATAGAGCGGCAGGAGCAGACGGTGACTCTCGCCGAGCAGCAGCCATTGGAGATAGCTCGTGCGGAGATTCCACCCAGCCATATCGCCGTAGCGGCGGCGATCGTGGAAGAACGTGTAGACAGGTGCCTCGGGCCACATCTCGTGAAAGGTCTCGACCACGCGCTCGGCCCCGCCGTGCGCGACGAAGTACTCGTGGGCCAGGGCCAGATTCATCGGCCGAAGATGCGCTGGCGCGCGACGAGAGCGGCGAACACGGGGAGCGCCCGTTGGCGGCGCCACCGGTGCGGCTCGAACGCGAGCCGCCAGAGCCACTCGAGGCCGATCGCATGCACAACGCGGGGCGGAACACGGACGCGGCCGGCGAGCTGGTCGAAGACACCGCCGACGCCGATCGCGGTCCGGACGGTTGGGAGGAGCGGCAGGTTGCGCGCGATCCAGCGCTCTTGCGCGGGCATGCCGTAGGCGACGAGGAGAACGCGCGCCTCGGCGGCCTGGATGCGATCGCGGATCGAACCGTCGTTCTCCGGCGCGGGTGAGCCGGCGTACGTCCCCGCGATCTGCAGTGACGGGATCCGCCGGACGAGGGCCTTGCCCGCACGCTCGGCCACCCCCGGTCCGGCGCCGAGCAGGAAGACCGGCCCGCTGACGAGCTGAAGAACGGCGGGCACGAGCAGACGGCCGGGGACTCGGCCGGGCAACGGATCGCGCAGGACCCGCGATGCGACGAGCACACCAGTCCCGTCGGCCACGACCAGCTCGGACGCTCGGGCGAGGTCGGCGAGCTCGGCGTCGCGGCGCGCGAGCATCACAAATTCGGGATTCGCCGTGATCACGAAGGTCCGCTGGCCGGCGGCGTGGCGCTCGATGATCCGCTCCGCCGCGGCGGCGATGTCGACCCGGTCAAAGCCCACGCCGAGAATGTCGACGCGCCGCGTCGCCAAGGCTCGTTCGCTAGTGGACTGCGACGAGGCTTCTGCGGAAGAAGTCGAGGTGCTCGAGCGCCATACCCGTTCCCTTGGCGACGCAGTAGAGCGGGTTCTCGGCGACGTAGCAAGGGACCCCGGTGACCTGGGTCAGGAGCTTGTCCATGTTGCGCAGAAGCGCGCCACCGCCGGACAGAACCATTCCCTTGTCGATGACATCGGAGGCGAGCTCCGGGGGCGTCTCCTCGAGAACGGCCTTCACCGCACCCATGATCTGCTGCAACACGGGGTCCATCGCCTCGGAGATCTCGTTCGAACCGATCGTGATCGTCCGCGGCAACCCGGCGATCAGGTCGCGGCCGCGGACCTCCATCGTGAGCTCGGGATCCATCGGCAGGGCGGACCCGATCTGGATCTTCACGTCCTCGGCTGTGCGCTCGCCGATCATCAGGTTGTAGCGCTTGCGAACGAAGTTCGCGATCGCTTCGTCGAGCTTGTTGCCTGCGGCGCGAACGCTGCGCGACACCACGATGCCGCCGAGCGAGATGACCGCGATCTCGGCGGTGCCACCGCCGATGTCGATGATGAGATTGCCGGACGGACCGGAGATCGGGATGTTCGCACCGATCGCGGCCGCGAGCGGTTCCTCGATGAGGTGCGCCTCGCGCGCGCCGGCTCGCAGGGCGGCGTCCTTCACCGCGCGGCGCTCGACGCTCGTGACGCCGGAAGGGACGCAGATCATCAGCTCGGGGCGGACGAATTTGATACGGCCGGTGACCTTGTTGATGAAGTACTCGAGCATGCGCTCTGTGATCACGTAATCAGCGATCACGCCGTCGCGCATCGGACGGAGCGCGGTGATGGTGCCCGGCGTGCGGCCGAGCATGAGTCTCGCCTCCTCGCCGATCGCGACGATCCGGGGCCGGTTCGAGCCATCCTCCTTCGCCAGCGCGACGACCGATGGCTCGGTGAGGACGATCCCCCTCCCACGCACATACACGATCACGTTGGCGGTACCCAGGTCGATGCCGATTTGGCGAGAGAACACGCGGTGAACTCTAACGGCCTAAAAGAGTGAAAAGTGCGTTATTCGTCACGCACCGACCGCTGTGAGGATGAAGTCGGTTGCAAATCCGAGCAGAAGCCCAACCAAGATGCCCCAGGTAGCCATGTCTTTGTGACCGAGCTTGCGCGCGACGGCGAGGAGCTCGATGACGACATACAGGATGGAGCCCGCGGCGAGCGCCAGGAAGGCGGCGAAGACCGACTCGTTCTGAAAGGACTGGCCGATGATCGTCCCGAGGAACGTGGGGCCGCCCGCGATGAGGCCAAGTGCTCCGAGGAAGCGCCAGCTGGGGAGGTGCGCTTCGCCGGCGAGAGGACCGACGATCCCGAAGCCTTCGGTCGCGTTGTGCAGCGCAAAGCCGATCACGAGGACGAGGGCCAGGCGAAGCTGTCCCCCGGCAGCGGACTGGCCAATGGCCAGACCCTCCGAAAGGTTGTGGAAGCCGATCCCGAGCGCGATGAAAAAGGCGAGGCGCTCAGCCGGCCGTAACCGCGCGACGGGGCCGGTGTTCAGCTCGCGAACGTCCGCCGCGCCCGGACCAAAGCGCACGGTCGCGCGTGCGCGGCGCGCGAGCCAGAGGTCGTAATACACGAGGCTCATCAAGCCGATCGTCAAAGACACCGCAAAGACAGCCGCGAGCCACCCGAAGTGCACCCAGGTGCCGGCGGCCTTCGCCTGCTCGAGCGCGGCCTCGACCGGCTCGATCCCCTTTGCCAATACGTCCCAGAAAAGAAATAGGAGGATGCCGGTCGCTCCGGCGTTCAGGAGCGACCGCATACGGACCGAGACATTGGGCAGACGTCCGAGCGGAAGTCCGAGGAAAACGGTGAAGCCGGCGATCGCGCCCAGCGCCAGGATCTCGCCCATCGACATCGCGGCTCTTGCCACTCCAAGTGCGATACTCGCCGCGGGAGCGTTCCCTTTTAGGTCGCCCTAACGGCTAAGGCGAGCCTAACGATTTCCGACTGTGGAGGTCAACAATTACCACTTCGCCCGCCGTCGAGGAGTACCTCCAAGCCATCTACACCCTCGCCGACGAGAACGGACACGTCGTCTCGGCTCGGCTCGCCGAATTCCTGGGCTTCTCGGCGCCGGCGGTCTCGGAAATGGTCCACCGCCTCGAGCGCGAAGGTCTGATCGCGTTGGACGAGCGTAAAGAAGTGCATCTGACCAAGACCGGCAAGCGCCACGCCGACTCGATCGTCCGCCGCCATCGCCTGGCCGAACGGTTCCTGGTCGAGGTGCTCGGGTTCGAGTGGTGGAAGACCCACGAAGAGGCGGAGCGCCTCGAGCACGCGATGTCGCCTGAGATGGAGCAGCGCATCCAGAACGTGCTCGGCGATCCCCAGACGTGTCCGCACGGCAATCCGATGCCCGGTGTGACGGGCCGTCCGACGAAGCCCCTGGAGCGCGTGATCCCGGGCACGACTGCGACGATCGAGCGGATCCCCGATCAGTTCGAGCACGAGCCCGGCTTTCTCGAGTACCTCGACTCACAGGGCCTGCGGCCCGGCGTCGACCTCGCGGTCGTCGACCTCCGGCGCGGGGAGCCGATCCGTGTCAGGGTCGATGGGACCGAACGAACCATCCGCGCCGACTGCGGCCAGAAGGTGTGGGTGCGCGCATGAAAGAGACACCGGCCATCTACGTCCAGGGCGAAGGCAGCTACTGGCTTGCACATGTCCCGGTGTTGCGCGGATGCATCGCTTCGGGCACCACGCGCGACGAAGCGATCGCCAACGCGCGTCGCGCGTTCCCCGCGTACCTCGAGCTGCTCGACGCGCGGGGCGTCTCCGTCGATCACTGGAAGGACCTCGACCCCAGGTCCTTCGAGGTTCGCGACCTCCCTGCCGATCGCGTCGTGCCCGAAGACCTCGGTCCCCTCGAGGAGCACGAGCTCCGCGACTTCCTGCACCAGTTCGAGGCGTCACGCGCTGCGCTCATCTCGGAGCTCCGGGCCATCCGACCGGAGGAGATCGAACGAAAGCCGACCGAGACGATGTGGAGCGTGCGCGAAGCGCTCGAGCACGTGATGCTCACCGAAGCCTCTCTCCTTTCGCGACTCGAGAAATGGCCGGCGGACCCGTACAACACGCTGCAGGCGGTCCATCGCATGGCTTTTCAACGATTCACCGTGATGGAGCCCGCCGATACCGAGCTCGATCACGTCGTGATGGGACGGCGCTGGACGACGCGGAAGGTCATGCGCCGGATCCTCGAGCACGAGTTCGAGCACCTCGGACACATCAAGGAGATCGTCGCCGCGCTCGGAGCGAACCGCCCGTCGAAATGAGTCAGCCGAGCGCCTGGCGAAAGAACGCGACGACTCGAGCCCGGTATTCGTCAGGGAACGCGTTGATCGCGCCGACGTGCCCACCGTGCGGCGCGACCCAGAGCTCCTTGGGTTCTCCGGCCGCCGCGAAGAGCCGGCGCGCTCCCTCGAGAGGCGTGGTCGCATTGTCGTCGTCTGCCGAGTGAATGAGGAGGATCGGCCGGGGCGCGATGTGCGCGATCGCCTCCAGCGGCCGAGCCCTCGTCACATCCGCTCCGACCATCGCATTCACCGCCACCAGGCCCAGGGGCGGGAGGGGTAGTCGAAACGGCCCTGCGTCGATGTAGCCGAGACGCGCGAGCTGGAAGTCCTGATCGGTCCAAGCGCTGTCCGCGACGACCGCCGCGATTCGCGGATCGTCAGCGGCCGCGAGGATCGCCGCGCCGGCGCCCAGCGAGATCCCAAGCACGGCCACACGGTCCGTGCGAAACGCCTCGCCCGCCGTCTGCACGGCCGCCACGATGTCGCGAGGCTCCGTCGCCCCCAGACCGATCGTGCCACCGCCACTCCGCCCCGCGCCGCGTAGATCGAGAAGCAGCGCGTTGTAGCCAGCGTCATGGAGGAACCGCGCCCACGGCAGCATCTCCGCACGCGACGTCTTGAAACCGTGGATGAGGACGACCGCTGGCGCGCCGACTTTCGCCGGCGCGAGCCAGGCGTGGATCGGCGTGCCGTCGGTGGACTCGAAAGTGACGTCCGCGACACCGAGGTCCGTCGGCACGCTCGGCTCTGAGTGGTTCGCCGAGACGAGAGAGTAGGCACGAGCGACCGGGAGGAGCACCCACGCGAGGATGGCGAGAACGACGAGGACGGCGAAGACACGCCTTACGGCCTGGATTTCGCCCACTCCGCCGCCGAAGCCGCGCGCCGTTCGATGATCCCGCGCTGGTCGGCACGCACATCCGGCAGATCGGACGGGTCGAAGGCGCGGAGCTCGATGAGCTCGCTCGAGAGCCGTTCCATGCCCCCGACAGGCCGGTACGCGTACACGATCTCGACCCGTTGCCAGCGGTAACCCTGGTTCGCCTCGAGGATCGGACCGACCTCGATCTCGACCCCGGTCTCCTCGCGGACCTCTCGCGCGAGGGCATCTTCAAGCCGCTCGCGAGCCGAAAGGAATCCTCCGAGAAAACGCCATTCCGGCGCGCCGAAGCGATGGCGCGCCAGGATCACGTGCCCGTTCGAATCGACGCCGAGTCCCACCACCCCGACGAGGAACCGTGCCTGGGTGCGGTCGAGGATGCGCCGCTGCCAACGCACGGGAAGCGCGTTATAGAAAAGGGCGAGAGCGCGGAAAAGCACGTCCGAACTCTACGGCCCGCCTATCGGCACCGCCCCTATTCCATGTGCCTTCGGCACCGGGATCTTCTGCGTCACCGCGCGCGTCTTGACATCGATCACGTTCACCATGCCGTCCACGTTCGTGGTCGTGAGAAGTCGATCGCCTTCGGGGTCGTAGGTGGTGTGGAAGGGCTGTTGACCGAGCTTGGTCTCCGACACGACGCGTCGCTCCTTCCAATCGACCCAGAGGAGTCCCGGGCCGAGATGGTCCGAGAGCACCATGAGCGACGTATCGGCCATGAAGAAGACCCCGTCCTGGTCGACCTTCTCGGTGTGGAACGGATAGGTGCCCGGGAGATGGATCTCGCTCTTCACGCTCTTCGTCACGGGGTCGTAGATGACCATCCGATCGGAAGGCTTGTCCAGGAACCCCGAAGAGCTCGACCAGACCTCGCTCTGATCTGGCGTGAAGTACGCGTCGTGCACGTCGCTGACCTTGATCTGCGTGATCTTGTTCGTGTCGAGGTCGTACACGCGGAGCACGTTGGCCTGCGACGTGTTCGTGAGCGTGAACCAGAGCTCGTTCGGCCGGCTCGGCGCGATGGTGAGGACGTGCTGCGGCACGCCGACCATGAGCGGTGGAAGGGCCTTCCACGTACCCGCTTCGAAACGCGCGATGTACGTGTCGTGCTCGTGCCCGACGAAGAGCGTCTTGCCGTCAGGCGACCACGTGATCCCGTGCGGCTGCTTGCCCACCATCAGACGCACGACCTCTTTCATGGAGAGGGGATCGATCACCGATGTCGTGTTTCCCATGCGGTTGTTGACCGCGACCCATTTCCCATCGGGCGAGACCCCGAGCTGATGCGGGAGCTTGCCCACCGCGATCTTCCCGACGAGGGCGTAGGGCTCGCCCGGTCTTCCGTCGAGGACCCAGACCTGGTCGGTGCTTTCGGAAGCGACGAAGATGCGGAGCTTCGAGTAGAGCGGCGGCGGTGACGGCGCAGGGACCGGTGTCGGGGTAGGCGTCGCGGCCGCCGCGGGTAGGGGTTGGGCCGCCAACGTGTCGTCCGCGGTAGGCGCGTCGACAACCGTCGCACCACATGCTGCGACGACGATCGTTCCGATGATCGCGAACGCCAAGACGCGAATCAGCCTCACCGCCAGTCCACCCACTGCCCCAGCGGGAAGAAGCCTAGCGGGTCAGCGAGCGGTCGTGCCTCCTGTGCCCGTCATCTCCGCCGCCGCCTGTTTTCGCTGACCCGCAAGCGGACCAGGGCCCGCTGGAGCTCGGCTCGGGCGCGCTGCTCGTCCGCCGCCGAGGCCGGACCCGCGGCGAGGACCTGTTGAGCGCGATCGCGGGCCTGCTGTGCGCGGCTCGCGTCGATCTCCTCGGCCGGCTCCGCGGCGTCGGTCAGAACGACCACGCGGTCGCCGCGAACATCCATGAATCCGCCGAACACCGCCAGCACTTCCTCGACGCCGTCACGCTTCACCCGGAATTCCCCCGGCCCGAGGGTGGTGAAGAGCGGGGCATGGTGCGGGAGGATCCCGACGTAGCCCTCGCTCGCGGGGGCGATGACCATGTCGACGTCCTCCTCGTAGACCTTCCGCTCCGGCGTGATGACTTCGAGATGCAGCGGCATTAGCCGGTCGCGCCTTCCTTGGAGAGACGCTCGCCCTTCTCGCGGGCCGTCTCGATCGTGCCGACGTTGTAGAAGGCCTGCTCGGAGAGGTCGTCGTGCTTACCCTCGAGCACCTCGCGGAAGCTCCGAACGGTGTCCGCGACCTTCACGTACTGGCCGGGGACGCCGGTGAACTGCTCGGCGACGAACATCGGCTGGGCGAGGAATCGCTGCAGCTTTCGCGCACGCGCCACGAGGAGCTTGTCCTCGTCGGAGAGCTCGTCGATGCCGAGAATCGCGATGATGTCCTGAAGGTCTTTGTACCGCTGCAGCACGCGCTGCACCTCGCGCGCCGTCTCGTAGTGCTCCTGGCCGACGATGTTCGGGTCGAGCGCGCGGCTCGTCGAGGTCAACGGGTCGACGGCCGGGTACAGGCCGAGCTCGGTGAGGTAGCGCTCGAGCCGGATCGATGCATCGAGGTGGGCGAACGTCGTCGCCGGCGCCGGGTCGGTGTAGTCGTCGGCCGGCACGAAGACCGCCTGCAGCGACGTGATCGAGCCCTTCTTCGTCGACGTGATGCGTTCCTGCAGCTCGCCCATCTCGGTCGCGAGCGTCGGCTGGTAGCCGACGGCGCTCGGCATGCGGCCGAGGAGAGCCGAGACCTCTGAACCCGCCTGGGTGAACCGGAAGATGTTGTCGATGAAGATCAAAAGATCGCGGCCCTGCTCATCGCGGAAGTACTCGGCGATCGTGAGACCGGTGAGCGCGACCCGCAGGCGCGCGCCGGGCGGCTCATTCATCTGGCCGAAGACCATGGACATCTTGTCGATGACCCCGGACTCCTTCATCTCGCCGAGCAGCTGCGTGCCTTCGCGCGAGCGTTCGCCCACCCCGCAGAAGACCGAGTAGCCGCCATGCTCGGACGCGACGTTTCGGATGAGCTCCTGGATGACGATGGTCTTGCCGGTACCGGCGCCGCCGAACACGGCCGACTTGCCGCCTTTGAGGAAGGGGCAGATGAGGTCGATGACTTTCATGCCCGTCTCGAAGATCTCCGCCTGCGTCGACTGGTCGGTGAACGGAGGCGGGTCGCGGTGGATCGGATCGCGGCGGTCCCCCTTCACGGGACCCTTGCCGTCGATCGGCTCGCCGATGACGTTGAAAAGACGGCCGAGCGTCGCCTCACCGACCGGAACCGTGATCGGCCCGCCAGTCGCGACGGCCTTCATCCCGCGTCGGAGGCCGTCGGTCGCGGCCATCGAGACGGCGCGTACCCAGTTGTTTCCGAGATGCTGTTGCACCTCGGCGATCACGTCGCTGCCATCCTCGCGCTTTACGACGAGCGCGTCGTAGATCTTGGGGAGGTGGCCCTCTTCGAACTGGACGTCGAGAACGGGGCCGATGATCTGCACGATCCGTCCGGCGTCCGTCGCCTTCTTCTTGGTGTCGTCCTTCGTCGCTACGGCCATTTCTCTACCCCTTGCCGAGGGCCTCGGCCCCCGATGCGATCTCGAGCATCTCTTTGGTGATGCGTGATTGGCGGGCCTTGTTCGCGGCGAGCGTCAGGTCATCGATGAGGTCGCCGGCGGCGTCCGTCGCGTTGCGCATGGCGACCATCTGCGCGGAGAAGGCCGACGCTTTGGACTCGAGGATGGTCTGAAACACGGCGACCTCGATGAGTCGCGGGATGACTTCGTTCAGGACCGTCTCCGGATCCGGCTCGAACAGGTACTGAAGTGGAGGCAGCTCGTCGAGATCCTCCTCTTCCGGCACGAACGGCAGGAGCCGCCGGATGGTCGGCTCCTGACGCAGCGTGTTCACGAACCGGGTGAAGGCGAGGTAGAGCTCGTCGACCTTGCCCGACACGAACTCCTCGACCGCGACCCGCGCGATCACGTTCGTGTCCGTGCTGCTCGGGCGGTCGGGGATGCCCGGGAACTCGGCCGTAACCGGTGCGCGCAGTCGGCGCAGCTGGTTGATGCCCTTGCGTCCCACCGCGACGAACGACGCCGCCGGCTGCTGCTGCGCGAACCGCAGCGTCGCCCGGATGAGGTTCACGTTCATCGGTCCCACAAGTCCGCGGTCCGTCGTCACGAGAACGATCCCGACGCGGTTCACCGGACGTCTCGCGAGGAGCGGGCTCGTCTCGGGGTCGGCATACGGTGCGAGATCGTTCAGGACGGTTCGCAGCCGCTCCTCGTAGGGGCGCGACGCGAGCACGGCAGCCTGCGCGCGGCGCATCTTCGATGCCGCGACGAGCTGCATCGCCCGCGTGACTTGTTGGATGTTCTTGATGCTCCGGACACGTCGCCGGAGGTCGCGCTCTGATGGCAAGCGCTACGCCTTCGCCGCGGCCGGTGTCTTCGTCTGCGGCTTCGCCGGTGGTGTCGCCGGCCTTGGGCCATCGGTGGACGAGCCCGCGGCGCCGGCGGATGGCTTCTCCTCGCTGTACCGGTGTGCCTTCTTGAACTCGTCGAGCATCGCGCGGACTTCCTTCTCGATCTCCGGGTTCCATACCTTGTCCTTCGCGATCTTGGCCGAGACGTTCTTGCCGACCGAATCCATGAAGCGGTACAGGTCGCGCTCGAAGTCGGCGACGCGCTCCTTCGGGACGTCGTCGATGAAGCCGTTCGTCGCTGCGAAGATGATCACGACCTCTTTCTCGAGCGGAAGAGGCTGGTACTGCGGCTGCTTCATGATCTCGGTGACCTTCTCGCCCCGCCGGAGCTGCTGCTGTGTCGCCTTGTCGAGGTCCGAGCCGAACTGCGCGAACGCCGCCAGCTCGCGGTACTGCGCGAGCTCGAGCTTCAGGCTCCGAACGACCGCCTTCATGGCCTTCGTCTGCGCGTCGCCACCTACACGCGACACCGAGAGTCCGGTGTTCATCGCGGGGCGCTGACCCTGATTGAAGAGGTCGGTCTCGAGATAGATCTGGCCGTCGGTGATCGAGATGACGTTCGTCGGGATGTAGGCGGAGATGTCGTTGGCCTGCGTCTCGATGATCGGCAACGCGGTGAGCGACCCGCCACCTTTCTCCTTATTCAGGCGGGCGGCCCGCTCGAGCAGGCGCGAGTGCAGGTAGAAGACGTCGCCCGGGTAGGCCTCGCGGCCGGGCGGGCGGCGCGTAAGGAGCGACACCTGGCGGTAGGCCCAGGCGTGCTTGGTCAGGTCGTCGTAGACGATGAGCGCGTCCTTCCCGTTGTCGCGGAAGTACTCGCCCATCGCGCACGCTCCGAACGGGGCGAGGTACTGGAGCGTCGCCGGGTCCGAGGCCCCCGCGATCACGACGATGGTGTGCTCCATCGCACCGTGCTCTTCGAGGGTCGCGACGATCTTCGCGACCGATGATTCCTTCTGACCGATCGCGACGTAGATGCACGTGAGGTTCTTGCCCTTCTGATTGATGATCGTGTCGACCGCGACGGCCGTCTTGCCGGTCTGACGGTCGCCGATGATCAGCTCGCGCTGTCCGCGCCCGATCGATGTGAGCGCGTCGATGACCTTGATGCCGGTCTGGACCGGCGTGTCCACGTTTTGCCGCGTGATGACGCCGGGCGCCACGACGTCGACCGGCAGGGATGTCTTCGTGTTGAGCGGGCCCTTGCCGTCGAGCGGCCGCCCGAGGGGATCGACGACTCGCCCGATGAGTGCGTCCCCGACCGGTGTCTGGACGATCCGACCGGTCGTGCGAACCTCGCCGCCCTCGACGATGCCGGTGTAGTCGCCAAGGATGATCGCGCTCACCGTGTCTTCCTCGAGGTTGAACGCAAGGCCGAAGACATCGTCGCCGAAGTCGAGGAGCTCGGAGGCCATGCAGTTGGCGAGCCCGTAGACGCGCGCGATGCCGTCTCCGATCTCGACCACGGTGCCCACGTCGACAGACTCGGCTTCCCCTTGGAAACCTTTGATCTTCGCCTTGATGATGTCGGTGATCTCTGAGGAGTCGGCCATCGTGATCCCCCTTATGAGGCGAGCTCTCGCCCGAGTGCGATGAGCTTCGCGTGCACCGATGAGTCGATCAGGTGGTCGCCGATCTGAACCTTCGCGCCTCCGATGAGCGTGGGGTCGACCGCGAATGTCGCGCGGAGCCTCCGCCCCGACTCGCGCTCCAGGCGGCGGACCAGCTCGCGTCGCGCCGGTTCGTCGAGCGCGACGGCGGTCGTGATGCGCGCCTTCGCGATCCCTTCGCGCTGGTCGACGAGGTCGCCGAACGCGAGGGCGATCTGCGGCACGAGTGCGATGCGATCCGTCTCGAGCAGCAGGACGAGGAGTGAACGGACGACGTCGGGCTCGCCTCCAAGTGCGGAGCGGAGTGCCTCGACGCGCTGCTTCATCGGCACGGACGGGTCGCGGAGTCCCGCGACGGTGAGTCGGTCGAAGACCGGCGCGAGCTTTTCGAGCGACGCGCGAAGCTCGCCGACGGTGCGTTCGTCCGGGGCGAGGGCAAGAAGCGCTTCCGCGTACCGCCGCGCCGCGGATCCGGAGAGGGCCATTTAGCCCTGTTCCGTAAGCTGCGCGGCCGCTTCGTCGAGGGACCGCACGATCAGCGCGCGGTGCTGCTCGGCGTCGACCTCGCGGCCGAGCACCCGGCTCGCCGCGAGGACGACCATGCCCGCCAGCTCCGATCGAAGCTGCGCCAGAGCCTGGTCGTGTAGCTGCTTCGCGTCTTCGCGGCCACGCTCGCGGATGCGGTCCGCCTCGGCCTTGGCCTGCGCGCGAATGTCGGCCGCGGCCGCTTCCGCGGCCTGGGTCGTGCGCTCGGCGATCGCCTGCGCGTCGCGGCGCGCGTCAGCGAGGAGACGCTCGACCTCCACCTTGAGCTTCTCCCGCTCCGCCTTCGCCTGTTCCGCCAGAGCGAGGCCCTCGCGGATCCTTGCGGCGCGGTTCGCGAGCATCGTGGTGATCGGCCCCCAGAGGAGCCGCCGCATGAAGTAGAGGAGCAAAAGAAAGTTCACGATCGAGACCAGCACCCAGAACGGGTGCACGGTCGGAACGAAGACCTCTTCCTGTAGCCCGGGACTGAACAGCATTTATGGGTGGGTCAGGAAGATGAGCAGGATCCCGACGACGAGCGAGAGCACGCCAAGGCCTTCGGCGAGCGCCGCGCCCAGCACGAGGTTGTTTCGGATGAGCGGCGCCGCGTCAGGGTTGCGGCCGATCGCCTCCGAGGATTTCGCCGTCGCGATTCCGAGCCCGATGCCGACTCCGAGGACCGCGAAGCCGACGGCGATACCGGCGGCGAGCCAACCAAGATTCATGCGTGCGTTCCCTCCTTTGATGTCTGCGCGTGTTCGGCCGTCGATTCGGTGTGTTCCTCGTGTGATTCGGTGGCGAGAACGAAGTAGAGCAGCGTGAGCATCGCGAAGATGACCGCCTGCAGGAGACCGATGAACATTTCGAAGCCGGCGAACGGCAGCAGTCCCGGGATCGCGACGACGTAGAGGACGGCCGCCATTACGACGAGCATCACTTCTCCCCCGAAGATGTTCCCCCAAAGACGTGCGGTGAGCGTCAGGATACGGATGATCTCGGCGAGGAACTCGATGAACCCGACGAAGAGCATGATCCCGCCGAGGAAGGCCCCCTCCTTGAACCCCGCCGTGTTGAACCAGCGGTTGAAATAGCCGCGGCCCAGCGTCCGGATACCCTCGGCCTGGTAGGCGACGAACGCGACGACCGCGAGCCCGAGCGTGACGTGGTAGTCGGCGGTCGGCGCGTGCAGCAAGGGGATCTGCCCGACAAGCGGCACCACTCCGAGCCAGTTGCACAGCAGGATGAAGAGGAAAAGCGTGCCGACGAGAGGGACGTACTTCGCCGCGGCCGGACCGCCCGTGTCGACGACGAAGTCGACCAACGTTTGCACGGCGACCTCGAGGCCGCCCTGGAGTCCACCCGGTACGAGCGCAAGCTTACGGGTCCCCGCATAGGCAAGGAGGATCAGGATCGCCATGACGATCCACATCGTGAGCAGAGAGTTCGAGATCGAGATGTCGTCGCCCGCGATACGGATCAGCGGTTCGCCGGTCAGCAGGTGAAGGATCCGCGGAGGGGTGATATCCGGCCACGTTGGTAGACCGTAGAGGACCCATCCGACGAGAACGATCGCGACGTCGATCGCGGCGAGGATGCCAAGCAGAGCGAGCGGCGGCAGCGAGATGAGCGTCCTATCGATCGTGCGCATCAGCGGTCCGGCTCCTCCTCGCCACTCTCGCGTCGACGCTCGCGCTCCTCGATCTCGCCCTCCCATTTGCGACCGGCGGCCCGCGCCTTGTCGGAGGGCAAGCCCAGCGGCTGCGAGAGGTAGCGCCGCAGGATGCCGAAGAGCCCAAGTCCACCGAGGACGAGTCCGACAAGGATGCCCACAAGGAGTCCCCAGGGGCTGCTGCCCAAGCGGCTGTCGACGGCGCTGCCGCCGAAGGTACCGACGAGCAAGGGCAATCCGATCGCGACCGCGACCTGCAGCCCCATCTTGAGCATGTCACCTGTCGGGATACGTCACGCTCCGCCCAACGCCGCGATTTTCTGGATCCGACCTGGCCCAGGATCGCCGCGTTGCGAGCGCGCTCCACCCGGGATTTTCGGGGTTGCGGCCAGGGCACGGAGAAGTTTAGCCGAGGAAGTTGGTGTAGGCGAACCGAGCGCTACAACCAGCCGCGGCGCCGGAAATACATCACCAGGCCGGCCGCGATCAACACCGTCATGACCATCGAGAGCCAAAAGAGCGGGACGGATCCGTACGGAATGAAGTCCCAGTTCTGGCCGAAGAATCCGGTGACCACGGTGAGGACAAGAAGGACGGTGGCGATGCTCGTGAGGACCTTCATCACCTCGTTCAGCCGGTTCGAGGCGGCAGCGAGGTACGCGTCGATGACGTTCGAGGTGAGCTCGCGGAAGGTGTCGATCTCGTCGGTCACGCGAAGGATGTGGTCGTAGACGTCCTGGAAGTACGCGCGCTTCCCGGTCTCGCGCAGCTCGCGGATGTCGCCGCGAACGAGGACTTGGAGCACGTCACGCTCGGGCGCGATGGTCTTCCGCAGCTGCAAGAGATCCCGTTTGACGAGGAAGAGCTCGCGGAGCGGTGCGTGCGCGCGGTGAAGGTTCGGGCCGGCTTCCTCGGCGACGAACTGCTCGAGAAGCTCGATGCGTTCGCCGAACTGGTCGACGACCTCAAAGTACTGATCCACCATCGTGTCGAGGAGCGCGTGCAGGAGAAGGCCGGTCGTCTGCAGATGTCCGTCGACGAACCGCTTCTCCACGAGCCGCCGCGCTGAGAATTCCCCCTGATGCACGGTCACGATGGCGTTGTGGGCGACGAAGATAGAGACCTCGTGGTAGTTCACGACCTCGGGGCTCGGGCTCTCGAGAGCATAGAAGACGATGAAGTAGTGCGTCTCGTACTGATCGATCTTGGGACGCTGATGGCCATGCTGCGCGTCCTCGACGGCGAGCGGATGGAGCTCCAGCTCTTTCGCGACGAGGGCGAACTCCTCGCTCAGCGGGTTGGAGACGTCGAGCCAGCAGGGATGGGCTCCGCGAAGCTCCGACAGCTGGTCCGCGGGGTGATCGATGACCCCGTGCGGCTCTTTAACGAGAAGACGCGCAGGCACGTTTCGGAGTATGCGCGGCGGTCAGGCGGCGAAGCGGCGGACGACGTTGACGAGCTCCTGCGCGTCGAAGGGCTTGGACAGATAGGCCTCGGCGTTGCAGCGATCTGCCTCACGCCGTGGATCGGCCACACCGGTCAGGATGACGAGTGGGACGCGTCGGAGCGCCATGCGCAGCTCGCGGGCAAAGGACGGTCCGTCCATCCCCGGCATCTGCACGTCGAGCACGACCACGGCAGGCGGATCCTCCTGGACCACGCGGAGAGCCTCTGTGCCGTCGTGGGCCTCGACCACGCGGAAGCCGCTCTCGGCGAGGAGCTCGCGCTCAGCGGCGAGCGTCTCGACGTCGTCGTCGACGATGAGCACCGGACGTGGCCGCGAAGTCATACCGAACGCCATGCGAGCCTTTGTGCATACGGCGTTCCCTAAACTTCAACGCTTGGTGAAAGGACCTCGCGGGATGCGCACCGCCGTCGAGGTCGTCCCAAAATTGGGCGTCAAACCGGGTCTGCCGGTGCTTCGTATCGGTGGGGTCGCAACCTACGACCGCCCGATCGAGCACCTCGCCGGACAGCTCGACGTCCTTGATCTGCGCATCCCGGTCCGCGCGAAAGATGGCCGCTATGGTCTTGTGCTCTGCTTCGCCCTCGAGAGCGTTCCGCTGGATCGCCTTGGCGCCGAGCTCGTGCGCGTGAGCCATCCCGACGGCGCGATCTGGCTTGTTGTGTGGAAGAAACCTTTGTTGCGCAACGGTGCATCGGACTGGGACGAGACGCAGGAGGCGGTGCTCGAGACCGGCTGGGTCGACAACAAGATCCTGTCCCTGGGTGAAGAGGTGTATGCGACCCGTTACGTTCGCCGGCGCCGTCCAGGGAAGCGGGAACCGGACGGTACGCGCGGCCGTTCCTAGAGGCATGCGCGTCTTTGCGCTCTTGTTCGCCGCCGCGATCGTCGCGTGCGGTGGCGCCGCGACTCTGTCGTCGCCGGGGCCGAGCGCGACCGCGGAAACCGGAACGATCGCGCCGGCAGGCACGATCACGGCCACCGCAATCACCGGCACGATCGTCCCCGGCACCGTGCCTCCATTTCCAACCCCGACGTTGTCGCCGACGCCCAGCCCCGCGCCCGGCGGGCTGACGCAGGCCCAGCTGAAGTACAAGCTCGTGGACCGGTTCGGTCGGCTCCTCTTCTGCGATCCCGACTACTACCCGGTCGCGCGCGCCGACGAACAGTCGCTGGCTCACGAGCGGCTGCCGGGAATCCAACAGGACGCGCCGACGTTCAGCGCGATCCTCTCCCACCTTGGCATCACGCCCGCCGGTTCGTACACGGCGGATCAGGAGCTCGCCATCTACCGCGACTGGAAGATGCTCAACGCGCTTCGCCTCGAGCAGGTAGGCGGCGAATTCCACTTCCTCGCGATCTTCGGTTCGGCCTCCACGCAACAGGGCACGCGCGTTGACGGAGCGATCGATCAGCGCGGGAACGTGACTGTGGCGAGCCAGGCGGCGAGCGGCCCGCCGCCATGTCCGATCTGCCTCGCGCGAGGGACGCGCATCGCGACACCCTCCGGCGATGTTGCGGTCGAGGACCTGGGGATCGGTGACGTCGTGTGGACGCTCAGCGCGGCCGGCGCACGCGTAGCGGCTCCGCTTGTCGAGATCGGAAGCACGCCGGTGCCTTCAACCCACCGGGTCGTGCATCTTCTCCTTTCTGACGGCCGCACGGTCTACGTGTCACCTGGGCACCCCACGGCCGACGGCCGGAAGGTGGGCGACCTTGTCGCCGGGAACGTCTATGACGGCGCGATCGTCGCGAGCGCGGAGCTCACGCCCTACGCCGGCGGGGCGACGTTCGACGTGCTGCCCACGGGCGCGACCGGGACGTACTGGGCGAACGGCGTGCTTCTCGGGAGCACCCTCCGTTAGTCCCGTGATGGCCCGCCTCGCGAGCCTCGCCGCCGCCCTCGCGCTCTGCGTGACCGTCGCATGCACGAGCCCGACATTCACCAATCTCGCCGCCTCGCTGGACACCTGTCGCTCTGAGCCCGGCATGTCGTGGCAAAGCCTGCCACCGATGGTGGATAGAGCCGCTGTGATCGCGAGAGGAACGGTGACCCGCCTCGGCTCGATCGACATCGCCGGGACTTCGGTGCGGACGATCGCCCTTCGTCCGGCCGAGGTTCTCAAAGGGACAGCGGGGGCAGAGGTCACCATCCTCGAGTACCGCTGCCGATTCTTTGACGTCCACGAGGGCGACGAGTGGATCGTGTTCCTCTCGCAGTACGCGACAGCCTTCTCGCCCCGATATGTGCCGGTGCAGACGGCGGCACTCGCGGGCATGTACGTGACACTCGGCGGGGCCGAGTCGACCTTCGCGGTCCGCAGCGGCACCATCGCGAAGGCAGGCTCACTCGACGAGATGCCCGCGCAAGTCGTCAGGGCCTACGAGGGAAAGCCGGGGACACAACTCCTCAACGACATCCGTGCAATTCGCCCCGTGGATGGCGACGTTCGCGACCTCTTCGCGCGCTTCGGATGGGCGCCGCGCGCAACGATTTACGCGGGAGAGCTAACGCTGCCGCCCGCGATCGGTTTCCAGAACATGGGAATGCTGGCGCCGGGAACGCCGACCAAGGTCCCTCACAACTTCGACGAATTCGCGAGCGTCTCGGCGGAGGCCGGCCTCGATTTCCGCCAGTACGCGAGCAAGCCAGGAGAGCTCATTCAGATCCTTCTCGAACACGACTGGGACGGAGCAGGCCGCTTCCCGCCGCTGGGCCACGCGGTGCTCGTCGATCGACACATCGTCGGCGCCTGGGTGCACATCGCCCCGCAAGGGGACCTCTACCCGATCACGCAACGTGATGCCGCGATCGCCGCGCCGCCGCACGATCCGCCGGCACCAACGCCGATCCCGAACAGATTCCCACAGGGCGTGAACATGACGCGCGACCATGGTCTCGGTCAGACGACCTCGCTCGCGGTAAAGACCCCTGTGCTCACCGGAGGGCAGACGCAGGATCTTGCCGTCATCGGACCGATCGTCGAGGCGCTGGACGTGACGCTCCCGACGCAAGCCGTCCCGGTACCGACAAGCGGTCAGCCGATGAGCATCCTGATCTGGGCCGCCGATCGCTACTTCTCGCTCGAGTACTGGGCCGATCTCGATCTTCTCGTCAATCGGAGCTTCGGGTACGCCGTGCACCCGCCGCGCCGCGCGATCGAGCTCCTTGAGGCGGTCCGCTAGACGGCGAGCTCCTTCGTCAGGAAATCGACGATCCGTCCGTAGGCGTCCTCCGCATTCGCGCGATTCGTGAAACCGTGGCCCTCGTCGGGATAGACGACGTATTCGACGCGGCGGCCGAGCGCGCGCAGGCGCTCGACGACCTGATCGGATTCCTCTTTCGGGACGCGCGGGTCGTTCTCGCCTTGAAGGATGAGCATCGGGCACCGAACGTTGTCGATGTGCGTGATCGGCGAGCGCTCGACGAGTTTCGCGCGGTCGTGCTCGAGATCGCCGATCCACCGCGTGAGGAAACGGCGCCAGTTGGGCTGCGCGTTCTCGATCATGGTCACGAGGTTCGCGACGCCGAAGACATCAACGGCGCACCGCCACACGTCGGGGATCTGAGTCACGCAGAGGAGCGTCGCGAACCCTCCATACGAGCCGCCATAGACCGCGAGCCGCGTGCGGTCGAATTCCTTCTGCTTCGTCATCCACTCGGTGACGGCACGCAGGTCGCGAAGGTCGATCCCGCCCCAGTCCCTGTGGATCGCGGCCTGCCAATTGCGTCCGTACCCGGTCGATCCATGGATGTTCGGCACGACGAGGGCGATCCCGCGGTGAATGAGCGCCGCGAGATGCGTCAGGTGCGCGCCGAATGCCGGGCGTGACTGGCCCTCGGGCCCGCCATGCGGATAGAGGACCGCCGGAGTCGGTACGCGGCCGTCGCGCGGTCGGTACACGAAGCAGGGGATGTCGCCGTCGGGGCCGGGTATGCGGATCAGGTCGGGCTCGACGAGCTCTGTCTTTGGAACGGTGAACGTCGAGCCGAACGCGACCCGCGCTTCTCCCGTCGCGGTATCGAGCGTCCACACCTGCCACGGCTCGATCGGAGAGAGCCGCGTGAACGCGGCGCGCGAGCCGTTCGCGGACAGGACGAGATCCTCGCAGGCCGCTCCGTCCAGGCGACGCTCGCGAATGGGACCGGATCCGACCCGCCAGCGCAGGGTCGAGTAGCCGTCATCGTTCACCGACCAGATCTGCGTTCGCCCGTCGGCGGACGACGCCGCAAGCTCGACATCCCAATCGGGACGATCGATCGCTTCATATTTTCCGCTCGTGATGTCGAGTGCGCCGAGCCAGAGGTGATCGCTGCCCTCGTCGGTGATCACGACGGCGCGTCCATCGGCAAGCCAGCCCGCGGGGATGTGCGAGTTGTCTTCCGCGTGCCGGGTGATCTCGCGGGCCTCACCGGTTTGCGGATCCACGACGAGGAGGTCCTGCGTGGTGTTGTCGAACACCCGCATTACCAGGAGCCGGGCACCATCGGGCGACCAACCCCCGACAACGTGCCAGAACGCCCCGGTCAGGAGCAGCCGTTCGGTGCGGGTCGCGAGATCGGCGATGACGACGTCCATGTCGGTGGACGCGCGCGCGTTACTCGAGAACGCGACAAGCGCGCCATCGGGGGAGGCGGCGTTCCACGAAAGGAGTCGCTGGACGCGGCCGGCCGGGTCGGTCGCGAGCGGCAACGTCGGGCCGTCGGGGTGCCGCACGTACAGCTGATGCAGCTCGGTGCCCCCGCGGTCCGCGGCGGCGATGAGTTCACCGTTCGCGCTCCAGCACAGGCTCCGTACTGCGTGGCTCTCGATGGTGATCGCGCGCTGCGGCTTGCCTCCTGTCGCTGGGAGCGTCCACGCTTCGTACGTCCCTGCGCCCTGATCCGAGACGAAGGCGAGCGTTCGGGCGTCCGGCGAAACCGCGAGCGCGGAGCGACAGGCGAAGCGACGGGTGGTGTGAGGAACGCCCGCGAGGCGCTCGCGCGGATGGAAGTCCGAAAGGGGTCGCCTCGCCACGATCAGGCGATGCTAGTCCGGTCGGAAGACGTCCTCGATGCGCGTGCCGAAGAGCGCGGCGATCCGGAATGCGAGAGGGAGGCTGGGGTCGTACTTCTCGTTCTCGAGCGCGTTCACAGTTTGACGGGACACGTCGAGCCGGTCGGCAAGCTCACCCTGCGACCAATCGCGCTCGGCACGTAGCACGCGGAGCCGATTTTTCATCGATAGCGGTAGGACGCGATCGCGCCGCCGATGCCCCAGAGCGCAATCATCAACGGGAACACCCAGATGTAGCTGAGCTGCGGGAAGCCCGCGTTCTCGAGAAAGCCGTACGCGAAGGTCAGCATGCCGGCCGCTCCGAAGCCGAAGGCGAGCGCCTCGAGCTGGATCCGGCGTCCGAGCTCGTCCATGCGCGCCACGAACCTCAGGTAAGCGAACAGCGCGAATGCCGCCGGAATAAGCGGTGCCAGAGCGACGAACGTCTTGATCGGTTGGCCGACACCGCCAACAAGGCTGATCGACACCAGGACCACGATGACGTACCACGCCATGGCGACCCCGAACTCGCGCGTGTAGGCCCGGGCGGCGGATTGCTGACTCATGAACGACCTCCGATGTGTTTCCTCGTACGAGAGGGACTGTCGCACGTTAGCGACATTATGTCAAGGAGGCTTGTCACTCAGTCGAGGAGCCTCGCGAGCTCCGCGGCGTTGTTCACAGCCTTGTCGCCGTAGCAGTTGTTCATGAGGAGGTGAACTTCCTTGGCTCGTTCGGCGATCTCACGGATTTTGGGGAGCCACTCCTCGAGCTCCTTCTTCTTGTAGGAGTAGTCGAAGCGCTCGGCGGCGGTGAGTCCCGGCTTCTTCCAGTTCTCGGCATTGCGGCCGTGGAAGCGCACGATCGCGAGCGCGTCGCTCGTCACCGCGGCCACCGGAGGAATGCTCGACGGGAATCCTTGCGGTTCGTCGACGGAGACATAGATGAGGCCGTGCTCTTCGAGGAACGAGAGGGTCTCGGCGCGATTGCGCTCGCTCATCCACGTTGCGTTCCGAAACTCGACGGCGAGGCGGTCGTCGGGTAAGAGCTCCCGCGCGTGGAGGATCTCCTCTTTGTTCGCCTTCGAGATGACGAACCAGTCCGGGTACTGCAGCAGGATCGCTCCGAGCTTCCCAGCTTTGCGCAACGGCTCAAGACCGACCCAGTAGCGCGCGAACAGCTCCTCGCGCACGTCCTTTGGAAAGTCCTTCGGATAGATCCTCCGTTTTGCGGCCGTCTCCTTCGACAAGGCGTCACGGATGTCTTTCGGCAGGCGCTTCGGGTCGGTCGAGTGCGTGGTCAAGGTCGCGAAGGCTTTGAAATTCATCACGAACTCGTCGGGCGTGCGCTCGGCCCACAAGAGCGCCTGCTTCTGCGCGGGAAGCGCGTAGAACGCGGCGTCGTTCTCGACGACCGGGAAGTGCTCGGCGTAGTAACGCAGGCGTTTGTCGGCGTCGTCCTTTATCCGCTCGGGGTACCAGCCGGACTCGATGAGCGTCGGATCCGTCCACGAACAGGTCCCGATCAGAACCTTGGTCTTCGACATCAGATCGAGCTAGAAGCGATCGGCTTCCTCTCGGTAGAGACCGGGGTCGAGCTCCTCGGCCTTCGAGCTGCGTTGCGCGAGGGCCATCACCAGGATCCCGAGCACCACCGCGAGGCCGATGAATCCGGCAATCTGGCCGCGCCCGCTCGTCATGAAGGCCAGCGTGCCGAGGAGGGCGGTCATCCCGTAGATGAGGAGGACGGCCTGCTGGTGCGTCAGCCCCACATCGAGGAGTCGGTGGTGGAAATGACCACGGTCGGGCGCAAACGGCGGCTGGCCCGACAGCATGCGGCGTACGAGCACATAGAAGGTGTCGATGATCGGGACACCGAGGACCAGGAGCGCCGCCGCCACTTTCGCCGTCCCGAAGATCGAGAGGACCGCGAGCATCGTTCCAACGAACACGACACCGGTCGTGCCGAGAAAGAGACGCGCTGGATGGAAATTGAAGAGCAGGAACCCAGCGATCGCGCCCGCCAGCGAGAAACCCATCCACGCGACGAACGGCTCGGAGACCTGCGGAAGGAGAGCGAGACCTCCAAGCGTGACCGCCGCGATCGCCGCGACTCCGGCCGCGAGGCCATCCAGACCGTCGATGAAGTTGAGCGCGTTGTTCATGCCGACGATCCAGAGCATCGTGAACGCGACGGCGACGGGGTATGACAGCTCGATCAAACGGTCCGACAGCGGGTCGTTCACAAAGTCGATGCGGATGCCGGCGAGGACGATCACGGCTGCGACTACGACTTGCCCGAGGAACTGCCAGCGCGCACGCAGCTCGAGCAAGTCGTCGATGAGACCGATCGCCATCCCCAGGACCGCGGCGATCGCGGTGAGCGTGAATCGCGAGGAGCGGACCTCCTCGGGGATGAGGAACGGATGACCTGCAAGGCGGTCGATGAGCCAGAAGGTGAAGATCGCCGACCCGAAGGCGATCGCGATCGCGAGACCTCCGGGGCGCGGGATCGGTCGCGGATGGATCCGGCGGCCGCCCGGCATATCGAGCATGCCAAGGCGTCGCGCGACGACGCCGACCAGCGGCGTCGCGATCGCCGCAAACGCGAAGGCCAGGAGCGTGGAACCCGCAAGGAGGATGGAGGTGGAAGACACCGCGGGCACGATAACGAAACTACGCATTCGGCATTCCAAACCACACGTTCTTCTTAGACTCGGCACCGAATGCCCCTTCGCATACGGCTCCTGGGACGGCCGGGCCTCGAGCATGACGGCGAGTCACGCCGGCTCGAGGGCTTCAAGCCGTGGGCGCTGCTGACCTATTTGCTGCTCGAGCCGCGCGCTCCGACGCGCCGCGAGCTCGCCGACCTCCTCTGGTCGGAAGCGGACGATCCCCTCGGTGCGGTGCGCTGGTCCCTCAGTCAGGTGCGAAAAGCGCTGAACCCTCCCGCCGAGATCGGCGAACGTGATGGCCGGATCAAGATCGACGCTGAGGTCCTCGTCGTCGACGCGGGCGAGCTTCTTCGGGGCGAGTGGGATGAGAGCTCGATCGACGACCTCGTCCGTGGAGAGCTTCTTGAAGGCATGAGCTTCGGGGAGGCACCCTCGTTCGACACGTGGCTTCAGGTGCAGCGCGCCCGCGTAGCGAGCTCGGCTACGGACGCGCTTCGTTGGGCGGCGGCGCTCCTTTCACATCGCGACCCCGATCGCGCCCTCGCACTGGCGGAACGAGCACTGCGGAGCGAACCGCTCGATGACGGCCTGCACGAGCTCATCGTCGAGATACACACAGCGCGCGGCGATCGCGACCGCGCGCGTACCTACGTCGCCGGCCTCGCGCGCCGTTACCGTGACGAGCTCGCGATCGAACCGCCCGCCTCGATCTCGCGTCCGCTCGACCGAACGCCTCGCAGTGCCGCCGAGCCGCTGCTCCGCCTCGACGTGCAAGCGCGCGCGCTGCTCGACATCGCGAGGGTGCGCTTTGGCGCAGGCGACTTCGCGAGCGCGCGCGACATCGCCCTGCGCGCCGCGCGCCAGGCCGGCGAGAGCGGAGACCGGGCGCTCGAAGCGCGAGCGCTCATCCTCGGCTCGACGACCTACACCGGAGGCGGTCTCGGAACCGCGCGCGAATGGATGAGTCACCTCCAGCGAGCGCTCCGCCTCGCGAACGAGCTCGGCGACCGCGCGACGGTCGCGCAGATCGAGACCGAGCGTGGCCGGATATCCGCGATCGAGGGCCGGTATGGGGCGGCGGAGGCTTCGTTCCGCCGCTCCCGCCGCCTTGCCGAGGACATCGGCGACACGAAGGAGGCCGGGTGGGCAAGGGCGATGCTCGCCGTCGTCCACGCTGATCGCTGCGAGTACGGCGCGGCCGAGGAAGATCTGCGAGCGGCCCTCCCAGCCCTCGGATGGGCGCCGGAGGTCATGGGCGTTCTTGCCCGCGTGCTTGTCCGGGTCGGCAACGTCGAAGATGGCAAGGCCTTCGCGGACGCCGCGGTGACGAGGGCCGAACGTGAAGGGCTCCTGCCGCCGTTGCCCGGGACGCTTGTGCAAGCCGGAGACGCGCGCCTCGCAGAAGGCGACCACGAGGGCGCGACCGAGCGGTTCAGTCGCGCGCTTACGATCGCGCAGGAGACAAAGAACGCGAGCGCGGAGGCTCTTGCGCTTCGCGGTCTCGCGCTGGTCGCACGTTCCCGGAGCGACGAGGGGCGGGCGCTCACGCTGCTTCGTGAGGCGCTCGCCCGCGAAGACCAGGCGCAGGGCCGCCGCTGGAACATTGCCGCGATCCTCGCCGACCTCGTCGAAGTCGAGGGCGGCCGAGACAAGGAGCACGTGGAACGGGGCCTCCGGATCGCACTGGCGGGGCCGATGCCCGACCTGACGGAACGACTGCGGCGTTTTTCGCCCTCCCACACGCTCGGCCACACGGAACCGCACACGGGCCGCCACACGGTCGTCTCGTAGAACTCGCGGTGCCGAGAGGCAAGTAAGGGAGAGGAGAACGAAAGATGCCGCTTTACATGGACGTGCACCGCAAGGCCCCCGAGGGAGCGAAGGCGAAGGACGTCGCCGATGCCCACATGGCCGACGTGAAGACGCAGGGCAAATACGGCGTCCAGTACCTCCGCTACTGGTTCGACGAGAAGAACGGGAAGATCTTCTGCCTGGTCGACGCGCCGAACGCCGACGCCGCGAACCGGGTGCACAAAGAGGCGCACGGCCTCGTCGCCGACGAGATCTACCCGGTTACCGAGGGTATGTAGATGTTCGGGAGAAGCACGAAGACGCTAGTCGGCGTCGCAACGATCGCCATCGTGCTGCTGGCCACGCCGTCCCCCGCGAATGCGGGGGCGGCGGACCTCAGCACGGCGCGCGCAGCGACGGCCCAGTTCCAGCAGATCGACCAGGCGGAAGCCGCCGGATACGGCCTGTTCCTCGACGCGGCGAAGATCGATTGCATCGCATCACCGGGTCTCGGCGTCATGGGTATTCACTACGTGAAGTTCTCGCTGCTGGGTGATGGCGCGGTCGATGCCGCGACACCCGAGGCACTCGTCTACCAGCGGCTGCCGAACGAGAAGCTCCGCCTGGTCGCGGTCGAATACATCGTCCCTTTCAGCACCTGGGCACCAGCTTCGGCACCGTCGTTGTTCGGTCAGGACTTCAAGCTGATCCCGAGTCCCAACCGCTACGGCATACCCGCGTTCTATGAGCTCCACGCGTGGGTCTGGCAGCACAATCCGAGTGGCATGTTCAAGGACTGGAACCCAAGCGGGAGCTGCGCGAACTAGAGCCTAGCCAGTACCGAACTGCCGGTCGCCGGCGTCGCCGAGACCGGGAAGGATGTAGCCCTTCTCGTTGAGGCGCTCGTCGAGCGCCGCCACATGGATCGGAACATCGGGGTGCGCGCTCGAAAGGGCGCGCACCCCTTCGGGCGCCGCGATGACACCGACGTACTTGATCCGCCTCGCGCCCCATTTCTTCAGGATGTCGACCGTCTCTGTCGCCGAACCCCCCGTCGCGAGCATCGGGTCGAGAACGAGACACACCTGAACGGTCGCCGACGACGGAAGCTTGTTGTAGTACGAGATCGGCCGCAGCGTCCGTTCGTCGCGAAACAGTCCGATGTGCCACACCTGGGCCTCCGGCATGAGCTCGAGCGCGGCCTCGACCATACCGATCCCCGCACGCAGCACCGGCACGAGTCCCACCTTGTCCTTGAGACGCGCGCCCTTCGAGACCGCGAGCGGCGTCTTGACCTCGCGCGGCTCGGTCGGCAGATCGGCCGTGGCTTCATATAGGAGCAGCGTCGCGATCTCGGCAACGAGCTCGCGGAATATTTTGGGAGGCGTCGTTTCGTCGCGCAGGCGCGTCACCTTCTCTTTGACGAGTGGGTGCGCGGAGACATGCAGCTGCGCGACGCTCAGCGGACTACCGCGGCCGTGGGCCTCGCAGCCTCTCCCCACTCACCTGCTGCGGAGCGAAGGATTTCGAGGTCCACCTCCGGATACACCGGGTATCGATCGAGCAGTGCAGCGACGCGTTCGCGCGCCGCCTCGGCCGCCGCGCCGGCCACCTCGAAGCGCGCACGGCTCGGCTGACCGGCTTCGGGCCCCTTCTTCATGATCGACGCCTTCGTGTTGGAGAGCACGAGCTTGAAGACCGCGGCGATCTCGCGCATATCGGAAGGCGTCATCCCGAGTGTCGTCGCCGCGGGCGTCCCGACTCGCAGCCCGCTCGTGTACCAGGGTCCATTCGCGTCGAACGGCAGAGCGTTGCGATTGAGCGTCATGTGGCACTCGCGGATCGCCGACTCCGCCTGCCGCCCCGTGAGCCCGAAGCTGCGATGCACGTCGAGCAGCAGAAGATGGTTGTCCGTGCCACCGGTGAGCACGTCCATGCCCTCGGCCAGGCAGCCCTCGGCGAGCGCCTGCGAGTTCTCGACGATGCGGCGCGCGTACTCGCGGAAGCTCGGCTGACTCGCCTCGCGAAGCGCGACCGCTTTCGCCGCGATGGCGTGCGGCAGCGGACCACCGAGCACGATCGGACAGCCCTTGTCGACGGCCTCGGCGAATTCCGAGGTGCACAGGATCATTCCGCCCCGTGGACCGCGGAGCGTCTTGTGCGTCGTCGTCGTCACGACGTGCGCGAACGGCACCGGGTTGTAGTTGCCTTCGAAGACGCCGCCCGCCACGAGCCCCGCGAAGTGCGCCATGTCCACCATGAGCACGGCGCCAACCTCGTCGGCTATCTCGCGGAGCTTCGCGAAGTCGATCTTCCGCGAGTACGCGCTGTATCCGGCGAGCAGGATGAGCGGCTTGATCTCACGCGCCTGCCGACGGATTTCGTCCAGGTCGAGCCGCATGGTCGTGCGATCGACGGTGTACGTGTACGCGTCGAAGAGCTGGCTCGAATAGTTGTGGCGGTAGCCATGCGTCAGATGCCCACCTGAGTAGTAGTCGAGCCCGAGGAGGCGCTGGCTGTGGGTGGCCTCCCGGATGCGCGTCCAATCGGTGCGCGACACCTTCGACGGATCCTCGATGCCGAGCTGTTCGAGCATCTTCGTCTCGACGCGAGTGGTCAGGATGGCGAGGTACGCGAGGAGGTTCGCGTCAGCGCCCGAGTGCGGTTGGACGTACGCGTGCTCCGCGCCGAAGATCTCGCAGGCGAGTCGCGCAGCTTCGCTCTCGATATCGTCGACGTTCTCGCACCCTGCATAGAAGCGATGGGCCGGATACCCCTCCGCGTACTTGTCGGTGAACAGCGTGCCCTGTGCGAATTGCGTCGCGAGCGAGCAGTAGTTTTCGCTGGCGATGAGCTTGAGATTGGTGCGCTGATCGTTGAACTCGTGCACGATGGCGGCCGCGACGGTCGGCGAGACGGTTGCGATGTGATCGAGCATCGCGTAGAGCGCCGCGGGTGCGGGATCCGGCGACCGGTGGCCGACGCGCTCGAGGTATTGCGACAACAAGCTCATACGCCCCTCCGCCTTCCGGGACTTCCATCCGCCGTGGTCATGGACCGTGGTTCGGTCGCCTCGATCTGTTTCCGCCGACGCTCATGCCGGCCGCCTTCGGGTCTCGCGCCAAGGTACGCGTCCACGATGCTCTTCGCGAGCGCCTCACCGATCACGCGCTCGCCCAACGTGAGCAGATTGACATCTACGTGCTCGACGCCGTCGCGCGCCGACCACTCGTTCTCGACCACTGCCGCGCGGACGCCGGCGATCTTGTTGGCGGCGACCGCGGGACCGATGCCCGATCCGCAAAAGAAGATGCCGCGCTCCACGTCGCCCCGCACGACCGCGTCCGCGAGGGGACGCACGATCAAGGGGTAATCGTCGTCGGGCCTGGTCTCGGGTCCGAACGGGACCACCGTGTGACCTGACGCCTCCAGGTGTTCGACGACGAAAGCCTTGAGGCGCTGACCGCCGTGGTCCGCGGCGACGCCGATCTTCACGCGACGGTCGCCAACACTTCGTCGATCTCGGCCTCGCTGATCGCGCCCTGCCGGAGGATCTTGATCTGGTCCGCGGTGCAGTCGACGACCGTGGACGACACGCCACCCGGCGTCGTGCCGCCGTCGAGCACCAGCGCGATGCGCCCTTCCAGCTGCGCGATCACCTCTTGCGCGGTTCGCGCGTCAGGTTCGCCCGAACGATTCGCGCTCGTAACCGGAAGGCCTCCCCCGCTCGCCGCGATGAGCCGCCGGGCGAGCGGGTGGTCCGGCACCCGGAACGCCATCGTGCCCCGTCGCGGCGCGACGAGGACGATGGTCAGCGGACCCGGCCAGAAGCGCTGGGCGAGAGCGCGCGCGACGGGCGTGACGATCGCGCTCGCTTCGAGGTTGCCGATGTCCGAGAGCAGCACGGGTATCCGCTTCTCCTTGGGACGGTCCTTTGCGCCGTACAGCTTGCGCACGTGCTCGTGACCGGCCGAGAGCCCGTACACCGTGTCGGTGGGGAAAGCGACGAGCTCGCCTCGGGCGAGCGCGGCCGCGGCCTCCTCCACCGCCCCCGGCGAATCCGCCGCGAGGAGGCGCGTTTTCACGTCGTGGATGATAGCCGTCCGCATATGGGCAAGATCACGACTCTCTTCATCGACAAAGGCGGTGTGCTCGTCGACAACACCGCCCTCAGTCCCCAATACCGTCGCTTGCTCGGCGAGTTCCTTTCGACCGAGCTCGGAGGCGATCCCGGTGCGTGGGCGAACGCGAATACGGGTGCGGCGAGTCGCGCCTTCGCGCGCTATCACCGGGCGACCCTGACCCCTCCGTCCACGAGCATTCGCGATTGGTACGCCGAGGACGTCCGCCTCTGGTTATACGAGATGTGCGATGAGGTCGGCCGTCCGCGACCTCCGGCTGCTCAAGCCGATCGCATCGCGAATGCGGCGCACGACTACGTTCGTCGGCGGGTCGACATCCGCGCGGCGCGGATCGTCGAACGGCTTCGGGACTTACACAGCCGCGGTATGAAGCTGCACGTCGCGTCAGGTGACCAGCACGGGGACATCGTTGGATATCTCGACACGATGGGAACGCGCGAGCTCTTCGACCGGGTGTACGGCAGCGACCTCCTCAACGTTTGGAAGTCGAGCCCCGCGTACTACCAGGCCATCCTCGCCGACACGGGAACAGACGCGGCGAACGCGGTCGTGATCGACGACTCCGAGACCGCTACCCGGTGGGCGGCCGAGTGCGGGCTGCGCGCGGTCCAGGTCCGGCGGCGGGCCGGCGAACCGTTCGAGGACGCGGTGATGCGCGCGTTCGACGAGGTCGACGCACTGGGTTGACGAGGGTGACCCGAATCGTCCGCTGCGGGCCGTACGGGCTCGGGTGGTCCGGCTCGACCACGGCGGCGCGCGCTCCGTAACGCCGCTCGACGTTGTCGGCGAAGCCGTTCTCGACGCGCGCATCGATGTCGAGCTCGCGTATCCCGCGAGCGAAGAGCTCGCGCTCCACCCCGGCGATGAGCGGCCATACCAGACCCTGGCCGCGGTAGGCGAGATCGATGAGCACGTTGAGCAGGCTCGCGCGGCCCTCAGCCCAAGCCGGTCCGGCGACCGCGAACCCGACAAGAGTCGACCCGTCCCAGGTCGTCATCACGACGGCGTCGCGGTTCGTCGCCTGCCATCGCATCTCACGCGCGGAGAACGCCCGTTTCCCCCACTCCTGGCGTTCGAGCTCCAGCATCCGCGGCCCCAGCTCACGCCACGTGGCGGCGTCGAAGGTGACGGCTTTGACCGACGGCGCCATCAGCGCATGGTGATGCCGACGACGCGCGCGTCTCCGGCGAGGTCGTTGATGACACTGGTCTCTCCGCCGAGCGAGTACTGCAGAAGGTGCGCGACCTGTTCAGCGAACGGTGGATCGATCTCGAAGAGGGCCGCGCCGTGTGGCGCGAGGACGCGGTGCAGGTCCGCCGCCGCGCGCCAGATGAGCTCCAGTCCGTCCTTCCCCGCGGTGACGGCCAGACGTGGCTCGAATGCGAGCGAGGTCCGCTCGCCGACGAGGTGCTCGAGCGTGTCGTCCCGCAGGTAGGGCAGGTTCGCGACGACGAGATCGACCGGCTCGGCGATCGGTGCGAAGAGGTCGCCCTCGCGGAGCTCGATCCGGTCCGCCACGCCGTTTCGCAGCGTGTTCTCGCGCGCGACGACAAGAGCATCGTTACTGATGTCCGTCGCGATCACGTGCACAGCCCGTTCGTGCGCGGCGATCGCGATCGCGACGGCGCCCGACCCGGTGCCCACATCCGCGACCGTCAGCGCTCGGCCGGCGATGAGCTCGCGCGCGGCGTCCACAAGTGTCTCCGT
>WNGI01000270.1_pt1 | contig 42281 bp, 36 predicted proteins | sample 5400621 | NCBI WGS metagenome assembly WNGI01 (sample SAMN13153374, study PRJNA577476) | soil metagenome | isolation source: 20 cm soil or saprolite under Garry oak tree replicate 1 | place: USA:California | collected 2016-06-15
TTATCTCGCACCGGGAACGCCCAGGGTATATCGGGGAGTTTCCATTGCTGCGGAGATTGAGCTCCGATTCGAACAATAGGAAGTAGAGCGAGCACTAAGGCGCAAATGCCAATCCGCATGCAAGCTCCCGCGGATCTCCGGGCGCCGCCGTCGGCTGGCCGACTCCCACAATTCTCACCAGTAAGGGTTCTCATCTTTCCTTCTGTCCTCCGAGGTATGCGGCTTCAGGTGGTCGATATTCGTGAATTCCGTTCGAACCCCTCGCCAAACAGGCGCGGACGCGCCGGCTTGGCTATTTGTCGGGCCCGGGCGCAACGCCAGAGGGTTTTCGAACTTGCTCGTCGTAAGTCTGCACTTCGGATGTAGCGCAAAACCACTCCGCGATTTCCCAGGTGGGCTCCAGTTTGTGGAGTTTAGGAGGACTGACCCAGACCTTTGTGTACGACTTGGGATCGTCGATGATGATTTGCTGCTCCAGAGTATCATGGTTCAATCGACGGTAACGCTCGGTAAGGTGCATCTGTTCGCTGCGCGGATTCCCAGAGAGATCGGCCCACACTTTGTCGTTGAAACCAACTGTTTCGATAACGAACGTGTCTGCCTCCCACCTGCCAATCGAGTACCCCAGCCAACTGGGGTCGGGATCTTTGGGAAGTGGCCGCCCGTCGGTCCAGATAGTGCGCCAAATGTGTAGCTCCTCGAAGAACATGAACATCCTGCCAGGAATCTGAACGATCTCCACGGGATTTGGAAGGATCAGAAGCTGTGGAGGACCGCTCGGCTCGCAATGCAAGGCTGCGCTATCTTCCGCGCCTCCAATGGCCCTGGGTCCCATCAAGGGCTTGGCGGCATCGAACTTCTCCTGCCCCCAAGATGTCAAAGAAGGACGAACTCGATCGTCGACGCCATTCATGCGCGCGAATCCTGGTTCAGTGCCGTCCGCATATTGCATCCAAATTCCAGACAGATCATGGGAAAGCGGCACGGCTGCCGCAGGGGCCGCAGCGGGCGGTCTGGTTGTTCTCGATCGCGAACCCTTCTGGGCAAGCACATTCGGCAAGAGAATCAATGTTGCTACGAGAACGCCGAGTGAACTCGTGACTCGATGTCGCATTCCAATCTCCTTGAACCGATTACTTAATTTCACATTGTTAGAACGCTTTTGCGGTCGTCAATTCCTTGCCGTCGGTGAACACCACCTTTTGCAGAAACACGACCCGCGCCCCGACTTTATTAGGATTCGCGATCAGCGTAACTTGGTCCCCGGCCTTCAGGCTGTCTCGGGTCCAGCCAACCCTGTTCAGCATGCCCGGATTGGTCGTTTCGGCAACCCAATGCTCGGCGTTTCCTTTGTCGTCTGTCACGTCGAAATACACTTGTGTATGAGGATTGGTGGAAAAAAATCCTGGCAACTTGCACTTCATTGGACACCTCTCGAAGGAAAAATGCTGGGTTCACCCAACCCAGTTGATACTGATAAAAAGCCACAAAGGATAGATTTCACGCGACCCGAGAAAACCACACATGACCATTTCGTGTCAAATAATCTGTTTGCCGGACCGAAATCAGTCAGTTAACCCCGTCGCAACATTTTATCGCAGATTTGCCCAAATCTGAAAAGCATCCACTCGCGAAAGCGATCGAGGCGGTCTCCCATCAAACCATTTGTGATCGGGCGCGGAGACGACGAACATCGCCGTGTGTAACGAATTGAAGAAAAAAGTGAAGTTGGCTCCCCGGGCTAGATTCGAACTAGCAACCCTTCGGTTAGCAGCCGCAGGTAAGAATAGTTAAGTCGTTGCTTTGGCGTCAGTTATAAAATTCGCATTGGGCTGGAATTGGCCAACTGCCCAACCGTTTTGTAGGGGCACGTTATGATGACCGCATGGCCGTCGATAGGATTGAGCCAACATGGCACCGAACTCCTGATGGATGGGTCGAAGGTAGCTGCGATTCCATGTGGTCGGCCTACAATCGCACAGTCGAACCGCCAGCTAATCGGGCTGAGACCTGGTTTCACAAGCTCTATCAGGCGTCAGCGTATTCACCTGAATCGAACAGCTTATTTCGGACCTTGGTTCTCTCCTGCTGTTAGCGAAGAGGAACGGAAGGCGCTGCATGAAAAGTTCCCATCTAACTATGGTTACGGGGTTTGGATTTGAACCAACGACCTTCGGGTCATGAGTAAGGTACTTTAATTCACCGCCCGTTGATTCTGTGCGACTTAACTGGCATTTGACCAACAGGACTTCTTTCCCAAATCTTTCCCAGGCTAAAAAGCAACATTTGTCGCGGGTTTACCCCGTCGCGGATCTTACCCTCAACAGGCTCGAATCAGGATGGTTAATTTTTCTCAATGTATTCCCCGATGGCAAAGTCCAAATCAAGAAGAAGTTGAGTTATCTGTATTTTGAAGTTGCTCAATCGGATGTTTAGCGCACAGCGGCGTCAGTCGTATGTGTGGACCTTCTGCCCGTTTTCCTCTTAGTAGTCGTGGCAGTGCTACCTTATTGTGACAAGTTTGGCGGATATTTCGCGACTTGATTAGGGTCAAGTCCCGATAAACGGTCTTGTGCTTATCCGTTTAGCTCCACTAAGTACAACTGCTTGTAGGTCGTGGGTTGGTGCTGGCTACCCAATCCGAGAAGTGTCTGGAGGCGGCCATCACGTGCCTACGTGGGGGGTGCCAGCTTCTTGATAAGGCGAATGTTGTGGGCGCCGACAGGAGGTCTCGTCACTGAAGAGCTTTCTAAACTCGTGCAATGATTGAGGATACTCCTGGTGCATCGCCCGCGACCCCCATCTCATGGGGGAGTATTGCCAACGTAAGGGATGGCAGTTTCATGGCATCTATGTCGATAACGGCGTGTCCGGCAAGAAGGATTCAAGGCCCCAACGCAATGAATCGAGAGATCGCCAAGGGACTGAGCCAGGAGTTGCGGGAGGCCTTGGATCCTCTGTTGGGGGAAATCGAATCGTTGAACGAGCGCATCGCGGAATACGATCGGCGGATCGAGCAAATCGCCCAGCAAGTGTATCCCGAAGTTGCTCGGCTTCAACAAGTGAAGGGAGTAGGAACCCTGATTGCGTTGACCTACGTTCTAACCTTGGGCGATCCACACCGCTTTCGCCGCAGCCGGGATGCAGGATGTTTTCTGGGGTTACGTGCTGGGCGCCGGAACTCTGGCAAGAGCGAACCACAACTCCACATCAGCAAGGAAGGCGACCGTTACCTAAGGACACTGATGGCGCAAGGAGCGCACTACATTCTCGGGCCCTTTGGACAGGACAGTGATCTGCGGCGCTGGGGACTGAAGCTAGCCGAGCGGGGAGGAAAGAATGCCAAGAAGCGAGCCGTGGTTGCCGTGGCGCGGAAGTTGGCCGTACTGCTACACAAGTTGTGGGTGAGCGGGGAAGTCTATGAGCCACTGCGGAACAACCACAAAGTGGTAAGCGCCGTGGCGTAGAGTGGGATTCGAAGAGCCGAGCTCCACCGCCGAGTTCAGGTGACTGCGCCCAAGTCCTGGCCCAACTCCCATTGCAGAAGTGGGAGTCGAGGTCGATTATCAGGTAGCAGCACCTGCTGAAACCAGGACGCCCAACTTGCACCGAGCGAAAATCGCTCCACCAAAGAGTGCGGATGGAAGGATGGCGGCAGAGGCGAAGGGGCTCCCAACAGGACCACTCGACGGAAACCACAAAACCTGCTTGACTCAGATCGGCCTTCTCATGGAAGGACTTGGCCACCTAGTAGTTTTGCCAGTGGCATGCGTCATCCTGCTCGACTACAAAGGGCGAGAAAATTTCCTATCGGAAGAGACCTCCGCGACGGACACTAACCCAAATAGTTCTCGCGATCTCTTTCGATAGGGGATATCCCCCTTGGCAGTTCCCGATCCCCTTGATCTGAGGAGGTCACGACAATGGTCAGTTCTTTCGAACAGTGGTTTGGAAAAACTGTGGTCCTTCAGCTGATAACGGGGGAAACACGCGTGCCGCTTCGGGGAATTATTATTGCGGAGTCTGGAGGTGCTGTTCGGTTTCGCGTCACAGGGGGCTGGGAGTTCGATGTGTATAAATCATTGATTCTTGCTGTTGAGCGCGAGGAGAGGCCTGGCACAACCGCTCCCTGAAGACCAAAAAGCCGATAAGACTTATCGGGCAGTGGGAGAAACCGCTTCAGTTACTGCATGTCAGCGCATCCCTGTAATGCACTGAGTATCGGTTCCGATGTGACGTAAGCCGAAGCGATGGCTGGCATTACTGCCAGTTGCTGAGGAGTCGCTGAAGCTTTAGAAAAAGTACGCGTGAGCAAGGCAAGCAAATGGACGCCATTCCGACGCCACTTGCTCGGGAGGTGGTCACGAGCACTACGCGATCTCAGCGTGTCCGGTCTGAATCGCATTCGATTTGCAAGACGACTTGTAGATGTTCGTGGCATCTATAGGCGATGCGACTTAGCTAGACGCAGACGAAAAGTTCACCCAGACGTAACGTGCCAATTAATATACTTTACGTATTGACAAGGGTGAGAGACTTGGGTTAGGGGATGGTGACGCCAAATCGATGCTGAAACCGACGGCGGTAAGGCTCACGCGGGAAAAGCCGGACCCCCGAGATCATTGGTGGTGCTGGCGGTCAGCGAAAACGGAGTGGGCTGATTGTTTCGCTTTGTGACCGCTTGACAGAGGACTGCTACAGCCTGAACGCTTTCTAGATTTATCGGGACCGCGACGTTGCCACGAAAGCCGCCTCGTTTCCAGCCCGAAGCTTGGCTTCAGGGAGTTAGACGATGTCCGGTACCGCGCAGCCTATTCCAGGGGTGACTGTTTTCATCGGTGATGACACGCCAATGGGTTGTCAGTTGATGGCCGCCGCGTTGCGGCGCAGTCGCCACAAGCTGACGGTAGTCGGTTCCGCTACCGATTCCGCGGGAATTCGTGACGGACTTCGCCAGAATCAAACGAATGTTGCCATCATCAGCGCTCGGCTGAAAGAGGGCGCGACAGCGGGCTTCAGCGTCTCGCGTGAAGTGCGAACCTCGCATCCCAACACGAGCATCATAATGATGCTTGATTCGATCGAGCGCCTCATGGTCATAGAGGCTGTTCGCGCTGGCGCAAGCGGCGTATTCTCTCGCGAGGAGCGGTTTGAGTTGCTATGCAAGTGCGTCCATGTTATCTCACAAGGACAAATATGGGTTGGCAATAAGGAACTTCGATTCATAATGGACTCGCTGGCCCAGGGTTCGGCGCAATGGGCGGAACCGCCTGCTCTTGCTAAAGGGCCTAATGCCCTCACAAAGAGGGAAGCGGATTTAGTCACTTTAGTCTCTGAGGGGCTTACGAACCGGGATATTTCGCGGCAGCTCAATCTGAGCGAGCACACGGTTAGAAATTACCTGTTTCGGATCTTCAACAAGGTGGGGACTTCGAACCGGCTGGAACTCGCTCTCTATGCCTTGAGTCGAAAACGCGATGATGGTGAGGGAAACTGATTCGACCCGCGATTGCTCTACCCAAGGTACCCCAGGAATTCTCATAACGACGCTGCTGCGCGGCTAGGCATAAGCACAAGCCCTCATCAAAGGCCACAACCCTAAACCGTTTTCACTCACAAGGGTCGCCCTTCCCAGATTTATGCGCACCGTGACAACCGTTACAAAGCAGTCTCTCTTGATCCCACCGAATGAGTGCGGTATGTACCGGGATCTATGTACTACTAGGTAGGCATGTACCTAGCGACCTCGGCAGTACGAGAAGCTCCAGAGGGCTTTTCGTAGGGATGAATGCTTGTCTCCACGAGTTGGCCCACCTTCAACCAACATTCCTTCTCTTGCGAGCCGGTGCCGAAGAGCGTAAAGTGCCCGCTGCCGAGTTCACGTAGTAAGAGGGATTGAGGAGCCCATTCGGAAAGTGAAAATCCTCTACGAAAGTTCTAGGAATAAAAAAATGGGACGGGATGTCGGTAACGGCGTGGACCGCAGGGAACAAACTCGGTTCAACGTCCGTGCGGGCGTAACCTTCGAGTGGCGCGACGCGAAGGGCGTCCAGCGCCGCGAGCAAGGCGTGACACGTGACATTAGTTCCAAAGGATCGTTTATTTTCTCTGACTCTCTGCCTCCAGCGAAAGTTGATCTTCGACTCGAAGTGCTATTTGGTCCCCTCGTTGGGGAAGGATCGAATTTAAGACTTGAAGCGGAAGCCTTAGTGCTCAGAGTTGAGCCAGCTACCGGTTCCGACACTTCAAGCGGATTTGCCGTACTCAACAAGAGCCACAACTTGGCTGACCTGCGTTTCTTGGAGCCTCCAGAGACATACCGGAGAAGTGAGCCGAACTGAATTGACGGAATCGAGAGGTTCAATGTTGTTGCGCCAAATCAACGAATGCATCCTTTGAAAAGGATCCGGCGCTGCGCGCTCCGTAAGGAGTGGTAGAGATGCGTTGCGGCCTCCGGCGCTGCTAGCCTGGAGGCCTCATAAGTTTAGTCGTTCTTGTGGGTTACAGAATCTGAATGTAGGTCACAGGGCGGAGCTTATGCAATTTGAAGGCAATGGACTTTCAGATGAAGTGTTGGTACCTAAGGACCCGTGGTTTGCCGTATACACTCGCCACCAGCACGAGAAGACTGTTTGCCAGAATCTGACGGGCCGGGGTTTTGAGACTTTTGTTCCGCTTTATGAAACTGTGCATCAATGGAAGGACCGCATCAAGCTTCTTTCGATGCCCCTCTTCCCCTGCTATGTATTTCTCAGAGGCGACGTCCGACGTCGGCTGGACATTCTAACCACTCCTGGTGTCCATGCGCTCGTGTCGAACGCGGGCGTTCCAGCGCCCATCCCACCGAAAGAAATCGAGGCTGTTCGCCGAGTTGTCGGAAGCGGTCTTCACATCGAACCACATCCCTTTGTGAAATGCGGCGAGTTGGTGCGCGTGAAAGCCGGCCCCTTGGTAGGGTTACAGGGAATCCTAGTGAGGAAGAAGAGTCTCTACCGCCTAGTTCTCTCCGTGGAAATGTTGGGGAAATCGGCTGCCGTCGAAGTCGATGCGTTACTCGTTGAAAAGCTGGACGGCAAATTGCTGAACCATTCTACTCGCCTTGCCAGCCTTGTTTCGGCACCTTGACAACTAGCTCCGATGTAAGACTTACCCCTCTACGATCACTTGAATGCATTAACGGTGTAAGACATGAACATCGCAAACGAATCCGGCTCCGCCGAGGTGGTGAAAACAAAGGTGGGTGAGGTTTCCCTCCCGGTTGATCCGCAGACCAGCGTTAACAATCATTTTCAAGCCGCCGCGACTGATTGGGAGCATATTTATCAGGCGGCGACAGTGCGTGGCCGCATCTACCAAGACCGTATGGAAACAACGCTGCGGTGGATCGAAGAACTGGGGTTGCCTGCCACGGCACACTTGCTGGAGATCGGGTGCGGAGCCGGATTTGCTACCGTTGCGCTTGCCAGGCGAGGGTATCGCATCGATGCGCTCGACAGTGTTCCAGCGATGATCAACCTCACGAGCAAGCGCTTGGTCGAGGCCGGTGCTGCCGAGCGGGTTCGAATCGTCCAAGCTGACGTGCGCCACCTGCCAATGCCTGACAACAGTCTTGACCTGGTGTTCGCCCTTGGCGTGCTGCCCTGGCTGGATGACCCTGTTGCCGCCATTCGTGAGATGGCACGCGTGACGCGGCCCGGCGGATATGTGTTAGTCTCGGCAGACCATAGCGTCCACCTCGATGAAGTTCTTGATCCTGTGCAAGCTCCGATCCTAAGGCCGGTGCGGCGCCGCTTGGCCTCGGCGCTTCGCGCAGCGAAATTACTGCCACCGGCACCCCAATCACCTAAAATTCACAGACACTCGCGACGCGAGATCGATTACATCCTCTCCGGGGCGTGTCTCAATAAGTTACGGAACGTGATGCTTGGGTTCGGCCCGTTCACCCTCTGCGGAAAGTCTTTTCTGCCAGAGTCGGTGGGAGTCAAACTGCATCGACTGCTCCAAGCGGGGGCAAATCGAAAGTTGCCAATCGTCTCTTTTTACGGAATGCAGTACCTCGTCATGTCAAAAAAATGTACCAGAGTGCACTGAGGACCATCCGCACTTTCCTGGTAATTCCACGAATCAATGGCTAGTTCCAACTCAGCCCGTCGGCGTTCCGCATTTCGCGAATGTCGTTGGCCATCGTCCACGCGATAGTGACGTTTCAATTCATCTTGAGTGGCAATAGAACCTTTGAAATCAAGGAGGCGTATGAGTGCAACCGCGATTACTAATGTGGACGTTGGTGCTAAGAAACCTCGGTCGGCGGAAATGTTCCCTGGGCCAGGCTTCCGGATCAGAGCAGAGCGCGACCGCTTGGATCCAGACTTGATGCGGAAATTTGCAGAATTCCCAACTCCCGATATTTCTGATCTGCTCAACCGGCTATACGCAGTTGATCCTAGCATTGTTTGTCTGACCGGCAGACATCACCGACTCTGTGGACCAGCATGCACGGTGAAGGTATTCCCTGGGGACAACCTGATGGTGCACAAGGCGCTGGACGTGGCAAAACCCGGGGACATCGTGGTAGTCGATGCTCATGGTTCGTCAATGAATGCTGTCTTGGGCGACTTGATTTCGACAAAAGCTAAGCATCGGGGCATCGCGGGCTTCGTTGTTGACGGATTCGTGCGCGATCTACCCGACCTGATCGAACTGGATTTTCCCGTTTTTGCGCGTGGCGCTACCCCTATTGGGCCGCTTCACCGTGGGCCAGGTGAGATCAATTTCCCGATCTGCTGCGGCGGTATCGTCGTTAATCCCGCCGATCTAGTTGCGGCAGATGGTGCGGGGGTGGTTGTCATTCCGCAGGAGGTTGCGAGCGAGCTTCTGGAGAGATTGCAGGCCCAGAGGGCAAACATGGCAGCCTACTTGGCGGGCGTCAAATGCGGTCAGTTCTCGAATGATTGGGTGGACAGAATACTGGGGGAGGCCGGTTGCATCATCCCAGCGACTGGTTTGGTGGCACCGCCGAGTCGTTAAAGTCACCAAGATCTTAGAACATCGCTCGCCCGTAAATCCTCCACTGGAGTGCATGTGCCGTCTAATTTTTACCATTCAGGCGCGCTCAAGCTTCTCTCGGACGCCGCCCTCGCGAGATATTGGTACCGTCGGCGGCATCCGGCCAGCCGGCGAGCCGACGAACATCGGTCGAGTTTCTATGCCGAAGTCTGGCGCGAAGCCGCCGCTCGTCTCGGTGCTAGCATTGAGGAGTTGGACAGGGATGTGTTCGAAATCCGGATCGGTCGGGCTTGTACACGGGCTCGGCAGAACACGACTGCCATCGACGATCCCGTGACCCTTTCTGTTGCCGTTGACAAGCCCTTGGTCTACCGATTGTTGTCCAGACGGGGTTTGAGAACACCCAATCATTTTGAATTCAAGCTTAGCGGCCTCGCCGGAGCTGTCGCTTTCATAAGACGCTCAGGGGGCTCCTGGGTTGTGAAACCGGCAAACGGCTCCGCTGGTCATGGAGTGACCACCGGCATTGTCACCAGTTTTGACCTGGTCCGAGCGGCGGTAACGGCGGCAGCGTTCGGGCCAAATTTGGTGGTTGAACAGCAAGTCGAAGGGAATGTCTACCGTCTTTTGTACCTCAACGGCAAGCTGCTGGACGCAGTTCTTCGAAAAAGCCCCGCGGTTGTGGCTGACGGCAGTTCCAGCATCCGCAAACTCATTCAACTTGAAAACCGAGCGAGACTGAAGGCCGGGCGAAAGTTCGGACAAGTACTTTTGTCCATTGATCTGGACATGCGACACACCCTCGCGAAGCAAGGTTTGTCGCTCTCTTCTGTGCCCAAAAAGGGGACTGTGGTAACGCTTAAGACAGTGATCAACGAGAACTCGGTCGCCGACAATGTCTCGGCAACCAGCCTATTGTGCAAATCAATCATTGAAGACGGTGCCGCCGCGGCAGCCGCCGTCGGAGTGCGACTGGCAGGCGTCGATGTAGTGACGCGCGATCCGGGAGTGCCATTGGCACAGTCCGGTGGAGTAATCTTGGAGGTGAATACTACCCCAGGGTACCACTACCATTACTACCAGCGGGACGGGGGCGTCGCAGTCGCGATCCCCATCTTGTCATGGCTCTTGCGCGAGCAGCCGATGAGTGGAGAAGTCCTCATGGGGTCTCGCGGCGCCCAGCGGTTGGATGCCGTGATGCGCACCGGACGGCAATGATGAAAAAAGCCCGCCACAGCAGACCGCCCGCAATCGTTCTGGGGGGAAGCGCGAATGCCCTCTCCATTGTGCGCAGCTTGGGCAGAGCAGGCGTCACATGCTACGCGATCTGTAATCCGCAGGGAGAGGTCAAGTATTCTCGGTTCTGCAAATGGATCGATGTATCCAAGACGCCCGGAACCGTACCAGAGAGTTGGGCGGCTTACCTATTGGGGCGCGAGTCGAATCACCTGCGCGGTGCAGTCTTACTCGCAGCAAGCGACGAGGCAATCGAGCTTATTGCTGAGCACCGCCGGGCGCTTTCCGAAAAATTCCGACTCGATCTGTCAAACCCCAAAGCGCAGCTTTGCATGCTCAACAAGCTCTGTACCTACGAGGCAGCACAAAGAGCCGGCGTTCCGACACCGAGGTTTTGGGTTGCGGGCACGCGGGAGCAGGTTGAGAAACTAAAAGACAAGCTGAGCTATCCCCTGATTCTCAAGCCATTTTTCTCTCACCGGCTTAAGGCCCCATTCAACGTTGCGCAGACGTTCGAGGGGTTGTTAGATGCTTTCGATGCGACTTGCCACGCCGGAATCAAGACGTTCCTAGTGGAAATGATCCCCGGTTGCGACGACAAGCTCTGCAGCTACTATACCTATCTCGACGAGAACGGTGACAACCTCTTCGATTACACCAAAAGAATCATTCGAAGATATCCACTGACCGTTGGGAGGGGAGTCTACCACGTCACCGACCATGTTCCGGATGTTAAGGAACTGTCGATGAAACTTTTTCGCGAAGTTGGGCTCTTGGGAATCGCTAACGCGGAGTTCAAGTTGGATGAAGGGGACGGCCAGTTAAAGCTGATTGAATGCAATGCTCGGTTCACCGCGGCGGATTGCTTGCTCACTGCGAGCGGCCTGAACCTATCCCTATTCGTCTATAACAGGCTAATGGGCCATCCCAAGCCCACGCCGACGAGCTTTCGTTTGGGAACGAGGTTGTGGTACCCACTGAGGGATTTTCTAGCGTACCGGCAGCTCAATCGAATGGGGTTGTTACGCTTTTATCAGTGGGTGCGGAGCATCCTGCACCCACAAATCTTCCCGTTTTTCCGCTGGGATGACCCGCTGCCTTCGATTATCAGGCCATTCGCCTTCTCTGTACGCCGAATTCGGGCTAGGTTTGTCCGGGCCAAACAACGCAGGTTTGCGACCGGTGTGCCTCCCCTCCGGTCCGAGCTGTCTTCGGGACGAAGATAGATGTGCGATCGTCCAGGATCCTTAATGGACTCCAAATTGAGCCAGACCACGATAGGCGTTCTGTACCCTGGGGAGTTGGGCAGCACCTTTGCGAAGCTTCTAGTCGAAAGCGGCTTTCGGGTGGTCACCACTCTCGAAGGCCGAAGCTTGCGTACGCGGAAGTTGTGTCACGACGCGGGTTTGAACGTCCTTGACTCCGTCGGTCAAGTGCTCAAGTGCGCCCCTATCGTAATCTCATTTGTGCCTCCCGGAGCGGCACTTCAAGTGGCTGAGAACGTCGCTGTGCTGGTAAAGGGCGAGTCACGACGGTTACTGTACGTCGATGCGAACTCTATTTCGCCTTTGACTGCGGTCAAGATTTCCGACTTGCTGAGTCAGCAGCACGTTGATTTCGTGGACGCATCCATTCGCGGTTTGGCCTCCCAACTGAGGCAAGCAGGAATCCTATTTCTGAGCGGGGCGCGTGCCGTGGATCTCTCAGATCAGTTCGGGTCCATCATGCGGGTAAAAGTCGTCGGGGATGCGCCCGGTCAGGCATCGGCACTCAAAATGGTTCTTTCGTGCTTGCCCAAGGGCTTGATCGGCTTATTTTCAGAGACGATGCTCTTCGCGCGTGAAATGGGACTGCTCGACGAAGCCATGGAGATCTGCGAGGAGTTTTATCCTGGAGTAATGGAAGTGGTCGAGCGGATGTTACCGACGTACCCCCAGCATGCCGCAAGGCGCAGTGAAGAACTTCAGGAAGTCGAAGACACGATGTTGCTCAACGGGGTGCCTCCACGCGTCCTCGGTGGTGCGCGTGAAGTGACTTCGACTCTGGCCGATGTCGCCTGGCCAAAGAACGCTGACTATCACAGATGGGGAATTACCGAGATTATTGAGGAAGTCTACCGAAACCACCTACTGCATGCCTCGAGACCGCCAGGCACAGCGGCAGAAGCCGTCGCCAGACAATCACGCTAACAACTTGGCGGTCGAAGAGTTTCAAACCGGTCGGATTGGATGGTTTCTGTCTGTACTTATTGTCAGAACGGCGGGCCGGCGTTGGGCTCAAAGTGAGTATCCTTTCCGACAAAGGAGGACCGCGTCATGGACATGCGTTTGCGCTGTCCGGACATAGCTGAGCGAGCAGCGGAACGCTCCACGCGCCTTCCCTGGTCCGGGCAGCTCAGTTTGTGTTCGCTTATGGTTAGGGTCGGCGTGGCGGTTTGCTTCCTCGTTGTGGGTGCGGCTGGGCAAGTTCCTTCTTCGCCGGCAACTCCCACCTGCAGTGACCAGGTTCGCTCCACGTACCTTTTGGGGCCTGGTGACCAGCTGCAGATTTCCGCACCTGATGAATTGACTGAACTCGCGAACAAACGAGTCCGGGTTGACGGCGATGGCGACATCCAGGCGCCCTTGGTCGGGCGCGTCCATGTATCCGGGCTAACGGCGCAGCAGACCGAACAAGAGCTCAATAGGCTGTTGAGCACCTACATTCGTCGCCCGGAAGTTGCCGTGAGCGTCGAAGAAGTGCGTAGTCAGCCAGTATCTATCCTAGGAGCGGTGAACACTCCGGGCGTTCACCAAGTGCAGGGGCACAAGACATTACTCGAGATGCTGGCACTAGCCGGAGGCATCCGGCCTGATGCCGGGTACAGCATCCGCATCACCCGAGAATTAGGGTGGGGCTGCATCCCGTTGCCAAACGCGGGGCTTGATCCTTCGGGTCGGTTTAGCGTTGCGGAAGTCAACTTGAAAGAGATCATGGAGGCCAAGAACCCCGAGGAGGACATTCAGATCTTTCCGCACGACATCATTTCTGTTCCTAAGGCCGAAATGGTGTATGTGATCGGTGAGGTGAAGCGCTCAGGCGGATTCGTCCTCGGCGAACACCAGACCATGTCCGTGTTGCAGGCCCTTTCGCTGGCCGAAGGGCTCAACACAGCTGCTGACACACGGCATGCCCGGATCTTGCGGCTAAAGGCCAACGCCGATGCGCGTGAAGAGACCACCGTGGATGTAAAGGAGATTCTCCAAGGGAAGAAATCGGACGTCGCACTTCAAGGCGACGACATTTTGTTCGTTCCGGGCAGCACGGGCAAGAAGGCAACCCTGCGCGGCATTGAAGCGTTTATTCAAACAGGAACAGGATACGTCATCTGGCGTGCGCATTGAAGCCTCCGCCTGAAGTGCAGAAGAAACTTTCCGATTTTTCCGAGGATGCAAGCAAGTGAGCCACCGGATTTGGGCAAGATCATGGCGAGTAGAGCTCGGAAGCGGATTCGCGGCTAATCCGTTTCGCTCCCGACAACAGTTGAAGAGCGTGTTCTATCGCCGCGGCGAGACTGTGGAATTGCGAGCGAGCTAGCGATTTAGGGGACATATTAGGATGAACGAGCAAGGACCCATCGAGCGGCTTATCCCGGCGGATGCTGTCCCCGCACGTCGATACGTAGAGGCATTTCGCCATTCGGAACGGCTGGAATTCGAGCGACACCTGGATCTGGCCGCTTGCTGGTCGGCCATTCGAAAACGTCGCTGGCTTGTCCTCACCACCTTCTTCGTTGTACTCGCGCCTGTGGCGATCTGGGTATTCTGGCAGAAGCCTATTTACCGTGCCCACATGCTGCTCGAAATCCAAAAGGAGCGCCGTGACATCCTGACCGCCCAAGATCTATTCGCGCCGGATGTAGTTTCTGATGCCTATTTGGAGACTCAGTACAAGATTTTGGACAGTGACTCTCTAGTTGGTCGAGTGATGGATCAACTGGGACTCGATCACCTTCCGGAATTCGTCCGTTCGTCATGGCGACCCTGGAGAAGACACCCTCTTATCGAGCCGGATGCTGCTGCGAAGCAGCGGGCGCTCACCCGTGTTCGAGATCGGTTGGAAGTATCGCCAATTCGACGCAGCCGGCTGATTGAGGTTTCCTTCGACTCGCAAGACCCAGAGTTAGCCGCACGGGTGACCAACACACTTGTATCGGACTACATCGAGCAAGCCGACGAAGCGCGCTTGGAGGCATCTCTGAAGGCCTCCCAATCACTGTCGCTGCAGTTGGCGGACGTGAAGCCGAAGCTCGAAGAATCGGAGACGGCGCTGCAGCTCTTTGCGCGCGCGAACAACTTAGTCTTTCTCGAAACTCCCGGAGGGAACAAAGAAAGCCTGGTCGGTAAACGGATTGTACAACTCCAGGAGGAGCTGACGAAGGCACAGGAAGCCCGGATTGAGAAGGAGTCGCTCTACAATCTAGTTCAACCTGGCGACAATGCGTCCTTGCCCGGGGTGTTTGAGAGCAAGCCTATCCAAGATCTTACCGTCCAGCTGGCTGATCTGGAGCGACAGCTCGCGAAACTGACAACGATGTTTACTTCCGACTACCCCAAGACCCAAGAACTTCAGAACCAGATTAATGCAATTCAGGCTGCGCTGTCCCGGGAGCGTGGACACGCGGCCGAGCAAATCACCAATCAGTATGTTGCCGCGATGCGGTTGGAGCAACTCGCCCGCCACGAGCTTCAACAGGAACAACAGCGAGCGTATCGCGACACGAAACAATTCGCGGAGTACGACAGGTTGAAGCGTGAGGTGGATACCAACCAGAATCTATACGATAGCCTGTTGCAGCACCTGAAGGAAGCGGGTTTCTCGCCGGAATTGAAGGCAAGCGAGATTCGCGTGGTGGATCCAGCTAAGCCGCCACAAGTGCCGGCGAGTCCGAAGGTGGCCCTTAATCTCTCGCTCGCTGCGACGCTGGGACTCTTGCTCGGCGTTGGGCTAGCTTTCCTGACGGAGAGCATGGACAAGACATTCAAAAGCCCAGAAGAGATGGAGGGCTTCCTAGGTTCGACACTGTTGGCTTCGGTCCCCTGCATAAGTTTTCCAAAAAGGAGAAATTCTCCCTTGCCGCTCTATGAGCGCGACCCATTACTTGGGCCGGCGCGAACCAATGAAAGACCCTGGACCATCAGAGTTTTTTCACATTCATCGCCCCGATCGAATTCCGAATCCTCGAAGCAAGCAACCCTCTACGAGGCGTTCTCGTCTCTCGGTACCTCGTTGCTTCTTTCTGCCGCAAGCCATCCGCTCACCTCAATCCTGATCACCAGTGCGGAGCTGGGTGAGGGAAAAACCACTGTCGCCATCAACCTGTCGAGGGTTTTGGCAGAGCTCGGCCGCCGCGTCTTGCTCGTCGATATGGATCTTCGTAACCCCTCAATCCAGAAGATATTCAACACGGGCTCTCCCCCGTCCAGGCTGGCCATGTATTTGACTGGTGAAAACGACTGGCGTTCGATGGTTCAAGGCACGGCAGTTCGAGGTCTAAATGTGTTGCTGTGCGGCCCCCCGCCTGCAAATCCGGTTAAATTGCTGAGTTGCAGTCTCATGCGAAAACTATTGAGCGAAACATCCAAGGATTATGAGTTTGTCATAATGGATTCTTCACCCTTGCTAAGAGTCCCCGACGGCCGAATCTTGGCCAGCCTGGTCGACGGCGTGATTCTGGTCAACAGCGGTACCACGCCGCGCGATTTGGCTCAGCGCGCCAAGACCTCTGTCAGTTTCGCCGGAGCCAAAATAGTGGGCGTCGTTCTAAATAAGTTTAGTTCTGCCAATGACCGGTATTACGCTTATGGTCACTCAAATTAAGTTGATGTCGCGCGGTCGTAAGATGCGGTTCGTTAACTCCTGATCTCTCGTTTTCCACGGAGCGCGCTTCGTCTTGCACTCACGTCAGTTTGGAGCACTACCATTCGTATTTGTCAAAGAAGGCGCTGGTCGACAGGCTGCTGTTCCCAGGAAGCCACAAAGAGTTTGAAACAAGTCGGGTTCGGCCCGCGGTGCAAAAACGGCACAATACTGATCTTGTCATAAGAGTTCTTCCCGTGCTGTGTATTGCTGCCGGCTCGGCTAGCGAACAGTTCGAAGAAAAGATGCCCGTCCGTTAACGGGGAGGTTGGCCGAATGAGGATTTGCCTGCTGGGGAATGCTGCCGACATACATGTGCAACGATGGGCGGCATTCTTTATTAAGAGGGGGCATGAAGTACAGATAATATCCCTGTCCCCTGGCGCGGTTGAGGGTGCGAAGGTGTACCACGTCCTGTGGTGGCCTCCCGTTAAGCAAGTGGGCTATCCCGCTGCGCTGCCAAGAATTCGCCGATTGGTTAAGCGAATCTCACCTGACGTGCTGCATTCCCATTATGCGATTAGCTACGGCGTACTGGGCGCGCTTACGGGGTTCAGGCCCCACGTGATCGGAGCATGGGGGTCAGACATTTTGATAACTCCAGGAACCTCTAAACTCCGCTGGGCCGTACTTGTCCGCGCTCTTCGCCGGGCGGACCTTATCACGTCTCTTTCGGGCCAGATCACGCGCGTGCTTATCGAGCGCGGGGTGCCCGGGGAGAAAATCGAAACGATCCCGTTCGGCGTGGACACCCAGCTTTTTCGTGCTCGTGGGTATTCGGACTCTGACCCAGACGTCGACATCATTTGTACCCGAAGACTCGATAACGTTTACAATGTGGCTGTTCTGCTCCGGGCGCTGCCCAAAATAGTCGCTCGCCGTCCCAACTTGGTGTGCGTTCTTGCAGGCGACGGTCACCAGAAGGAAAGCCTCAAGGCCTTGGCCCACACCTTGGGCATCGAGAATCACCTCAGGTGGTTGGGCTGGCTTTCCCCGCCAGAGCTGGCGATATGGTTGAGGCGCGCTAAGGTGTATGTGAGCGCGTCGCTCTCTGACGGTACGAGCACGGCCCTAACAGAGGCCATGGCTTGTGGTTGCTTCCCCGTTGTCTCGGATATTGTTGCCAACCATCCCTGGGTTGAGCATGGCAGAACAGGGCTCCTCTTTCCCCCTTCTGATCCAGAGGCGCTTGCCAAATGCCTCCTGGAGGCTCTCGAATCCGAGACGCTTCGAAAAGAAGCTCTCGTGATCAATCGAGAGAAGGTCAACAAAGATGCAAACCTCTATACCGTCATGAGGAGCGTCGAAGAGCGCTATCACCAGCTCATTCGAGCGAAAGCGGCCGTCTCCCCCGCCTGAATTGCGCGAGAGCACGTCGAGCCGATCCATGAAATTTCTGGAAAAATCCAACTTACGACCTAACTTTCGCGTAGAAGTTAGGCCAGGAGGGTGTTTGTGAGAGTCCTGATTACTGGTGGCGCGGGTTTCATCGGCTCGCATTTGGCTGAGCACTTTCTTACACTTGGCGACGAGGTTTTCGTGCTCGACGATCTCTCCACAGGGTCAATCGAAAACATCCGTCACTTGAAAAGCCATCTGCGATTCCATTACACCATTGACACCGTCACGAATGTACCCGTCCTTTCCGAATTAGTGGACGAGTGTGACGTCGTTGTTCACCTTGCCGCCGCCGTTGGGGTTCGTCTCATTGTTGAAAGCCCTGTAAGGACGATCGAAACGAACGTCCGTGGCACGGAAGTCGTTCTTCAAGCTTCCGTGAAAAAGAAGAAAATCGTTGTCCTGGCTTCCACCAGTGAAGTCTACGGAAAGAGCAACAAGGTACCCTTCCAAGAAGACGATGACATATTGATCGGTCCATCACTCAAAGGGCGGTGGAGTTATGCCTGCTCTAAGGCCATTGACGAGTTCCTAGCGCTCGCCTATTGGAAGGAGCGCCGATTGCCCGTCGTCATCGTGCGTCTGTTTAACACCGTGGGCCCCCGGCAAACGGGTCGGTACGGGATGGTGTTGCCGAATTTTTGTCACCAAGCGCTAACGGGTGAGCCCATCACCGTCTTCGGCGACGGAAAGCAATCACGTTGTTTCGGCTACGTCGGAGACGTCGTCGAAGCATTCGGCAAATTGATTCGCACCGATTCTGCCATCGGACAGGTCTTCAATCTCGGCAGCAATGAGGAAATCACCATATCGGGGCTCGCGGAGCGCGTACGCCAAATAGCCGGAAGCCGGTCACCCATAACGCACGTACCGTACGAAAAGGCCTACGAAGCAGGCTTTGAAGATATGCGGCGCCGTATCCCCTCTCTGGAAAAAATCGGCCGGTTCATTGATTACCGGCCGAAGACGCTGCTCGACGAGATTATTGAGAAGGTCGTGGGGTTCGAGCGCTCTAATCAGCTCCAACCCGTTGCGTATGGGGTGGCGAGCGCTAGTTAGGAAGGATCGTCCGGCTCACTCTAGATGCTCAGATAAGCGGAGGTTCGCCCTCGTGGATTGGATTCCACTATCCATCGCCTTTGTTTTGACCGCTGCAGTATTCGCAGCCAGGCGGCCTGTGGAGGCCTCACTGGGGATGTATGCGTTTCTGGTTCCCTTCGACGCGATCCTGATCGGGGGACAGGCGGGGCATATCCATCTCCATGCTACATGGTTCGTCGCAATCGCAGGGTGCGGCATCCTCTCGACGATCGGTCTGCTGGGACGGGGTTTTGTACGCCCACCCCAGGCTGCCCTCTGGCTGAGCCTGTTTGTGTTTTGGGCTGTAGCGAGCTCTGCCTGGGCCATAAGGTCAGAAATCGCCCCATTCCGGTTGCCGGAACTCTTGCTTCTATTGCTCCTGTATCTTGTTGCTGTTTCCTCTCGCGTCACGCAGAGGGAATTGGACACGATTGTTTGGCTGGCGGTCTTAGGGGGTTCCATTGCCGCGTCCATCAGTCTATATCAGTTTTCTCAAGGGCAATATTTTGTTCCACCGGACGCCCCTCAGATTGAGACGGGCAGAGCCGCACTGTCAGCAGGCGGGTTCGCCACCGAACCCGACGCACTGGGAGCCACCCTTATCCTGCCGTTTTCCTTAGCAGCGGGGATCCTGCTGTCCAGCCGCACTTGGCTCAACCGACTCTTCATGATCGGATGCGTTGGTCTAATCGGGACATGTATTTATGCAAGCATGTCGCGTGGCGCGGTGATCGCGATAGCCGTCGTAGTTCTGATTTACCTCTGGCGCTCTCGGGCTAGACCTCGCGTATGGGTGTTGTTCTTGCTCATGGGTGGCAGCATGGCGGCAATGCCGGGGCTTTTCGTCTCGCGTTTCCAGGATAGCCTCGCCGACCGAGGTGCAGGGCGTATAGATATCTGGGAGAACGGCCTGCAGGCTCTCCGCCACTACGGCATCTTGGGAGCCGGGCTAGACCGGTTTCCGGATGCCTACAACGAGTTCATATATGTTTCGTCTGAGTACCGCGGTATTTCCCGAGCTTCTCATAACATTTACCTTAGGACGGGTGTGGAACTTGGTATTGTCGGCATCACCCTCTTGGCCCTTATCCTATGGAGGCATTTGCTGCGGACGACGGAGGCCTATCGCGGTGATCTTGATGAGTCGTCACGTTTTCGGCTGATATCTTACGAAGCTGCGTGCTGGGGCCTGCTCGTTCAGGGTTTTTTTTACGACCTCCTGTGGGAGGAGTATCTGTGGCTCGCATGGATGCTGCTGATTATGGCCACACGAGCGCGGCAAGTTGGTCGAGCATTAGCTTATCAGGATGGACGCTCCGACGAGTATCAAGCCCGCGTTCGACTACCCCATTGGGGCTGACCCAGCCATGCCGAAGCAGGCCATAAACCCGGCTATGCGAGATGGACTCCCTGAGGATCTTCCTTCGAAGCAGGTGTTGGTTTCACCATGGCGAATGCTCCGATCGGGTGTTATTCAGAGGTTAGCTCCGAGATCCATAGCAGCATCCGCGATGCGAGTCGCAACTTCTCGAAAACCGGTAGTGCTTATTTACCATGACGTTCCGTCGGTGGCTGACAATCACTCTGTCGATCTTCGGACATTCGAGTCGCATATTACATTCATGAAGCGGCATTTCGATTTCATCACCCCTCAGCAACTCAACGAGAGACGCCCCACTCTTAGCCGGATCCGAGTGCTGCTGACATTTGATGACGGATTTCGCAACCAGTTCGAGTTGGCAAAACGTGTCTTGCTGAATCACAGCGTTCCCGCTTTGTTCTTCATATCGTCGCGGCATTCCTCGCCCGGAGCTTACCTCTGGTTCGCCTATGAGCGCATGCTGGCGGGGCATTTTCAGGGAGAGGGATTCTCCTTCCGGGGAATGTACTTCAGCATGCGTCCGGAACATAGCGTAGAGAGCATGGGTCGATTGCGCTCAATACTTCTTGATTTGAAACCGCACCCTTCGGCCATGTATCGCGCCATCGAGCAAGAGCTGCCTTCCGTGAACGAGATGATCGATCGGAAAATGGTAACCGACCGGTACCAGGGCATGTCTGCCGACGAGGTCACCGATCTCGCCCGAGAACCTCAGTTCGCAATCGGATGTCACACGGTCGATCATCCCTTGCTTACTCGCTGCACCCACCAGGAGGCCTACCGTCAGATCGCTGATAACCGCGTGTGGCTGGAGCGCGTTAGCAACCGAAAGTGTGCGACCATCGCGTATCCCGGCGGTGACTATAATGCACAGATCATAAATCTGTGCCGCGACCTGGCTTTGAGCGATGGTTTCGCTGAAATTCCAAAGCTTAGGTCCATCCCGCAGTTCGAAGTGCCGCGGATCGGCGTCTATTCCGCATCCGTTTTTTTTCTTGGGTGCAAAGTCAGTTGGGGGAACCTTCTGCGCAGAACTAGTTTGCCATTCGGCTAAATTACACCGGCCCGCTAATTTATCTTGCCGGTCATAGCGTGCACAGCGCTTTGTGTTGTCCACCCCTCCAACCATTACCGATCCAGACGCTTTTAAGGGTTCACTGAGCAGAAGAACAGTCCGAAACGAAACGGCGGACTTGGGTTGTACTCCTCGGAGTGAATAACTCTCGAAACGTACCCACCCCTGAACGACGCAAGAATTCAGAGATCTCATGATCCGAGACCTTTGCCGCGTGATGGCCTCACGGCGAGAGTTTTCGCTGGTGTGGCGAGTTGCAAACCATGGAGTCGGTATGAAGCCTAAATTTCCATCCCTACTGTTGCGCTATCGGCATTGGGTTACCGGCTTGTTTCAAGCAGGTCTGATCGTCAGCGCTTTGATCCTTGCTTGGCTTCTGCGCTTTGATTTCAGCCTGCCGTACCGCTCCATTCTGCTCCCGGCAATTCCCATTCTCGTGCTCACTCGGCTCGCGGCCCTGTCTTATTTCGGCCTGCTCCGCGGATGGTGGAAGTACACAGGGATCAGAGACGTGTTCGATATTGTGGAGGGGGTTGGATTGGGATCTCTGCTCTTTTGGGTGGTCCTGCATGTAGCGCTAAGAAACTTGGGTTTTCCCAGGACGATCTATGTTTTGGAAGCCCTCTTCACGACGGGACTGCTAGCCAGCGTGCGGCTGCTCTCTAGAGCGCTTGCGGAGTCCGTGCGCGAAGACATTTCTTCATGCAAGAGGGTTATTCTTATCGGAGCAGGCTCAGCCGCGCGGACTATCCTGCGCGAGATCAACGGGCCTAGGAGTGCGTACGTTGCAGTGGGCTGTCTGGATGATGATCCATCCAAGCTCGGCATCCGCGTCGAGAATGTCCGAGTGCTCGGCACGGCCGACCAACTCACGGAAGTGCTTTCCTCGAATCCCGCTGATGAGGTACTCATCGCTGTACCGTCGGCGACGGCCGCAGAAATGCGCCGGTTCGTTAAGATCTGCACTCGTTCGAAGATCAGCGTCCGTACCGTTCCGGCATGGAAGGACATCATCGCTGGACGTCTGACGGTGAGTCAGCTCCGCGAAGTGAGCCTGGAGGATCTGCTGGGGCGTGAACCCGTAGAAATCGACCTGGAGGCAGTGAAGAGAGAAATTCAGGGTCGAACTGTTCTGGTAACCGGAGCGGCCGGCTCAATCGGTTCAGAACTGTGTCGGCAGATTCTCGATTACGGACCTGCGCATCTTCTCTGTCTCGATCAGAACGAAACCGGCCTGTTCTTTCTCCGGTTGCGCGTGATGGAACATAGGGGTGGTGCTCAACTCTCCTTCCCGGTTGCGGACGTTTGCGATACCGCTCGCGTACAAGGCCTCTTGGCGGAATGTAGGCCAGAAATCATTTTCCATGCGGCAGCCTACAAGCACGTGCCCATGATGGAATTTAACGTTCGAGAGGCTGTTAAGAACAACGTGATGGCACTTCTAGGTCTCTTGGATCTAGCCGAAGAGATTGGGTGCAAAGACTTTGTGCTCATTTCCTCCGACAAAGCCGTTAATCCAACCAACGTCATGGGTGCTACGAAGCGGATCTGTGAATTAATTCTTTCCTCCCGTCCCGCCAACGGTATGAGGTGCGTCTCGGTGAGGTTCGGGAACGTGCTGGGCTCCAGTGGAAGTGTGATACCAGTTTTAAACGAACAACTTCGCAACCACCAGCCGTTGACCATAACACATCCGGAGATGAGTCGTTTTTTCATGCTCATCCCGGAAGCTGTCGCGCTGGTTCTACAGGCCTTCGCTATTGGGACTCATGGGGACATCTTGGTTTTGGACATGGGGCAACCGGTGCGAATTCTCAATCTCGCGCGAAATCTGGTCCGTCTTTCCGGACAGTGTGAGGATGACGTTGAAATTCAATTTACGGGTCTTCGGGAAGGCGAGAAGCTCCACGAGGAGCTTTTCTACCGCCACGAACAGATCGGGTCCACACCTTGCGACAAGATCAAGAGAACGCGGGGAACATTGAAAGACTGGTCTCGTCTATGTCGCCAGTTGAACGAGTTAGCGGAAATGATCACCACAGACAGTGCACTGGCCATCCGTGCCAAGCTTAGGGAGATTGTCCCCGAGTATGCTTTTCGGCCCGAGGACTTGATGCATAAGTTTGCCAACACGTGTATCGAAAGCCGTTCTTCAGCCGTGGCGGGTACGGATTAGCTGAGCTGCGGGGAGATGGTGTGAAGCGAATGGAGCACAGGTGGAAGCTCATGGCCCTCATGTATCGGCGCCAAAAAGTTGCACTGATCATGAGCGACGTCGCCCGAGGCCACAACATCGCGCGGTTTCGTGCCCGCATCGACCTAGGGGCGCAGTTCACTCGAGCATTCGACCGCTCAAGGTCCTGCCCGCACGACTGACCGGGCCACCGCTTTCTTGCCTCCTAGATGAGTGCCGCCCGAGATCCCACCAACTTGGAGAGTGCGGAACGACATGAGCAGAGCGACGAAGAAGCCATACCACGATCAGCCATACCTTCCTTTTTCGGCGCCTTGGTTTGGGGCTGAAGAAAAAGGAGAACTACTCGCAGCATTGGAATCGGACTGGATTACAACTGGGCCGCGGACGAAACAGTTCGAAAAAGCGTTCGCTGCCTACATCGGCACATCCGAAGCGGTTGCCGTGAACTCTTGCACCGCTGCGCTGCACCTGGGACTCGCCACGCTAGATGTTGGCCCTCGCGATGCCGTAATTACGACACCGTTCACGTTCGCCGCGACGGCCAACGTCATTGTTCACGTGGGAGCGTTCCCAGCCTTCGTCGATATCGATCCGCATACCTATAACCTTGACGCGAATAAGTTAAAGGCATTCCTCGAACGTGAGTGCGTTTGTCAGGCAGGCAATAGGTCTCTTGTCCTTAAGAGCAATGGGCGTCGCGTTAAGGCTGTTATTCCCGTCCACTATGGCGGCCATCCGTGCGACATGGATGCGATCAACAGGGTCGCGGAGTATTTCGGGTTGGCCGTCATTGAAGATGCTGCCCACGCTGTAGGCGCGCAGTATCGCGCGCGCAAGGTGGGCACATTGGGCGCCATGGCTTGCTTCAGCTTTTATGCGAACAAGAACATGACCACCGCGGAAGGCGGCATGCTAACTACTAGGGACACGGAGCTAGCCAGCCGCGTGCGCGTGCTTAGTCTGCACGGGATCAGCAAAGACGCCTGGAAGCGTTACAGCAAGGTAGGCTCATGGCAGTATGACGTAGTCGATGCCGGTTTCAAATACAACATGACCGATCTGGCCTCGGCACTGGGGTTGTACCAACTCATGAAGCTCGATAGTTTCATTGTCCGCCGGACGCAATTGGCTGAGCTCTACAAACGGACGCTAGCTGGTGTCCCCGGCCTTAAGCTGCCCACCGTTTTGCCCGAGATGAAATCCGCATGGCATTTGTACCCCGTGCAAATCCTATCGCCATCACCAACGCGGGAAGAGTTCATCGAGGAACTGAACAAGCGCAACATCGGGTGCAGCGTGCATTTCATCCCGCTGCACCTCACCTCGTTTTACCAGCGGACATTTGGGTACCGCCAGGGAGACTTTCCCGTAGCCGAGCAGGTGTTCCATCGGATTGTATCTCTGCCGTTATTCCCGCGTATGAGGGACAGCGATGTTTTGCGGGTCGCTCGCGAGATGCGCGAGATCTTTCATTCCGTGAGACCCAGCGGTGTGGTCAGTTATCCATCGATTCAGCCGTCCCCCGCGCACGATTAGGATCAAGATATCTGTTCCGATCAGATTAAACTTAGGGCGTTCCTACAGTTAGGGGAACTGCCTTGACTACCAGCTGGCCCGACTCACGTGCTAAGCGACTGGTTGACGTCATCGGAGCTGTGCTGGCGTTGGTGCCCACGCTGCCGCTGATGGCTATCGTTGCGGTCGTGATCAAGCTTACGTCGCCCGGGCCGGTGCTTTTTCGGCAGATACGCTGGGGAAGGGACGGTCACCGGTTCCATCTTCTGAAGTTCCGCAGCATGCGGCACGGGCGAAGCAACCGCGGTCCCGGTCTCACGTCCAGCAACGACCCGCGGGTTACGCCGGTTGGCCGGATGATACGGAGGTGGAAGCTGGACGAACTACCGCAATTGCTTAACGTTATCCGCGGTGAAATGAGTCTGGTGGGTCCGCGGCCAGATTTGCCCGAATATCTTGATGCGTTACCTGCGGCGCAATGCCAACTGCTGCACCTGAAGCCCGGTATCACCAGCATCGCGACACTGCGATTCCGAAACGAAGAGGAACTTTTGTCGACAGTCCCCGCCGAGTCGCTTATCGACTACTACATCGCGAACGTCTTGCCTCAGAAAGCGAACATGGAGATCGATTACGCGAGCCAAGCATCGCTCGTCAGCGACCTGGCGGTTCTTTTGCGAACCGTTGGGGCCATCTTCCAATGATTCGGTGCCGCACCCAATGCGGAGCCAGCCTGCATTTCTCACCTAAAAATTAGAAAAGAGGCGGTCGCTTCTCGAATAACTCTTTTTGTTCGAAAGAGATCCAGCCAGAAGGGGCAACAGCCCTATGCCCGCAGAGTGTAACCAGAAAGACTTCGGATTTCATCCCCTAAGACAGCGAGAGATTCGGGCTCAGCTCGACTGCAGGGCCCTTACCACCGAGGGCGGCGGGCTGCTTTTGCGCGAAAACCAGCACAATGCGAACGTATCTCCCTGCGAACCACTGGAGTCTTACAGCGTCGATCAGAGCAAAACGAGCCCGCGACTGCCGTTCGTCAGCGTGGTGATGCCCGTGCGTAACGAGGCTGACTGGATTGTACGGAGTGTCTCCGCAGTTTTGACGCAGGACTACCCTCGCGAACTCATGGAGATCATCGTTGCCGATGGCCAGTCGATCGACGGAACGCGAGAGAAGATCCAGGCTCTCTCAGCTGAGGACTCACGCGTGCGGCTCATCGACAATCCAGGCAAGATTGCACCGACAGGGCTAAATGCGTGTTTGCGAGTGGCAAAAGGAGAGGTAGTCATTCGGGTAGATGGGCATTGTGAGATCGAATCCGACTACGCGTCTCGCTGTGTGCAGCATCTCCGTGTCGCTAAGGTTCAGGTTGTCGGCGGACCACTTGATACGATCGGGGAAACGCAGCTTGCCAGGACCGTTGCCATCGCGATGAGCTCGCCGTTCGGGGTCGGAAACTCCTCCTTCCGTACCAGGAAGAACGCTACGATGCTCACCGATACGGTGGCCTTTCCGGCTTACACGCGCGCGGCAATCGACGATGCCGGCCCTTTCGACGAAGAGCTAGTTCGTAACCAAGACGATGAGTACCACTTCCGTCTGCGGAAACGAGGGGCCAAGATACTGTTAGCCAGCGACGTTCGAGCCCGATATTATGCTCGATCGAGTTTTCGCTCTTTGTGGAATCAATTTTTTCAGTATGGCTATTGGAAAGTCCGCGTGATGCAAAAACATGCCTTGCAGATGAGCGTTCGCCACTTTGTTACGCCGATATTTGCCTTAACCTTAATCACGACAGCTGTTCTAGCTCCTTTCAACTCCGTCATGCGTGCACTTTTTTGGGCGACAGTTTCTTCGTACGCGATCGCTAATCTAGCAGCCTCCCTGATTGCTGCGAAGGCAAAGGGCTGGCCTCATGTAAAGAAGTTGCCATTGACCTTTGCAATTTTACATTTGGGATATGGGATTGGTTTCCTGAAAGGAATAGTTCGGTTCATCCTGATCCCTCGGCTTGCGCCGGATCGCCATTAGCTCAGCGCCAATCTCACCGTTCACTGGTTCACTGGAATGAAGCCGCAATTCACCGACGTCCCGTCCAGTTTCTCTTCCTGCTCGATCGATTCTGCGCGACAACTCCAGTAAAGTCGTCAGCAGTTGAAAGCGGCTCCGGCCGCTCGAGGGCAGCTTAAGCATTCGTTTAACCTTGTAATCTACATGCCGAGAGACCAACGCTAAATGAGCTCATCCCAGGCGGCGCAAGCTCGATTTTCAAGCAAACGGGCATATGCCCAGACGTTTGCTTCGACACTTGTCAACAGATGTTTTGGGGTCATCTCGGGCATTCTGGCAGCCCGACTTCTGGGTCCCACGGGGCGGGGCGAATTGGCAGTTCTGATCTTTCTCCCCACCGTTCTGATGACAGCTGGCGATCTGGAACTCCCACGAAGCCTTGCCTTTGAGGTGAGTCGGGAAGGCGCGTTGCCTCAGGTCGTGAGTTCCGGTTTTTGGTTGGCCATCGTAATGGGCTGTGCTCAATCCGCTTGGCTGGCGTTGGCCCTACCGTTTTATTTGCCGGCTGACAAGATGCATCTCTTGTTCGCTTCGCGTTGTTTGCTGGCCTATTTGCCGGCGGCCTTTGTTACGTCTGCCCTAACGGGCATCGATCAAGGCAGGGGCCGATTCGGTAGATTCAGTCTCTTCTTGGTCTTACCTGGCATTCTCTACGTCGTGGCTATTCTGTTGGCCTGGGGTACCGGCCATGTTTCTCCGGGCGTGTTCGCCTCGGGCATTTTCGCGTCCATTGTCGTGACGGCAGTAGCACGCACGGCCTTAGACTGGGACGTCCTGAAGCAATCCAAGCCCGATTGGGCTATCAGTTGGAAGCTGTTGAAACGTGGATTCAATTACTACCTTCCCGCGATCTCGAGCGCACTGCTCGGTCGATGCGACATCTTCCTGATCGTGCGGCTATTACCGGCCTCCGCCATCGGGCTCTACGCCGTGGCCCAAGCGATTGCCGTGGGGCAAATCGGAGCCATCAACCCGTTCATCCAGGTTGGATTTTCCGCCGTGGCCGGGCATGCCGATCAAGAGCAAGCACTGAAAACCCTGGCGCGCCACTTTCGCTTCGCTGCTCTGGCTGTCATCGTCGTGGGCTTGGTTGCGGCCGCTGCGACCCCTTTGGGAATTCGTCTTTTTTTCGGGGCTAAATTTATCGGCGCTACTCGAGCCACGCTCCTGCTGATCGGCGCGACGGTATTTTGGGGAATGGCACAGGTGCTGGACCAAGGCCTGCGCGCCGCCGGTCATCCGCGCCCGGGAGTCTTCTCGAACTTGCTGGGCGCCGCACTCTTGTTTGGCGTTGGCATCCCGGCGTGCTCCCGCTTAGGGATCGATGGCATAGCAGCGGCCATGCTGTGCGCGCAGTTCGTGAGTCTGCTACTTCTAGCTGGCTTCTTGGTGCTGCGCTTAGGTCTGCCAACCAGTCTCCTCTGGCCGTTTGGGCAGACAACGATCTCGGAAGTCACAGCCGTTGGCTCGCAAATCATGCGACGCAGTCTCCGGTTTACGCGCAACTTAGCGGTGTCGGAGCAACCGGACGCTTGACTTCTCATCGGTGTTACCGCCACTGCTGCCGCTCAGATTCGTAGTTGGGTTTAACCGGCGGAGTTTCGGCCAAGGCGAGTGAGACGCCACGTCATCGGAGCTGACGACTATGAAATCGAATTTGTTAGTAACGAGTGAAAATCTCGATCGCTTCAACTATACGGAATCCATCGAGCGGCAGGAACAAGGCAAGAATTTAATGGACGATGACTCGCAAATTGGTCGGAGGAGCAACTGGCGATGCCAACGCAAATGCATAACTGCCAATGTCATACAATCCAGGAATCCGCGGAATTCCTGCAAAATCATCAAGAACCGCGCTAAGCGTCAGGCCCGCTTTTATGGCTGGACTCCCTAAAGTTAAGTGGGCATCTGGTACCGAAGGGTTGTCCATGACCGAACTGCCAACCGATACGAGCTTGGGGTCCGTGTTGACCATATTCCCGGTAATTGTGAGGCTGAAACCACTTGAAGCGCCGCTGGTCACACTCGACGTACCGTAGATAATATTATTAGCGATGGTCCCCGTAACAGACCCCGACATCGTATTCACGAGCCATCGATTTGGCTGGTAGCTAATATTATTCTCGATCAATAGGTTCGAAACACTTGCAGCAACCACGATATGACCGGCAGCTGCTCCACTTCGCGCATCCGACCAGATGAAAGTATTGTTTAGGATACTGATGTTCGTAGATGATCCATTGTATATCTGGATCGCCCAGCCTCGCTCAGTGCGGTAGAAGATATTATTAGCGACAAGAACGTTGTTCGGGCCTAAATCCGCGTAAATACCGTGGTCGTGGTTATAGAGTGTCGCCGTACAACCATTCTCCCCCGCATCATATCGTCCGATGTCGCTGATGATGTTCTGCGTTACGGTGACGTTCGAGTAGCGCACAAACAAGCCGTCACGACCGATCACCGTCGTCGTACAGTAGCGGCCTATGTCGTGAATCCAGTTGCGGTTTACAACAACATTGGTGCCGCCGTCCCAGTTCTCCCAGCCGTTGTCGCTGAATCCTTCGATCTCGAAGTTTCGGACGGTGACGTAACTTCCAGTCATCTCGAAACCGGTCGCGGTGGAATTGCTGGCGCCGTCGATTTTGCAGGCAAGGTAAGAGTCACATACGATCACGATGGGATTGGCCGCTGTACCGCTGCCGGTGACATTGACCAGCTTGCTTCCACTGTTTTCACCGCCAGTGCAGGAGGTGACTCCTGGCTGGTTGGCGCAGTTGTAAGTTCCGGCGAGGACGATGATCTCGTCCCCAGGATTCGAACCGTTCGCGGTCGTCGCGATCGTTTTCTTAGGCGTCCCCCTACTGAGCCCGTCGTTGCTATCGCTGCCGGTGCCTGAAACATATCGGCAGACACCTGTCCCGGTGGGCGCGCACGGCGTCTGCGACAGAACTGGGATGGAAGAAAGTAATAAGTAGAACAATGTGGCGAGTGCTAGGCGCATTGTGTGTTCGTCACTTTCTCCCCGCGTCATAGCATGCCGGTATGATACCGGAACTAGGGAATAACCGCAGAAACTTCGTTCGAGTGTACGGTCTCGAGATTGTTCAAATCGACGGCAGTGACCACGTAGAAGTAAGTCTGACCTGATTGAACGGTGCTGTCGGTGTGGATGGTCAGAACTACTGGCGTCGAGGTCAATTTCGTGTACGGACCGCCAGATTGGACGCCCCGGTATACGTTATACCCTGCCACAATTGATGTGCTTGCCGTCCAGCTCAGGTCGGCCGAGTGCGGAACAGTCTGTAACCCGGTCCCAGACAACGGGATCGTGGCGGGGGAGTTGGAGGCGCTACTTACCACCGCAAGACTGCCAGTCACGCTGCCCGCGACAGCCGGAGTGAAAGTCACATTCAGAGTCCCGCCCTGCCCGGGAACTAAAATCTGCCCGGCGGACAGGCCGCTTGCATTGAAGCCCGCGCCGGAAATGCTAACGTTCGAAATCGTAACCTGGGAATTGCCTGAGTTCGTCAGTGTTACGGCGAGCGTGCTACTCGCGCCCGTGTTTACGTTCCCGAACGTCAGACTCGCGGGAGTGGCGCTTAGCAGAAAAGTTGCGGCGTTGACGGTGAGTGCGGCGGCTGTGCTGGTCACCTTACCAACACTATTGCTGACCACGACCGTGAACTGCGCGCCGTTGTCGGACGTGGTTTCCGCGGGTGTGGTGTAGGTTGGCGACGTGGCACCACCGACAGCGGCACCGTTCTTGTACCATTGATAGCTCAATGGCGCCGTCCCGGAAGCGGTTACCGAGAAAGTGGCAGTCTGGCCTGCGGTTATGGACTGGCTGACTGGCTGACTGACGATCAAGGGCGCTGCGGCGCCGGCGGTCACGGTAAGCGTGGCAGCCGCGCTGGTGACGCTGCCGGCCGCATTACTCACCGTGACGGTGAATCGGGCACCGTTGTCAGACGTGGTTTCCGCGGGTGTGGTGTAGGTTGGCGACGTGGCAGTGCCGATCGCCGTACCATTCTTGTTCCATTGATAGCTCAATGGCGCCGTCCCGGAAGCGGTCACCGAAAACGTGGCGGTCTGGCCCGCTGTGACGGTCTGGTCGACTGGCTGAGTGATGAGCGATGGCGCAGCGTTAGCGGTTGTAACGGTCAGGGTGGCGGGGTTGCTGGTTACTGAGCCCGCTTTGTCACTGATAATTACGACGAACCGTGAACTGTTGTCCGCAGTCGTAGTCGGAGGGGTCGTGTAGCTTGACGACGCTGCCCCGGCGATCGGTGTCCCGTTCCTCTCCCACTGGTAAAGGAGGGGAGCGTTTCCGTCTGCGGCGACGGAAAAGGTCGCGGTTTGTCCAGCGGACACCATTTGGCTGGCCGGTTGGGTTTTGATCACGGGCATCTGATTTGAGGCGGGGCTTGCTACTCCAACGCAGCCCGAGTGAAGCAGCATCGTAGACACGCAGAACACGAAGACAAAGAACGAAAATGGCTTACGCGAAACTCTCTGGGTTTCGAGTTGGACCGCGCCTCGCCCATTCGGATATGTAACCCATAACGGCATTCGGGGACGCTACCAGCCGTCAAGCTAGGCCAGTAACTGGTCCCGAGTACAATTTTAGGACAGGTCTAAGAGCAGCTTGTTTCTGTACCAACCTCAGGGTGAGTTTTCGACCTCTTGCTGCCAGCTGAAGTTGGGACCAACTGCCGCTTCAGTCCGGGGCTTGGCCACGAACCTTTTGAGAGCCGCCTTATAGTGTATTCCCACGCCACGTCTCCACGCGCTGCTCGGTTTCCATCGGCAGAGCGATCGCGATGTCCAGCTGCCGCGAGAAGCCCGCACAAAGATCATAAAGATCATTCTGCCGCCTCCGATTCGTTGTATGCGCATGTTTCCTAAGCACTTCTGAAAGGAAGCACCCAGCTCCGAGGACAGTCTCGCAGTCGACTCACAGTGGCACGAGCGATGAAAAAAACCATGGCACCAATTTCTAAGAGAATTGCGGGTGCTGGAGTGTCCGAGATAACCCAAAAGCAATGCGCACGGTGCAGCGCTAAAGTGAAAAAAGACGCGTTCTGTCCACATTGCCGCAAATTCTTCCAAGAGTTCAGCAAGCCAGACCCTGCGCTTGCCACAACGGTGCACGGGGCTAAGAGGCATGCTCCACCCAGTGATATGTCCAGTGGCCGCACCGGAAAGCATGGATCAGTCGTCCACCGGCGGACATTCCGAGACAGCCGAACACAAGGATGAGCAAACCAAGGGCCCGGCCGGACTGCCCGGCAGACCAACCGTGGATTCGTTGGAGAAATGCTGGAGCCCAGGCAACAAAAGCATAGGTGCACAGCGCTCAAAGCTGGCCTCTGAGAGCAGGTACTGTCACAACTGTCAGTTCACCGAGATGCGAAACCACACATACTTAGACTTTTGAGACATCGTGACGTGGTGGAACGCTGGTTCAATCGGACGTAGTCTATTCGGTCAAATAGATTCAACGACGATCGAACAAGAGTGAGTAGCGGAGGAGAAAATCCAATGAAACATATTAGAGCCGTGGTTCTTTGTGCAGCCGGGCTGACGGCTAGCCCGGCTTTCGCGCAGGACAAGCCTGCCAACACCAACATGCAAATTCTGAGCGATAAAGTAAAGGCCGACAAGAGGCTCGTGGTTGCCGCAAACATGGATCTGAACGAAGCAGAGGGAAAAGCGTTTTGGCCGATCTATGACGCCTATCAGAAAGATCTTCAGGGTCTCAATGATCGTCTGTCGGCCACGATTCTCGGTTATGCCGATGCCTACAACAAGAACACGCTGACCGACGAGCGGGCGACCAGTCTGACCAATGAGGCACTGTCCATCGACCAGGACGAAGTCACGATGCGAAAGACCTACGCGGCGAGGCTCAAAGGTGTGTTGCCAGGGAAAAAAGTGGCGCGCTACCTCCAAATCGAAAACAAGATTCGGGCGTTGATTCGGTATGAGATGGCGGATGCCATTCCGCTGGTTCCCTAATTGAGTATTTGAAATCCAGGGTCACGAGATATTTCCGAGACTCGTTAGGGCAGTCGGGAAAAATTAAAGCCGCGCAGCCCCCCCCACTTCATGTTTTGACAGGTGTTATACAGCGTGAGATGCGCTACTAAAAGTTAAAGACCGCCTTGTACGCGGTTCACACATGTCAATGAGGGGAGGGAGAATCTAATGACAGGTCCATTTGCTTGCGACAAGAAGATTGCAGTTTTCGTGGGTGTGTTTCTGATTCTAGTTCTTATCTTCACTGCTTCTGTGCCTGTTTATTCGCAGGCGACCGGAGCAACCCTCTCCGGCACTATTTCCGATCCGTCCGGAGCGGTAATACCTGGTGCGCAGGTCTCGATCAGGAACACCGCCACGGGACTTGCCAAGGAGACTATAGCGGACTCTACCGGCTTTTATACGCTCCCCAACCTGCCTGCCGGAACTTATGAAATTAAGGTCACTGCGAATGGCTTCAACACGGCCGTTGAATCGAACGTCACTCTCGGCGTTGGGGCTCAGCTAACGCTCAAGATCCCTTTGAAGGTTGGGGAAACCAGACAGACTCTCACGGTGACCGAAGCAGCGCCCTTGATAGAATTTAGCTCCTCAACGCTCAAGGGAGAGATAGAGTCCCAAACTGTGCGTGAGTTGCCCCTGAACGGGCGCGACTGGACTTCACTTGCCACTCTCCAGCCGGGCGTCAACCAGATTGAAACGCAGATGAGCTTCGATACCGCAGCACGTGGCAACCGCGGCTTCGGAGCGGAACTCACGGTTTCCGGCGGTAGGCCGACATTCAACAACTACAGGGTGGACGGAATCACCATCAACGACTACGCTAACAGCACGCCCGGAAACGTGCTCGGCGCCACTCTGGGTGTGGACGCTATCCAAGAGTTCTCCGTCCTGACGGGCGGCTTTTCGGCCGAGTACGGGAGGGCTGCCGGTGGAGTCGTAAATGCGATCACCAAGTCGGGCACGAACGCATTCCACGGGGATGTGTATGAGTTCTTTCGGAATAGCGCCCTGGACTCTAGAAACTACTTCGATAGGGCTTCAAACAACCCAAAGGCGACATTCAGGCGCAATCAGTTCGGCTTCGCGGCGGGTATGCCCATCATCAAGAACAAGACTTTCATTTTTGGTGACTACGAAGGGATGCGTCAAGGAAAGGGAATCACGACTTCGGTCACGGTACCATCGGACAATGCACGGCTGGGAATACTCGCGGGCGGAACACCACTGACGGCGGGAGCCCCATGCGCGCAAGAGGCGAATGGAGCCAAAGCGCAAAACCTTGCCCCTGGACAAGCAACTGTTTGCGTTGATGATTCAGCCGCGAGAATGTTGGCAATGTTTCCACATGGCAACGGCGCGGTCTCGGGGGATCGAGCGCAATTCATTAACTCCGCCCTGCAAATTGTGCCGGAAGATTTCTTCACCGTCCGTGTTGATCACAAGATTTCAGCGAATGACAGCTTATTCGGAACATACCTCTATGACGACACGGACTACACCCAACCCGACAGCTTCAACAACGATATCATCAATTCGCACATCAGGAGGCAGACGGTCGTGCTCGAAGAGAGCCATACGTTCAGTCCCGCACTTGTCAATACCGCGCGATTTGGTTACAACCGCTCGCATGTCATCAATTTTAAGCCAACTGGGGCGATTAATTCCGCAGCGAACGACACGTCGCTGGGGAGCACCACGGGACAAACCGCGTCCCGAGTGTTCATCGGTAGTGGCATGACAGGCATGCAAGGGGGCGTAGGTTCTGCCTCCTCATATGTTCACGCCTGGAACTCCTACCAAGGTTATGACGATGCCTTCTTAACTCATGGGGCCCACACTTTGAAATTCGGCGCGGGTGTCGAGCGGATGCAATATAACTTCCTTACGTTTCAGAACCCGGGCGGGAGGTGGAATTTCGGTGGCCTGACACGTTTTCTCAGCAACCAGCCCACGCACTTCGAAGCCGGCCTCCCCGTCACAATTTCACCACGGGAAGTACGACAAACCCTATTCGGAGCGTACATCCAGGACGACTGGCGCATCCGGTCCAACCTGACATTGAACCTTGGCCTGCGCTACGAGATGGCCACAGTGTTGAATGATGCGCAGGGGAAAATCACCAGCCTTGTGAATATCTCTGACCCCGCGCCCATGTGCGGGACGCTGTTCACCGCCCCCATCCTTCCGCACCCAGGCTCTAGCTGCGCCAGTGTTGGTCCCTACTACTCAAACCCCACGCTTCGTAACTTCGAGCCCCGCGTAGGATTTGCCTGGGACCCGTTCAGGAACGGCAAGACCTCAGTCCGCGGGGGCTTTGGTATCTATGACGTGTTGCCGTTGCCAGGTTATTTTCTGCTGCAACAAAATCAGGCGGCGCCATTCATGATATTTGCCAGCACCAATGATCAGCCTTCAATGGCAGGAAGGTTTTTCGCGGGCGGAGAAGAACTGCTGGCGAACCCGCCCCCAGGAGTCGCCCCAAGCAAGTTGAGCCTCTCTACCGTTGAACAGAACCCTCATCGGAACTACGTGATGCAGGCCAACCTAAATATTCAGCGCCAAATTACCCAGGATCTGACTGTAACAGCCGGATATGTAGGCTCCCGTGGTGTCCACCTGCTGATTCGTGGGGATGATGGCAATATGACGATTCCCACGCTGACCTCTTCGGGATACCTCTTTCCCTGCGGGCCCCCACAAGTTGCCGGTCGTTGCACGGCAGGCAAAACTGATACCGGGGTCTCTGCGCAAGTCAACCCGGTTCTGGGCATACTTCGGTATATCTATTGGGGGACGGACTCATCCTATAACGCCATGTACGTGAACGTTCAAAAAAGGTTGAGTCACAGCTTCCAGGTTCAAGTAGCCTACACTTGGGCGAAGTCAATCGACGACAACTCGTCGACCATCGCGGGAGATACGTTTGCGAATGGTCTCAACTCATTGTTTTGGTTTGCCCCAAGAGCGCTCCGTGGCCTGTCTGACTTCAACGTTGGCCAGTCCTGGATAATCAACGGCCTGTGGGACATACCGACTCCCAAGTCTCTCGGTGGGTTTGGAAACGCGGCGCTCGGCGGATGGGAAGTGGGGAGCATCTTTAGGATAAATAATGGAACTCCGACTACTGCGATACTAAACGGGGATCCCATGGGTCTGGGGAACGGCGGCGCCGACCAGTTCGGGATTCCGAACCTAGCTCCCGGTTGCGACCCCATCAATCACAATTTCATAGGCAGTTCATCCCCCGCCTATTTCAATGTGAGTTGCTTCACACTGCCCACCGTGTCGTCTTCGTCCCCCCTCGCCTCTCAGTGCGCGAACTTCACAGGCAAGGGAGTGCCGGCTCCGCCTCCGGGGACGGTTTATTGCGCAAATCTCCTCGGCAATTCAGGTCGCAATCGGATCATCGGGCCGAGGCTTGTCAATTTGGATTTCTCCTTGTTAAAGAACAATTACATCCCCAAGATTTCAGAAGTCTTCAACATCCAATTTCGTGCGGAGTTTTTCAACATCCTGAATCACTCTAACTTTGTGCCACCCGAGCCAATCAATGGCGGTTCTATCTTTAACGGAGATGGATCGGCGGGCTCCCCGGGAACCATCGACAATCTTGCAACGCAACCGAGGGATGTTCAGTTTGCGCTGAAAATCGTTTGGTAGTCGGAAGCGCGTGGTTGTGGAACAAAAAGCCAAACAAACAACCCCTAGTTGGAGATTGCCGATCTCACTGATTCGCGATGTACTATTTCGATCCGCTCGCCTAATTCTCGATAACTCCCGAGAAGTCCGGTTGTGGGAAGTCTCACCAGATAGGTACTGAGAAACGCGCTTGTGTTTACGAATATCGCGTCAACTCCCGAGTAACCGGCGACACTGAAGCTATCGTTAGCTGCCACGTGGATGAATGGCCGGCTTTCCGTAGAAGTGGTGCTCGGTTGCTACTGAAATGGCATCGCGATTAGGTCGGCAAAACTACTGCTAGAAAAAGCCGTCGGCACGGATCCGAACGACGCTGGGGGACATCGGGGGGACAAGAAAAAGGTGTTTGGGGATGGTCCGGAAGCTGTTAACTGACGCCAGAGAAACGAGTTATTGGATTTGAAGTCCTCTGTTAACAGCCGAATGCTCTACCGTTGAGCTACCGGGGAACTGGACGGCTATTTCCAACCATTTTAACACCTTACGCTGCGGTCTGCTGCATGGGAACCACGCTTGGTTTGGTCCCATTGGTCCCAACTTCGAAACCCAGACCGACTTTCTCAGCCCACTCCCGCCTGTATTCAACGTCATCCTTCAACATGTGCGGAATCGCCGGAAGGTATGGAAGCCTTCGACACTTCGCTTGCTTAGCGAGTCTCGGATGATATTGCTTTGAAGCAAGGGCAGGCCGCTGTCCGGCTGAAAGAGGAAGCCAGATGTTCTGCCATCTGTAAACTCTTTCAGGAAGGCCGCAAGAGGCTCGCAGATATCGACGGACCTAATGGGGTTGCCCGTTTTGGGTTTCTGCTCCTTTGTGCCTCTGACACTTTTGCGGACGTGGATTGTTTTGCAGTCGGATGAAATGGTCGTGTGGTCCTCCGAGTACGGGTCGAGCTTGATGGCCAGAGCCTCACCGATTCGCAGACCAGTTCCGGCCAGTAGAGCGTAGAGAACGCGATAGTGACTCTCCGCTTGTTTGACGGCTTCCGACACTTGAGCTGGAGTCAACGTAGGCCGATGCTGCTTCTGCGGATCAACTATAGGCACGTCCATGTAGTCGTAATTCCATTCTCTCGGAAACATCCGACGACCGTCGCCGTCAATCGCCGATGCGACTACTTCCTTCATCGCCCCGACAATCTCAACGATTGTCTTGGGAGCCAGGTTCGCAGCATACAGAATCGCTACGAGTGCTTTCCACGCCTTGTTATCGACGGCCGAGATCCGCAGGTCTCCCAGGTTCGTATTGAGCCACTTGTTGAGGTAGCTGCGGTATCCGGCTGCGGTAGCAGCAGAAACACGATTGCGCTTTCTCGTTTGAATATGATTCATCCACCGTTCGGCTTGTTGACGGAATGTCGTTTTCTGATTTACCGCCTCAACCTTGGCGAAATACTCCGGGCTGTCAGCCCCGCTACGGAAGATGATCTCTTTCGCTTTCCTCCCAATCTCGGGTCTGGTGAACAATCCGGGACCGGATACCGGGCAGATTCGCTCCCTAACTCGCACGCGAGCCTCCTGTCCGGGAAGGTCGATCCAGAATCGAACGGTCCACCAACCACCGTGTCTTTCTGGTTTCAGAGATTGTCCAGAACGTCGAGCCATAGACTTGCCTCTCTTCTTGCCCCTTAGTTCTGGCGTCTGGTTTGAGCATGTTGAAAGCATAACGAAGTCGTCGACAATTCTGCAACGGTATCTTTGGTTCCAATTTTCAGTTCACGTTGTGGACTGCTCCGCCTAACCCGATTGAGTGATCCACAGAGCGTTCGCTGCGCGGATCGAGCTCGCGACCGTCCGCGATTCCCACTACCTTTTCACGACATCTCAAATTGCCCCCGCCTCCAGAGTTATGGATGGCGGAATTTTAGGCCGAGCAGAAATGATGTCAATTTGAGCCAAGAGGGGAGTGGCGTTGTACCAATGGCGCGCAGTACACGGTTCTGGATTCAGGTAAGTGCAATCTATTGCCTGGCTGAGGTTTGTATCCCGACGCCGGTGAGGATTGTTGGCTAAGCTACTTTTGCTCGTTCTCATGAGTAATCAATGCCATTCGAGCCCGCACTTCAGCGGCTTTTGCATCATCGTGGAGTTTCAGGAGGAGATCGGCGCATTTACTAAGCAGGTAGAATACTTCCGGATGAGACGGTCCCAGATTCACTTCCTGAATGGCGAGAGCGCGTTGGTAAAAGGACAGGGCTTGCGAATAATTGGCTTCTGCGTTTTTTCCTTCTTCCTCATAGAGGCCTGCGAGTGTCATAAGCGTTTGTACGACGACGCGATGCCGTCCCAGGGACCTCTCCTGTATTTCGAGCACTCGGTGAACGACGCGTTCGGCGTCCGTCAAGCGGCCCTCTTTGCGGTATAGGTCGAGTAGGTACTGGAAATTGAGCATCTGAGCAAAGCTGGAACGGCCACGCTCGGGGCCAGCCCGCGTTTCATCGAATTCCAAAGCGCGCTCGTATGTCTTCTCTGCCCGATCCTTGAAACCTTCTTTTTCGAATAATTGGCCGAGTGAATTGATCTCTTCAACGATGAGACCGCCGTAGGCATTATGCGGATCAGCCTCGATTTTCTCAGCCAGCGCGATGGCGCGGTTGTATGCATCTTCGGCCGATGGGTAGAGCCCGTCTTTTTCGTACTTCTTGGCGATTTTGTTCAAGGAATCGAGTTCCGGTGGACCGCGTTTATCGTCGGGGACTTGATCGGCGTCTACCCACCTTCCTTCGGCGCGATAGACCTCTGCGCGCCTCTGCGCAAGGCTGCCACAAAGCGCATAGCCGTCGCGGTACGGTTCCTCAAAAAATTCACAGAGCTTCGCCTCTTCCTGCATCAAGGACTCTGCTTCGCCCCATCTTTGTTCCTTAATATAAAGAGTCGCAACACTGCCGAACACCCCGGCTACTAAGCCAACATCGAAACCGGAATTGAGATTCTTCACGTTGGAGCGTGCGATTTCGAGGGCCTGGTCCAGCAGCCGTTCGGTTTCCCGAATATCACCTGACATTTGAGCGTGCGACGCCAGGAGAGTAAGGTCATTTGTTATTCGCAGGTCCGAAGGCCCGTAGGCATTTCGCTCGATTTCGTAAGCCCGCGTTATGAGAGCGACGGCGTCCGAAGGGGAGCCTCTGCGATCAGCAAATTGGGAGAGGGACTTTAAGTAGGATGCTAATCGTGGATTCTTGGGATCACTCTGTTCAAGTTCGCGAATGGCATCGGTCAAAAGCTTCTCTGCGTCTGCCTGGCGGCCATCACGCATGGCTTGCGTCACCGCAATTTGAACCGGGTCGCGTGCTGGACGATTGGTCTGAGCGAAATAAGCACACGGTGAAATAATTGCTAGAAGAGGAATGAACCTCCGAGGCCATTTCATCAGAGTACCTCCAGCAACTTGCCCAGGGTTCTGAGTGCAGCACGAGTTGATCGATTATGAGTAGAGCATACAACAAAACGCCTCAATCGCGACGGAACGGATTCGAGGGTCTCGCAATGCAGTGTCGATGAGCCTATTCCAAAAAGAAGCCGGTCAAGGCAATGCGGTACGTCCCGGAGGACAGGAAGCCAGCGTTAGGATCCCTCAATCGCCCATCTGATAAACGGGATCATCGGAATGTGGCCCAAGTCGTCCCGGCTGAAAATCATACATCATGAGATGATAACTTCAAGGGACTTGACTCCCATCACCGCACTGGCTTCATTGCAAAAGGGCCAGCGCCACTTGCGGTTGACACGACAGGACTGGAGAGCTAGGCTTTCGGGCGAAGGGTAATCCCAAACGGAAATTCCGGATCAAAAGGAGGCGCCATGATCGTTGCGCCAACACCTCCCAATGACGAGGGGCGTTTGGAAGCTCTGCGTGGGTTCGATATTCTAGATACACCTGCCGAAAAGGCATTTGACGATCTTGTTCGGCTCGCATTGTATATTTGCGAGACGCCCATCGCAGCCGTTAGTTTCATCGACAAAGATCGACAATGGTTCAAATCAAAAGTGGGTTTGGCTGTGCCGGAGACGAAAAGGGATATTTCATTTTGCGCTCATGCGATTACGCTGCCCAATGAGACGCTAATTGTGCCGGATGCTTCATTGGATGCTAGGTTTTCAGATAATCCGCTAGTCACAGGTGAACCGAAGATCCGCTTCTATGCAGGGGCGCCCTTGGTCACTGAGGACGGCTTCGTCTTAGGAACGCTTTGCGTAATTGACCACGTCCCAAAGGAGTTGACCGCCGCGCAGACTAAGGCTTTGGAGGTCCTCCGCAATCAAGTCATGCGAGAACTTGAACTACACAGGAAAAACATGGAACTGTCAGAGGCAAACAGGAAACTGGAGCAGGCACGTTTAGACTTGTCAGAGGGAGAGACTCGCCATTAATAGTGAATCGAGTGCTCCGTTGCTCATTCATAGCCAACATCGAACCCACGTCGCTTCCATTTCCGCTGAAGTCTAACATTCTTTTTGCCCAAGGCAGCAAAAGCGTATGAGTCAAGAGAAATCCTTTGCAGATCAGGACGGCTGAACGAGTTCGTGAACTCGCTCAGCGGGCGTGCAAACACCAGAGCAAAAACAGACCGCTTCGCGCCGTGAGAGCGGGTGATGCAGCATAATCTGCGCACCAGCTTCTGACCTGCATATCCCTTGCCGATTGCCATCCAGGCGTAATATCCGATCGCGAACGCAATCGACGGAACAACCACGAAGAGGCACAACCAAAGCAATGCCCCTTCGATCCACAAGCTTGCCTTCGAGCCAATCATGGCAGAACCATATTTGAGAACGACCTTGGCAGCAAACTGCGTTCATGTGCGTGCCAGTCAGTTTTACCGCGATAGGTCCCGATAAGCGAACTTCTCGGGACTTGGCTCGCCTACTTGCGTCGAACTGCTCAGAGGCTTAGAGTAACGTGAATTAAAATGAGGTTTAACAATAAGCCTAGGCGAGCTGTAGACCCAAACATATTTCGGTTCGGAAATGCTCTGCACTCAAAACCCTGGATCGAGTGTTGCCTACTTAGGTGTATGTTATCGGCGGGGCGGGAAGTTAAAATGGGAATTCCGATCTGTGCTTGTCATTTCAACAGTAAAAGGACACATTGCCGGTTTGGACTAATATCGCGAAGCGAACCTGGAATCAGCAGCCCGAGAGGCAAAACAGAGGAGGAACCCCAATGAAAGTGGTTGGTCGCAAGCTTTTTGGTCGAGCGATGGTCTCCGCAGCGATCGGCTTCATGACGTTGGCCATTTTTTCGAGCACCAAGATCGTAGTCGCGGCCCAGCAAGCGGCGGGTCAGTGGATTGATCAAGCAAACCCGAGTGACGAACTGGTGGACGGCCCGTATCGTGTTGACCCGAATTGGCCCAAACCTTTGGCCACGTTGTTTCCGGAGGAGAAGGGCTGGACGTGGGGTGCAGTGCAGGGCGTATTCGCCCAGAACCCGGACCGCATCTTCGTAGTGATGCGAGGCGAACTGCCCGACGTAACGAAGATCAAGCCCAAATTCGCCGAACTCGAGAACGAGTTCGGCATGCCGGTACACTTGCAGGTCCCTGGGGTCGGGATGTACCCGCGGAACGCCTCCGTGGGTCAATACGCCAGCCCGGGCGAAGCCTCCAACGACTACATGGGCGTCGACGGAAAGGATTACCGCTGGAAACACATCATTACGGTCTACGACGGCCAGGGGAATG
>WNGI01000178.1_pt1 | contig 42212 bp, 35 predicted proteins | sample 5400621 | NCBI WGS metagenome assembly WNGI01 (sample SAMN13153374, study PRJNA577476) | soil metagenome | isolation source: 20 cm soil or saprolite under Garry oak tree replicate 1 | place: USA:California | collected 2016-06-15
CAGTAACTTGGATCAGTTGGGGGTTCAGCTTTGCGCCGGTGCTGATTCTCGAAGTGAGGTGGCAGGGAAACCCTCCCGCGCAGTCTTGAACAGATTCGGAACCTCAAGTTTTTGGGTGCAGCTAGAGGATGGCACGCCCGCTGCTTATAGAAGTCATAATTACTATGATTACTGTGAGCCTGCAGCCGGTCAGCCCAACCAAAATCTTAGCTCTCATCTTCGCTCTGATCGGGCTCTCTACCATCTCGTGCTTCGCTGACTCGGTCTTCCTCAACGTAGACTCCACTCCTTACGATCGGCAAATGAGCCGCATCCAGCCCGTTCTCTTCACCAAGAGCAGCACGCATAATGAAAATCTCTCCTTGGGCCTGGTCAATCACTGGATCCAGGATTTGCGTGGTATTCCGTACGGCTTTAGCAGCGAATGGAAAACGCCAGCCGAAGTCGAATCGGCAACCTTTGCCGATTGCAAAGGGAAAGCAGTGGCTCTTTACCAGAAAATGTACTCGTCTGGCGCACAAAACGTCCGGCTCGTAATTGGTCGTCGCACGTCGACCAGCCGCAAGACGCATGCATGGCTCGAATGGACCACCGACAGCGGGAATTACGTTTTGGATCCCACGATCAACTGGTCGGCATACCGTTCAGCTGATGTCGGAAATCACTCGTATCTTCCCCTCTACGCTTATGCCGGCTCACGAAAATACCGTGCTGCCGCTGGAACGTTGGTAGCCAAAAACTGACTCGAGGCGTGTGACCAAGTGCCGCTAGCTGGTTAGCGGCCTAACCGCAAGCAAGGTGGGCTTTATCCACCTGAAGATCACGCGATCCACTATCGTGTAAGCTACTGGCGGAGAGGGCTCTGACTGGCTGTCAGAGTCATCGGTTGATGACCACCCAAGCGGCAATCACGGGTCCCGGGCGGCGGGAGAGCGAAAATTTGGGCCTGGGAAAGATTTATATTGCCAAGGGAGAGGCGGCCCGCTATCATGGTTTTTGTATCTATGGAAATTATGAGTGCACCTATCCCTCGTTTTCTCAAGTTTTGCGCGCTTACTGCCAGCCTTTCTCTTTCGGCCGGCGTAAGTTGTTTCGCCGCCGTGGCGCTTCAAAAAGTGCCGCCTCTTACCGTCGAGCAAGCGCCCTCATATCCTGAGAATTTAGCACGTTACTATTTGGGCGCTCAAGTGGAAGCGGATCCCGACAGCGCACCCGCCGGCTCTAAATCGAAAAATCGCAATCCGGCAGAAGCGGCGTTGCTTTCTGGAGATCCCACCGTCGGTTACAACCTTTCCGGCGGCAATAAGACGTTGCTTATTTCCCTTTCTAAGATCGAGAACATCGACACGATCCTTTTTCTCAATCACGGCGCAAAAGGCGATGTAACGATCTCCACGTCGAATGCAAAGCTGCCCGCCGATAGCCCACAGTGGCACACGGTTTCGCAGCAGGAATTAACCGCCGATGAAGTAAAGGCGAAGGTGGGTCCGAGCGAAGCGAAATACGTCAAGTTGGCTTTTAATGTTACGCAACCAGGCCGGATCGCCTCGTTAGGCGTCTATTCTACGCCGACAGTTGCCGCGTTTACCATGCCCCGGGCGCGCCGGCATGACATAGATCAATCGAAGAACTTCGCCTTGGTTAACTACAATCTGACAGACCTTCACGCCAGGGCCCGCGCCCTCTACGTCAGTTCAGGCGATCAGGTAAATCAAGCTAACAACATGATCGATGATCAGCCCTCGACCATTTACACCTTCTCTTCAGACGATGCATCGCCCACGGCGGTAATCGATTTGGGTAAGGTTACGAAGTTAAACCGAATTTCGACCGTCTACTCGCCACGGCCAGGCAACGTCGAGTTCTTCGTTTTGGAATCGTTACCCGGTGTGCGTCCGGAAGGCGGGCCGAAAACACTCAAACTGGATGATGCTGCCCTGGCCAACATGAAATCGGTCGGCATGGTTGCTGATAATGGAACCGGCCACGCCGCGATTGATTTTCCAGAGACAACCGGCCGTTACATCATGGTGAAGTGGGCTCCGGCTAAGCAGGACACCCCTTTTTCCGTATCAGAAATCGCTGCCTTCGGAGGAGGCAAAGCCGGCAATCTGATTGCGGCGAATAAGATCGGTGCTGCTCGCGAGAGTGCCGAATTCGATAGCAAAACTGTTGCGGAAGGAAAAGATTTCGGGGACGGCAAGGACTTCGGCAAGGACTTCGGCAAAGAGATGCCTGAAGAAGGCCCGGAAGCCCCGGCAGAGGGACCTCCTCCTCCGCTTCCTCCACCGCCTCCGTTTACTTTCGTGCCCGAAGTGCTTCCAACGAGCCCCTAGTAGCAATTCCCTCACGTAGCCCGTTCCTCGGCGAAAGCTGGTGAACGGGCTTTTTTTGGTCAGCTTCGCCACCTTTAGAGCTCGTCGCGGATGATCTTAAAAATCGTCGTGTTTTCGAGCGAGCCTTGCAAGGCGGCGGTCCCGGGGCCATTGCCAAAGGCAACGACGTCGTTCACCGTGTTGAGCGCTGATTTTGCGTAAAGCGCCGCCGGTTCTAAATGATCTGCGCTGGAAGCGCCCGTCCGCTCGTTAGGGTCACCGCTTTCATTTCGTGGCGTCAACTTATCTGCGCCATAAGACTTGATGCCATTGGGCCCAGTCGCCCACGTAATCCAGGGCTGGCCCGCCGAGTTGAGCCCGAGCAGTGCGATTCCGCTGTCTTTGCGAAAGGGGAAACCATTCACGCTCAGTCCACCGACGGCCACGTCGCCGCAGACAATGATTGTTGACTTGGGGCCGGCATATTGTTGCGCCGTTGCAACCGCTCGATCTAGTTCGATTGTTTCGGAAAGCGTCCGTTCGGCGTTGTTTTGTTGCGCCGCTTTCCGCATCAACCCTGCGTCGACAACAAGAAGATAGCCGCCAGAATTGTACTGAAGGAGTTCAATGGCGCGGCGGACCATATCAGGTAGACTGGGCTGCTCCTTTTTCTCTTCCAGCTGATTAGTAAACGCCATCTCTGCGGCCGCAAAAGCGCCAAACAGTTTCGGAATTCGCCAAGCCGGAGCCGACTCAAGCTGGGCACGCGTTTGGATGACATCGAAGCCATTCCGACGCAGCTCGAGCAACAGATCGCGGTGGTCCTGGCGCTGGCCAGCTTTGTCTTCGGGAAGAAACTGCGCGACGCCGCCGCCCATCGCGATGTCAATCTTACTGCCGTCCACAAATTGCCGCGCAATCTCGTCAACGTCATTACCGTCCGCGGGATGTGAGTAGAAAGCGGCGCTTGTCGGATCCGTTAGTCTTGCATTGGTAATCAAGCCCGTGGCTCTGCCACGATCATGTGCCAATTCCATGATACTCACGAGCGGTTTACCTTCTCCGTCCACCGCAATTGCCTGATTGTTTACTCGTACCCCGGTCGCGATCGCGGTGGCCGCAGCGGCTTGATCGGGAGTGGCGAAATCCTTTGAGTAGTTCGTAATGAGGGCGAGGTGACTCATTGCATCCAGGGTCAATTTGGCATCCGCCCCGCCAGCATATACGCGGGTTGCAGCCAACCGCTGCGACGCCAGTCCTTCACCGATAAACAAGATGATTCCGAACGGTTTCTGGACAACCCAATGCTGAAAATACAAGATGCCAAGCCCGGCAAAGGCGAGCAAACAGACTAGCGCCAGCATCTGATTGCGCCACTTCACGACGGCGATGTAGCGGCGCTGGTTCGACATTGTCAATCCCGCAGGCGCGGGAAACACTTGTCGATCGCGCTAATCATCGGCAGAGTGCGCCGAATATGGCTGGCCCCGTCATGCTCATTATCCGGGATGGCTGGGGCATCAACCCCGGCGGCCGTGCCCGGCGGGAAGAAAATGGGGACGCGACCTTGCTCGCCCGGACCCCATTTCACGACCAACTCTACCGAGATTATCCGGGAGGAAGATTGAGCGGCAGCGGTCTGGACGTCGGTTTGCCCGAGGGCCAAATGGGCAATTCCGAAGTAGGTCATCTTAACCTTGGCGCCGGCCGGATCGTTTATCAGGATCTAACCCGAATCAACAAGGCGATTGCAGACGGTGAGTTTGAGCGTAACCCTGTGCTTCAAGAAGCACTTGCCGCGGCGCGCCGGCATCGTCTTCACTTGCTTGGACTGGTTTCCGACGGCGGCGTGCACAGCCATTACCGGCACATGATCGCGCTGGCGAATGCCGCTAAAGCGGCCGGCGTTTCTCAGATTTATGTGCATGCATTCACCGATGGCCGTGACTCTTCTCCAACTGGCGGTGCGCGTTATCTCAAAATTTGCGAAGACGAGTTGAAAGAAAGTGGCGGGCGAATCGTAACGGTGGTCGGCCGCTACTATGCGATGGATCGCGATCGGCGCTGGGATCGGACAAAGAAAGCTTGGGATGCAGTGGTTCTGGGTCGTGGGGAAGTTTGCGATTCGTCACCTTCGGCTGCGGTGGAGCGGCAATATGCGGCGGGCAAAACCGACGAATTTATGCCGCCACTGATTTTTGCTGACGCGAATCAGCCGCGGGTTCGCGATGGAGATACGATTTTGTTCTTCAATTTTCGCGCCGATCGGGCCCGGCAATTATCGCAAGCATTTTTGCTGAAGGATTTTGACGGCTTCGATCGTGAATTTTGGCCCCAGGTCCATTTCGTGACGCTCACGCAGTACGATGTGACTTATTCTTCGCCGTTCATCTTCGCTTCCGAAAAACTCGTTCATATCCTCGGCGAGGTGGTGAGCGCTGCTGGCAAATCGCAATTGCGCATTGCTGAGACGGAAAAGTACCCGCATGTGACTTACTTTTTTAACGGCGGCATCGAGCGGGCTTTCCCCGGAGAAGACCGAAAGATTGTGCCGTCTCCGAAAGTTGCCACCTACGATCTGCAACCGGAAATGAGCGGGCCCGTGGTCACGGCTGAGGTGCTCACCCGCATGGCGAATTACGATCTGATCGTTCTCAATTTCGCCAATCCCGACATGGTGGGACACACCGGCGTGATCGCAGCGGGAATCAAAGCAGTCGAAACGGTCGACGAGTGTATCGGCCGGATTATCCCGGCGCTGCTGGCTATTGGCGGCAAGTGTATCGTTACGGCCGACCATGGAAATTGCGAGCAGATGCGCAACCCGGATGGCTCACCAAACACGGCGCACACAACCAACCTTGTCCACTGCATTTATGTTGCGCGTGATGCGGCACAGTTCCGTTGTGGTGATGGGATTTTGGCCGATGTATCGCCGACACTTTTGTTCCTGTTAGGAATGCCACAGCCGCCGGAAATGACCGGGCGGAACCTTCTCACAGCAGCTTAACAAGGGAAAATCGCTGATCGTGGGTTCGGACAATCGTAAGGTGAATTGAATGACGAATGACGAATGTCTAATGACGAAGCAAGCGCGAATGCTTAAATGACAAAAATTGGTCCCTAGCCATTTCCTAATTCGGGTTTCGTCATTCCCACAGGTCTTCGGTCATCACCGCGCGCTGCCGTAATATCCTCGAATGAGATCTCCAGCTGTCGGTTGAGCACTCGCGTCCCGGCCCGGGCGATGCGCTGTAGAAAACGCAGCTGCTTTTCCAGTGGAGTCTCCTGCCAAACCGGTTTGCACGCGAGCGTCAGCTGTCCGTTCGATTCGACCAGCGCCCCCCAGCCAATCGGAATTTCGGCGGGATGGAATAAATCGTTAGGCAAGACGAGAAAGCACAAATTCGCGCAACCATAGCGAAGCAGATTTTCAAATTTCGTGCAGTCGGAAAGCCGATTCTGCAATGCGTTCAATTCGCGCAACACCCGCGCGTAGTTATGATGCTCGATCGCGGCGAAGTTATGCGAGTCGAATTCTGGAAAAAGTGAGTCTGGCACCCGCAACGCAGGATAGTGTACGCGTAAATGTTTCTCCAGGAGCAGCCGTCGGCGGTGAACGGTTTGCAGGCGTTCACGTATCTTTGCACTGCAGCAATTATCCCTGCGCAAATCAGGCAATGCTTGTTTGCACTCGAAAATAGCGGTCCATCCGCTTCCTTTCGGCTCGGGCCGATAACCGGCTATGTCCGCCCGGTAGCGACATCGCGGCAAGCTTACTTCGACGGCGCAGGCCGAATAGCCTTGCGCTTGCGCCCAGAGAAGAGCGAGTCGTTTTAAGCGAACATGCGTCGCTGTCTCCGCCCTTCGTTCAGTCAAGCCCGCAGCCATTCCGCCAACTCGCGTGCCCAGTAAGTTATGATAATATCGGCGCCTGCGCGTTTGAGTGAGGTCATGATTTCCAGAACGGCGGCGCGCTCTTCCAAGAGTCCTTTTTCCACTCCGGCTTTGATGATGGCATATTCTCCGCTGACGTGGTAAACAGCCGTCGGTTTGCCGAATCGCTCCCGCACGCGCCAGAGAATGTCGAGATAAGGCAAAGCCGGTTTTACCATGACAATGTCCGCCCCTTCATCGATGTCGAGAGCGACTTCGCGCAGCGCTTCCTCGGCGTTCGCGCAATCCATTTGATAAGAACGGCGATCGCCGAATTGTGGCGGACTTTCCGCAGCCTCGCGAAATGGCCCGTAAAACACCGAAGCGAATTTTGCCGCATAGCTCATTATTCCCGTTTCGTGGAAGCCACTAGCGTCGAGCGCTTGGCGAATGGCGCCGATCCGGCCATCCATCATATCGCTCGGTGCAACCATGTCGGCGCCGGCCGCGGCATGCGACACAGCAGTTTCGACAAGCAGCTGGACTGTTTCATCGTTCAGAATGTGGAAATGATCGCCATCCATCCGGGTTACGCCGCAATGACCATGACTCATGTACTCGCACAAGCAGACATCAGTAATCGCTACCAGCTCGGGAGATTTCTCCTTAATAGCGCGCAGCGCCTTTTGCACGACACCGTCTTTGGCATATGCGCCGGAGGCCTTCTCATCTTTTTTCTCTGGAATTCCAAAAACGAGCACAGCTTGCAGTCCTAAGTCCTGGGCGCGCTGTGCTTCGGCTACAACCTCACCTAACGAAAATTGAAAAACGCCCGGCATACTCGCGATGGACCGCCGTTTTTCAATCTTCTCACTGACAAATAACGGCAGGACAAAATCGTGCGCGGTCAGATTTGTCTCGCGTACAAGGTTCCGCATGGCGGCGGAACGTCGCAGGCGTCGCGGCCGGTGGACCAAATTTCTCAACGACGGAGGCTACGCATTAGCGGAACTTGTCGCAAGCTCGCCATGGGACGAGTCCGTGTCGCCGCGGCGACCGGACTTGACGGCGCGTGGTGTTGGCACTAGCCCGTGCTGGCGCTCAGTTTTAGCTCATTAGCTCATGATTCGGACCACTGACTATCTCTTGATCGATATCAGCAATTCCTTCACGAAGCTGGCCTTCGCTTCCAAAACGGCACTACTGCGTTCTCAGCGCGTGGCGACGGGTGACTTTACGGCTTCATATCTCCGCCGGCTGTTTAAGAAACGAAAAATTGGTTTGCTGGTTGTTTGCTCCGTTGTGCCGAAGAAAAATCGAGAGGTCAGGAAGGGGGCAGGGCCGAGCAAAATACTGTGGTTGAATTGGCGATTAAGATTGGGCGTCGGCATTGATTATCCTGCGCCACGCACGATTGGAGCTGATCGTCTCGCCAACGCCGCTGCTGTCGCGTCTCTTTACGGATGGCCGGCTATCGTAGTGGATTTTGGAACGGCCGTAACCTTCGACATCATTTCCGGGCGCAAAAGCTACATTGGTGGTGTAATCGCGCCTGGACTCGAAGCCATGACGAATTTTCTGTACCAACGCACTGCTCTTCTGCCGAAGCTCTCTTTACGGGAGCCGCGAAATGCCTTGGGGAAATCGACCATTGAAGCGATGAGATCCGGGGCCATATACGGTTATCGTGGTTTGGTTCGTGAAATTATCGCGCGGATCAAAGCGGAACAATTCCCGCGCGGCAGAGTGAAAGTTGTGGCGACAGGCGGTTATGCACGACTGATCGCGGCGCGGCTGCCGGAGATTGATGCAATTCACCCGGACCTGACTCTGGAAGGGTTGAGAGTTGTCGCAAATCTGAGCTCCGAGAACCGGCAACGCCGACAAGCTTAATCGCGCCAAAATGTCGTCTATACGCAACGATTTCCGGAAGTTCGAGCGGTAGTTTTTACGTAAAAATCGGGTCCTTCGGCCGTCACAACCCTCGCCCCAATTGTCCCTCATTTAGCCGGAGTTGGCCGCGCTTCAGGGCGCTATCCGGTGCGGTTCCTGCTTTCTATAATGAGAGGTATCAACTACCTGTGGGGGGCCCTTACAAATTTAGGGCTTGTCAATGGCCGTGCAAAGAGGTTTTATAGATGATAGCATGAAGATTAGGAAAATCGTGGCGATCACCGTTCTGGTGCTCAGCTCTTTCGCGGCAAGTAATGTCGCCCCCTCGAAAGCCGAGCTTGAGGTCATGTATGACAAAGCGTTCCGCGAGTTCGATGCGAATAATTTTTCAGAAGCGCTTAAGCAACTTGATGCCATCGACGCGCGTCAGCCTGATCTCGCTGAGTCGCAAAACCTCCGCGGAGTTATCCTGATGCGGCAAGGTATTTACGATAAAGCCGAAGCAGCCTTGCACGAGGCGCTGCGGATTGATCCCAAATTTTGGAACGCGCGGTTCAATCTCGCCGAAATTCCGTTCCTGCAAAAAAATTGGATCGAAGCACGCAACCGCTTCCAGGATTTGCTTTCGAATAATGTGTCGGAACTGCAAGGCGATGCTGCTGAGCTGATCCAATACAAGATTCTCCTGACTTACCTGCTCGAGGGTAAGGAGAACATGGTTGATTCCATTTTGGCGAAGTTCGAACTCTCGCCCGGGACACCGGCGGTCCATTACGCCAACGCTGCCATCGCTCTGCAGCGCAAGAACACGAAGGAAGCAAGGGACTGGATAGCGGCGGGGGAGAAAAATTTTTCTCCGCAGTTGAATAAGCTCTTCGCTGAATCCTTGTACGAAATTGGCTGGCTCGAGAAGCAGGCCGGGCAATCGCGCGCGGCCCTGGAGTTGGCGACGCCATCTGAACGCGCCGCTAAGACAAAAGCTTTTGCTCGTTCAAGATTCGAGCAGGCCCAACAGGCTTTTCAGCAACGCGACTTCACCACCGCGCGCAAATTTATCGATGAAGCCGATGCGGCTGATCCGAATCAAACCTCTATTCTTAACTTGCGCGGTGAGATTTTGATGGAGCAAAAAGAATTCGATCTGTCGGAGGCGACTTTTAAAAAGGCCATCAAACTAGATCCGAAATTCAGGGAAGCGCAATACAACCTGGCGCAAGTTCCATTTAAGAAAAAAGATTATCCGAAAGCGCGGGAGCGTTTTGAAAATTTGTTTAGTCAGACCCCGGGCGGCGACAAAAATCAGGCGTCACAGCTGATCAAATTCAAGATTTTCATGACGCTTTTGCTCGAAGGCAAAGAGAGTCGCGCGCAAAAGATGATGGAGCAATTCCAGTTCACTGGTGACACTCCCGCACTCTACTACGCGCAGGCCGCATGGGAGTTTAAGCACAACAATCCGAACAAGGCAGTCGACTGGATCACGTCGGCTAAAAAGATTTATTCGCCCGCGCTGAACGTTGTTTTTGCCGACGCATTCTACGATCTCGGCTGGATGCAGAGTCCGGCTCTGGCCGGCTCTCAGGCGCCCGCCTCGGAAGCAGCCACAGTTATGTCCGCGCCGACGGAAGCCAGTCCAGCGATTGAGCCAAGTCCTATACCTGGAACGACCGTCGCGTCCGCCAAGCAAGCGAAAGAAGCGAAGCAAACTAAAGAGATGAAAGAAATGTCTCCGGGACCGAGCCCTGCGGTTGCCGGTATGGAAGCGACAACATCGCGCGCGGAATCTTCTCCGGTGATCGTAATGACTCCTGGCATTGCTTCAAGGGAAACAGGCGCTGCAGGAACGCCGGCCAAGCCGGAGGACCTTGCTCCCACTCCTGCGCCTGCGCTGTCGCCTACGGTGGAAACTACTCCAGTGGCCGCGCCTGCGCCGTCGGCGTCGTTGGCCGCTGCGACTGAATCAGCAGACGGACGCGAAGCTCTTGCCCAGCCCAACGCAAGCGTAGAGACGGCTCTGGCTTCTCCGCCCGCTGTCCCCGCAGCTTCCGCCACCCCCGCTACCGCGCTGGCACCCGCGCGTATTCGCGATGTTTCTCGGCCCGGTCTTGGCGAAACTCTCAGCCGGGTTGTACCGGATCGGCAGACGTTACTAGTCGTCGGCTTAGTTCTGGCCGGGCTTGGTTTGCTGGCGTGGGTAATTGTGCCCGAGCTCCGTCGGTGGATTGCTAATGTTTCCGTTTATCGTCCGCCGACTCCGGCTATTGGCTTGCATATCGAGAACGGCAACGGCAATGGCAATGGCAATGGCAATGGCGCAGGGCATGCTCAAGCAGCAGCCATGAAGAATCGGTTTGTCGGGGGTCCGCGCCAAGTGTCATTGCAGTTAAAGGCTTCCGAACCTTCTTTGCGCCGAAGTGTCCGCCCTGTCGGAAAAATACCAGTTCGATCATTCGCCCCTGCACCCGCATTCGGAACCGGTCCCGCAATGCCTGCGTCCGTTGCGGAATCGTCGGTTCAGCGTGCATCTGAGCCGGAATTCGAGTTGTCTCCGCTACCCGAAACATCGCTCGAAGCCGTGGGCCCTGTTGTGGAACAAGGCGCGTTTGCGCCTACTGCGGAGACGACGCCCAACGGTGAGGCTTCGCCATTAAATCTTATATCGGCACCGGAAAGATTAGCCCCCGACGGGGAATGGATGAGTCCAGCTCCCTCGGCGCCGGCGTTTGCAGACGAGCAAGCTTTGGAGGATGTCACCGTTTCGGCGGAATCACGGATGCTTGAGATCGAACCAATGGCGCCGGAACCAGCACCGATAGCGCCGGAGCAGGAACTAATGGCATCTGAGCCGGAACCAATGGTGTTAGAGCCGGAACTGATGGTAGCGGAGCCGGAACTAATGGTGGCGGAGCCCGAGCTAATGGCAACCGAGCCGGAAGCAACGGCAACCGAGCCGGAACCAATGGCGCCCGAGGCGGAACTAACGGCGCCCGAGGCGGAACTAACGGCAACCGAGCCAGAACCAACGGCAACCGAGCCAGAACCAATGGTAACCGAGCCAGAACCGATGGTAACCGAGCCAGAAGCAATGGTACCAGAGGACGAACCAATTGGACAAGGGCAGCCAATTCCTTATCAAATGCCAGTTGCCGCCATGGAGTCCGCGCTCGCAGACGTGCCGCCGGCCGCACCGGAAAAAAATGGGTCAACGGGAGCACGCGAGGTTGCAAGAGGGGCTAGTATGAGCGAAATAGAGACTCTTCGCCAACCTGAGCCTCCGTCTTACGCACCGAAATTTGTTGTAAACGAGCCCTCTTTCCTTCAAACCACAACACGCCAAATCATGCCTGAACCGACCCAAATGCAAACCGCTCCAGTTATCAGAACTCCAGCCACAGGGGCAACGCCGCAGCCCGCCAGCGCCATGCTTACTGCTGTGCAGTTGTCGTTCGCCTTCGATATCGCTTCGATGCAACTGACTCCCACCTTCAAAATGGGTGCACTGCAATTGCGACCGACATCGAAAATTGTCACGATGCGCCTCGCCCCTTCCCAGCAACCTCAGCCGGCGATGAACCTGCAGGTCACATTCGAGATTGCAAAGATCCAGCCGGCGGGGGGCGGACTCGGAGCGGTTCGACTTTTGCCGTCCCAACAACAAAGACCCCAGATAGTGGGTTCGCCATCGTTTACCGTGGCGGGTCTGCAACTTGTTTCAAATTTTGAAGCTGCACCAGTCCAGCTCACTCCATCGCAGCAGGCCGCAGTGATGGTGACCGCTTCATTCCAAATTGCTACCGTTGAGTTTTCCCCCTCGTTTGAGATCGCCTCGATCGTGCTGAACTCCACCTCTAAACAAGTGGCCGTTCAACTTGCCGGTACGGGAACGATTGAAAACGCGCCAATGTTCGAGATCGCGAACCTGCAACTTGGCCCAAGCGGCGAGATTGGAATGATGCAGCTTAACCTGCTTGGCTCGGGCGTGAGACGAGCTTAAGGTTACCGTTTCCGATCGCGAATTTTTGCCTCTCGCTTCGCGTGAGGCCGCTCGGTGTCGACCCTTTCTCTTGCCGGCGTTAGACGCGTTTAATGAAGCGGCTGCGATTCAGTGACCGCAGCTGTTTGGGTAAGAAATCGCCGTTACGTCGAATCACGTTGCCGTCGAAATAAATTTCGCCGCCACCGTAATCAGGTCGCTGGATACTCACCATGTCCCAATGGACCTGACTTCGGTTTCCGTTGTCAGCTTCTTCGTAGGCTTGCCCTGGCGTGAAGTGAAACGAGCCAGCGATCTTTTCGTCGAACAATATATCCCGCATCGGTTGCAAAATGTAGGGGTTGAACCCGAGGGAAAATTCCCCGACGTAGCGCGCGCCAGGGTCCGAATCGAGAATGGTGTTTAGTTTCTTCGTTTGATTGCTTGTTGCATCGACAATTTTGCCGTGCCGAAACTCCAGGCGAATGCCGTCGAAACCGGTGCTTTGATAGATGGTTGGCGCGTTGAAAGTCACGTGACCTTCCACACTGTGCTTCACCGGCGCGGTAAACACTTCTCCGTCTGGAATATTGCGGTCGCCACCGCAGATCACAGCTGGAATTCCTTTGACGCTGAAGCGCAAATCTGTGCCCGGAGCTTTGATCTCAACACGGTCTGTTTTCTCCAGCAGGGCCTTCAAGGCCCGCATTCCGGGCAGCAGTTTGCCATAATCCAGTGAGCACACTTCAAAGTAAAAATCCTCAAACGCTGCCGTGCTCATGCCGGCGAGCTGTGCCATCGATGGGGTGGGCCAGCGCAACACAACCCACTTTGTATTCTTAACGCGCTGGTCCTGAACCGGCCGCATTTTCTTCGCGATTAATTTCATCTGCTCCACCGGCACATCCGATAACTCAGTGATATTATAACTGCCCCGAACGGCGACGTAGGCATCCATCTTCTTCATGCGTGTGAGTTCATGGGCGGCTGTGAGATTGAGCTGACGCTCAGTGGCTTGAAGTGCGAGCGCTCTGCTCACTTGCGCGTGTTGAATTTGGACTAAAGGCGTGGCGCCCACGTCCCGAACCGCGCCAATCAACGCTATCGTCATTTCATCAGGGACATCGAATGCCTCGATAAAGACGGTCTCGTTTCGCTTTAGGCGAATGGAATACTCGATGAGAAGTCGCGCGAGTTTCTCGAAGCGATCGTCGTGCATAGGGGGTCTACGATTCCATTGCTGTGGTGGGATGCAACCGGACCTATTGATGCGTTTCGCCGGCTACCAACTTCGCCGCGAACCCGCCATCGAAATTATCCAGGAATGGCTGGCTCTCCCTTTTCTCGATGAGCCGCATGCTCGGCCGTTTGATCAGCAGCTCGTCTATGACTTGTTCATTTTCTTCGGGCTCAAGGCTGCATGTGCTGTAAACAAGCACGCCATCGCTTTTTAAGAGCGGAAGAGTTGCGCGAACAATCGCCAACTGTTGCATTTGCATGCGCCCGAATTCCTCTGGCTGCAAGCGCCATCGCACATCCACACGGCGCCGCATCACCCCGGTGTTAGTGCAAGGCGCATCGACCAGTATGCGGTCGAATTTGCCGATGGAGGCGAGTTGGAGTGGAGCATTTCCTTTTATCCAATCGTGACAAACGACGCGCGCAATCTTAACACCGACCTGGGCCATATTTTCCTCCAGGATGCGGATGCGTCGCGATTGACTGTCGCATGCCATAATGAGCCCCTGGTTCTGCATCTGTTCTGCCAGATAATTGGTTTTTCCGCCCGGAGCCGCGCACGCATCAAGAATGATTTCGCCGGGCTGAGGATCCAACAGCTCGCAGGCAATCGCAGTGCTTGGATCTTGAATGTAACAATGGCCTTCGTCCAGGGCTTGATGCGGAAATCTCGAAAACTCGACAAAGTTGGAAAAATCGGGCAATTGCCTCGCTTCCGGATATCTGGCCGCGAATTCTTCCCTCTCGATTTTGAGTTGATTGATCCGGCCGTAAACATGAGGTGGCCGGTTATTCCATGCGCACAGGTCTGCGGTGGCCTTGCTTCCGAAATTTCTCTCCCAACGTGTGATCAAAAATTCGGGATGCGAAGTCCGGATCGATAATGACTGCGCGCCAGCCTTTGCCATTAACTCGTTTTGCCGTCGACCCGCCGTTCGGAGCAGGCCGTTTACGAAGCCGCGGCTGTGGCGCGGTGCCAGTTCCACCGATTCATAGACAGCCGCGTGTTCCGCCACCTTCAGTAGGAGAAGCTGATACAAGCCCAGTCGAACAATGTCGCGAATATCGCGATTTATCTGGGAAGGTCGGAGGCAATCGATCCAGAAATCGAGCAGCGTCAGGTTGCGCAACACGCCGTAAAACAATTCGAGAGCGAAAGCGCGATCCGATTGGCTGAGGGCCCGTTCTTGCAGGAGCTTAAAGAGGATTAAGTCGGCATGCCGATTGGTTGTTCTCCAGCTCCGTAACGCAGCCTGGGCAGCTGCACGAGCGGATGTGGGCGCCACCGGGTTTGTTATCGCGGCGTTACGCTGGCGCGTCCAATGGAGTGGTAGCGGAAACCCAGCTGAGCCATCGTTTGCGGGTCAAATAAATTGCGGCCGTCAAAAACGATTGGTGTCGTCATTCTTTCCTTTACTACTGCTAAATCAACCTTGGCGAATTCACTCCACTCGGTCGCGATCACCAACGCTTCGGCGCCATCGACGGCATCGAGCGCGGACGAAACGAACTGAACGTCCGCGATCGCCTTTATCTCGCGCGCCTTATCCATTGCTTTCGGATCGTAGGCCACAACTTGCGCGCCTTCGCGGAGCATTTCGGCCGCCAGATCGATAGCCACGGATGAGCGAATGTCATCCGTATTCGGCTTAAAGGTCAGGCCCCACAGGGCGATTTTCTTCTCGCGCAACACCCAAAGTGTCTCCCGAATCACTTTCAGAAAGCGCTCCTTTTGACCTGCGTTAATCCGCTGGACTTCTTTCAGCAAAGTGAAGGGAATGCCAAGTTGTTCACTGATTGTGATAAATGCGGCCACATCCTTTGGGAAACACGAGCCGCCATACCCAATTCCGGCGTTAAGAAAACTCCGGCCGATTCGATGGTCCATTCCGATCCCATCGGCAACTTTCTCCACATCGGCACCGCTTGCGTCGCAAATGGCCGAGATTGCGTTGATGTAGGAAATCTTGAGGGCGAGAAATGAGTTGGCTGCGTGCTTGATCAATTCTGCGCTATTGATGTCAGTCACGAGAATTGGCGCCATGAACGGTTCATAAACCTTTTTCATCAGGTCGACTGCATGCTCATTTTGCGCTCCGATCACAATACGGTCCGGATGCATCAGGTCAGCCACGGCGCAGCCCTCACGCAAAAATTCTGGGTTACTTACGACATCAAATTCGGCGCCGTGACGGTTATATCGCTTGATAGATTCCGCCACTTTTTCTCCCGTCTTTACGGGCACGGTACTCTTATCAACGATTACTCGGTAGCTTCTAAGAACACCGGCGATTTCACGCGAAACTTTTTCAATATAACTGAGGTCGACGTCGCCGTTCGGGTGCTGGGGCGTTGGGACCGCGATAAATACAACCTGGGAATTATCGACCCCTTCCTGGATGCTGCCGGTAAAACGCAGCCGTTGTGCAGACACGTTCCGGTGGATTATCTCCTCGAGTCCTGGCTCATAAATCGGGACCTTTCCTGCTTGCAGCGCCTCGATTTTGCGCGGGTCATTGTCGACGCAAAAGACGTTGTGTCCAACATCAGCAAAGCAGGAGCCGGTGACCAGCCCCACATAACCGGAACCGATGATAGAAATATCCATAATATTCTAGAAATAGCGACGCCTTAAACGCGCCGCGAAAACCAACGCGTGAGAAGGCGAGATTGCAACTGAATCGACGGAAGGCGGTCCATTAGTCGCCGGAGCTTCCGGGGTCAAAATTGAAATCGAAACCGAATTTCGGAAATGCCTTCAGCGTAAAAGTCAGAAGCACGCCATATTCTTTTACGCCGCCATTGTCTCGAATCACCGCGCCGAAAGAAGCAACCCAACTCGTGAGATCGCGGTAAACAGAGTAGCGTTGCTCCTCCAGCGTCCGGCTTGTCGCCTCATATTGCTCCTGGAGTGCCACCCCCCAATTGTCATCAATTCGATAATATCCACCCACCACGAACAAGCTGCTGTTTTGAAAGAATGGATCCGAATTAAGATAGCGATGCCCCACACTGACTTGAAGGTTCGCCACCGGCTGAACGAGCACGTTTGTGTTCACTTCGGTGAAACCCCTATCGAACGCCGGTATCTGCGAATTGACTATCAGTGTCATCCAGGGCAGTGGCGTAAAGCGCAACGTATTAAATAAATTCGAGTAGGAGGTTCTATCGTACGGGTTGTCGAAGTTAACATCGACATAGGTCTCCAGATCCAGCCAGCTCACCGTCAGGTCGTCGCGCCGTGTTTGCAGGCGATTACGAACCCCGACGCGCCAGACCGTCCAGTGGTCGATCGAATCGATGGAAGTAAACTGCGGAAAGTCGATCGGGCGAAGTTGGGTTGAGGGCTCGAAACGATCGAACTGCAGGATTTCCTTCGGATCAGCGCCACTCTCCGATACCCACGAGAAATTTGTGAAGGGCTGGATGATATGACGGAGCCCGTCCAAGCCTAAAAATCGGCTTTGCGCGTCTTCCCATTCCCGGGATATCTTGAAAGAAGCTTCGACACCTGCATTGACAACGCTGCGATAGGTGCTGCCTGCGTCCTTTATCGGCATGGCGACGGTCGGATTAGGTAGAATGAAATCCGGTACGAGCGGATTGTCACTCGGCGTGAAAAGGGTTTTGCCCAGGTCGCGCGTTTCTCCGTAATACGTCTCGCGAAAACCAACCCGCGGTACAACCGAAAGCCAGCCGAAATACGTGTTCGGGTAGAGGAGCTGATGGAAAGTATCGAGTCGAACTGTGCTATAGTTCTCGAATCCCGAGCCGTCCGCAAAATTTCGATGCAAATCAGCGATGCCGGTCTCGCCCTCGTAGAAAATTGGGCCTCCGAAAAGCGCGTGTCGTTTGATGTCTAAAACCACTTCCGGAAGCCGCTCCGTTGTTTCAAAGAAGTCGTTCGCTTGAAACCGAGCAATCGCAGTTAAAGTGTAAAACGGATCTGTTTTCGCCACCGAGACGACATTGTCCGGGACCGGATTGATTCGGAATTCGCTCTGATAGAAATCCTGCATCAGGAATTGATCACTTAACTTCGTAACATCGACGATGGCATAGATGTTATCCGTGAAGTTCGTTTGATCCTCCAAAGTCAGTCGATATCGTCCGGTGGAGACAAGTCCGCGCCGTAGAGCTGTGCGATTGATCAGGGGATTCTGGTCTTGGATGTAATACGTCTTCAGTTTTGCCCAGCTGCTATCGTCTTTCCCATAATCGATATCCGCTTCGAAACCGATGGCCGGTCCACGACGGCTGCGATAATCGAGCCGAAGGCGTCCTTTAATTTTGTCGGTAATAGGAAAGGTAACCTGAGTCAGCAGGGACGGACCCCACGAACTTAGAAAAGCTGGTGAAATCGAAAAGCTGAATGCATCGTTGAGGGATTGGTAGACATAGGGCCACCAAAAAATTGGAACTCGACCGACGTAGAATGTCACGTTTTGAAAAACAACATAATTGTTCTCGTAAACGCGAACCGTCCGCGCATGCAGATGAAAACTCGGATCTGGCGTGTCGTGCGTCGTAAAATTTCCGTCCTGCACCCGATATGCGTTCTCGGAAATCGAAAATATTTTTGTGCCTGAGACGAAATACGGATCGTATTGGCTGCGCATTTCCTCGGCGCGAATTTCTTTTGTATCTATGTTGTAGACGGCGCGCTCTCCGGTGTAGAGGTTAACATCGCGGTAGATCCGGACGTGACCTTCGACGAAAACCTCGTGCTTTTGTGAGTTATACTGCGCGAAATCAGAGTAAATGTCGGTGTCGCCGATGTGAATGGCGACGTTATCGCGCGCTGTGGCCAAGCCATTCTCGTAAGTCGTTTGGCCCGTTGAGGTAATTTCGATCGGTTGATTCTTTGGCGTTTCGATCGCGCCGCTTGCCAACTCAGCCGTCAGCAGTAGAGCAGCAAACAACGAAGCCGGCTTTGGCATGCGGTCGCCGAACGTACTGCAGTAAGCTCTTCTTGCAAAGGCGAAAACCGGTTGTCGGGCCGCGACCGACCCCCACAGGTTGGGCTAGTTAGTCTGCCGCGGGTAGAGCTAACATTCGTAAGCCCGCCACCTGCTGGTTCAATCCGCAGCTGAGGATAAAGACATCTCCGGAGATGGCCGAGGAGGTGGGGATCCGAAAGGGAAGAGATGCAGGCGCGTGCAAGAGAGGCGGAAGCTCATTCGAGCGCAGCGCCTGAGCGCCAATGATAACCTGCCATACACCTCCAGCGCCAACACCTTCTCCCAAGGCCGGTTTTGGCGTGTAAATCGTGGCACCGGGAAGAACTTTTGAAATCGAAGAAACTTCAGCTGAGTCGATAAAGGTCCCGTTTGCACTGCTAATCACGGCACTTGGTTCGCCAGCAGGGCCAAGCTCCTCCAAAATTCCTTGTAACACTTCGGCTAGTTCGCGCCGGGTCGAGTAATATGTGCCGGGATGGATCGTTCCGATTTTGACGAATCCCTTCCGCCCAAGCAAAACTGCACCGGCACCTTCACTGAGAATCGTTCCTTTGGCTGGTTTGTGGAACGGCTCGATCGGCGGCGCGGAACGGAGGAGCCGCCATTTTCGATAGGCGTCGCAAAGCAACCAGTCGGCTTCCTCGGCACCGACGACTAGGCAGTAGTCCAGTTCGTCTTTGGACAACAAATCCTCAGCCATTCTGATAGCCGATAATCCGACCGCTCCGTCACCAACAAGGGTATAACTTACGCCGGTGATTCCCAGGATTGCGGCGAGATGGCTGGCCGCCGCGTTAAAGACCGTCTCAGGAAAAAGCAACGGGCTGGCCGCATCTGCGCCGGAGACGACAATATCGTGGTAGAAACGTTTCGTATAGATCACGCCGCCGTTTGCGATCGCAAAGACGAGGGCAATTCGTTTCGCGAGTTGTTCGTCGATCTTTAGACCGGCATCGTGTAGCGCGCTTACTCCCGCGGCCGCGGCGAAGCGCGAAATTGCACTGGCACGACGCAGACGCGCATGGCCCGGAAGATCCCGTAGGGTCATGCGCGGTATTCGAAAGACAGGGTAAGGTTTCTGGCCGATGTTGTCGGAGATTGGCTCTGCCGTGGCCTCTTCTCCTGCCAGCAAGCGTTGCCAAACTTCGCAGATCCCACTACCAAGAGGTGTGACCCACCCCAGTCCGGCGATCTCTAAGCTCATCCCGGCATTTGTTGGATCACAATGGACGCATTCGTGCCACCAAAGCCAAATGAATTTGAAACTATAGTGCGCACCGGAGCGGAGTACGATTCATTCGCAACGATGTTTAGATCGACGTCTTGGTCGCACCTCCCAAAGTTGATGTTGGGCGGCAGGAACTGCTTCTGCAGCGCCAGAATACAGAATACCGCTTCAATCGCACCGGCCGCGCCTAATGAATGCCCCATCATGGACTTGGTCGAACTAACCGGCACTCGCGAACCGAACAGATCGCTGATGGCTTTTGCTTCAGCCGCATCATTGAACGGAGTGGCTGTGCCATGGGCATTGATGTAGTCGACTGCCATCGGCTTCAGCCGCGCGCTTTGCAACGCTTGCTCCATCGCCGCACGGGCACCTACACCGGAAGGATTCGGTTGCGTTAAATGATGATTGTCGGTCGAAATACCGTAGCCGCGTATTTCTGCCAAAATTCTCGCTCCGCGGGCACGTGCTGAGTTGAGTTCCTCGAGAGCAAGAATAGCTGCGCCCTCGCCCAAGACCATTCCGGTTCGCTGCCGATCAAATGGTCGGCACTTTTCCGGCGTCGACGCCTGCAGCGAGTCAAAGCCGACAAAAACAAGTTCGGAAAGCGCATCATAACCTCCCGTTAAAACCCGGTCGTAACGTCCCGATCGAACACATTCAAAGGCATGGCCGACAGCGTTTGTTCCGGAAGCACACGCGTTCGCGATGACCTGGCAACCGCTTCGGATTCCGAATAGTTCCAATGCATCCACGATTGGTTTTTGTGGCGGATAATTCGCTATCCAACCGGGCACTTTTCGCACCGTCGCGTGTCGATATAGGGCACGATAGTAATCTTCGCCAAACGACATCCCCCCGCTGGTCGTGCCGATTACGGCAAAGTCTGGTTTAAACTGTCGATCCTGATCCAGCGCCTCTTGCAGGGCCCGGATCATCATGTGGGAAGCTCGATGCAGTCGATGGCCACGTCTCATCTTGGGCTGGTTTTCGAGAAGAGGCTCGTCGGCCACTTGTCCCGCCGTTTTACATCGGCAACGAGCGACCGAAAATCGGACTACGGGAGTAACGCAATCTCTCGCCGCGCGCAGGAAATCGGCTGTCTGCGACAGCCCAAAACCAAGAGGGCTCACGACCCCGGCCGCGATCACGGCGACGCGTCTAGTTTTTATGTTCGCAGCGGTAAATATCACAGCTCTCCACCTTAATTCCTATTGCTTTCTCAAGCGAAGCATCTTACTAATGAGCCCGAAACGAAAACGGAAGCTCGGAAGTTGGTGGATTGTCAGTTGAGTTTATTCAGCGGCGATTTGAAATCCGATAAGCGGGAACAGTGACCTAGCGGCGTTTTCAAGAATAGACTCAATGGGAACTAAACTATACGTAGGCAATCTTTCCTTCAATACGACGGAAAATGAACTGCAGGAGCTCTTTTCACAGGCGGGTGCCGTCCAGGAAGTGACGCTCATGCAAGATAAATTCACGGGCAAATCGCGCGGGTTCGCGTTCGTGACGATGGGTTCGGAGCAAGACGCTCAAAACGCCATCTCTAAATTCAATGGCCAAACCGTTGAAGGCCGGCCTTTGACTGTTAACGAGGCACGGCCGCGAGAAGCGCGCCCGCCTGGCGGTGGCGGTGGTGGACGCGGATATGGAGGCGGCGGCGGAGGCTACGGAGGGGGTGGGGGCTATGGTGGCGGCCGACGCGACGGCGGGCAGCGTAGAGGTCATTAATGACTTTTGAAAAGCGCTCGCCACGGTCAGCGCTTTTTCGTTAGTTTTTTCCTAGCGGAGTTGATTTCGACACGGCTGTGGCAACTTCGTCCTTCGAACTATCCTTGTAATTGAAATACACACTCTCGGAGGTCCGCAACTATGGCTGATGAATCAGACGCAGAAAAACAGCAAGAGGGCAGTATTGAGATACCGCCAATTCCTAAAGAAACGGCCGGTGCCGTGGCTGGTGCCGCCGTCGGCAGCATCGCGGGCCCAGTGGGTGCAGTCGTAGGTGGAGTAGTCGGGGCCCTTGCTGCCAAGGCTACGACTCGGCGTCGGGTGGCGCCAGCTGTGAAAAAGGCGGTAAAAAGGGTCGCTCAAAAGACAAAACCCGTGGCCAAAGCAGCTTTGACGACTCGCCGGCCGAAAAGGTCTTCTCGTCCATCGAAACGCCGCGCACCTCCGCGTGGCAAAGCCAAAACCAAGAAACCTTCCCGGAAATCGACTGGCAAGGCGCGCCGCCAAAGCTCCCGCTGGCGAAGTGCGGCGAAAGCACGACGATCTGCCACGTCACGCCGTCAACCAAGTCGGCGTGGCTCGCGCAAGCGCCGTTAGGGTAGAATTGGGCAGGGCTGGATTCGAACCAGCGAAGGCGTAAAGCCAGCAGATTTACAGTCTGCCCCGTTTGGCCACTCCGGAACCTACCCGTGGCTGCGAGCGTTGATATAGGCTCGCGCTGTGCCCGTCGCAAGTAGTTTGACCGGCCCTGCATCCATCAGCTCTCATCGACGCATCACATTTGGTCCCGAGCGAACTGAGAGAGCTATGAGTAAGCGGGTTGTAGAGGTGCTCGCCGCGGCGAACACCTGTTCTTGGGTTTCGGTGGTTGGCACAACCACCACTACAACCTTTCACCTAAGCACCGCTTCGGGACCTCAGCACAGAGGTGGAGTTGCGTCACCAGTGCCCTTTTCAGCCAAAAAACTCCGCGATCGCGCTCACCACATACCGTTGCGTCTCGGCCAAAATTTCCGGATAAATCGGCAGGGCAAGTGTCTCACGTGCTGCCCGCTCCGTTTCCGGAAAATCGCCTTTTCTATATCCGAGATAGGCAAAACATTCCTGCATGTGCAGTCCAATGGGATAGTAAATCTCTGTCTCGATTTCGCGTTGGGCGAGGTGTTCCCGTAATGCATCTCGCATCTGGGTGCGAATCACATATTGATGATAGATGTGGTGATTCGTTAGGCCGCGCTGACGATAAGGTTCTGCCGGTCGAGAGATTTTTCGCGCCAGACCGGCGCGATCAAGTTCTTCGCCGTAGAAATCCGCCGCCGCTCGACGCGCCGCTGACCAACCGTTGAGATGCGGAAGCTTAACTGTCAGAATGGCCGCCTGGATTTCGTCGAGCCGAAAGTTACCGCCGATGAAATGATGATGGTAACGGGGTTTCATTCCATGTTGTCGGCAAATGCGGAGTCGCTCTGCCAACATCTCTTCCCGGCAGATAATCATGCCAGCGTCTCCGGCTGCTCCGAGATTTTTGGACGGATAAAAACTGAAAAACCCGCACTCGCCCATCGTCCCGGCCTGCTTGACCTGAGTATTGAAGCGGTATTCGGCGCCGATCGCCTGGGCGGCGTCTTCAATCACCTCCAGTTGATACTGTTCAGAGATGCGACGCACAGAATCCATATCGCAGCACAAACCAAAGAGATGAACAGGGACAATCGCACGAACGATCGCGCCAGTTTTGCGAACGATCACGCTCTCTGCTTTTTGCTCGCATTCATGTTCAAGGAAATGTTCCAGGGCTGACGGAGAAAGGTTGTAAGTCGATGGATCGATGTCGACAAACAGTGGCGTGGCACCAACCCGCGAAATGCAGGCAGCGGTTGCGAAAAACGAATACGCACTGGTGATGACGGCATCGCCGCGTCCGATTCCAAGAGTCATCAAAATTGCCAGAAGAGCATCGGTCCCCGATGAAACGCCAATCGCGTGAGGGGCGGCACAATAAGTGCAGATCGCGTGCTCAAGTGCTTCTCCTTTTGGCCCCAGGATGAAACGTTGGTCGCTTAATACTTCCTCGATTTGCGCGCGGATAGGCGCGGCCAGGGCGCGATATTGTTCGCTTAAATCGAGCAGCGGCACTCGCATGCGGGGGAAGCATGGCAGCTTCACTTACCTGTTCAATTCGGAATTTTTTCTCGGGCGAAGGGTCACCGAAGTTCAAACCGTGAACAAGCCGAAGGAGTCGGGGCATCGAAATCCGGCAAATCAGGGCGCTGGCGGCCGACAGTATCGTTGACCCCACAACTTGAATAAGTTACGGTCTCGACCATGGCGTTACTGCGCAGTCTGTTTTGGATTGCTCTGTTCCTGTTTTTTACGTTCTGTTTTATCGTTCTGTTTGAATATGGAACTCACGATTTCGTGCCGGGATTTCAGAAAGAATTTGCCCGGATAAAAACGTTCGTTGTCGACCAAACAGACAAAGTAGCTCACCCGAAGAAATAATCGGCAGATGTTGCCATACGTTGTCGCGCTGACAGTGGTCCTAAGCTTTAAGTTTTAAGAAGCGGGGAGCACAGAAGACAACGAAGGTAACAAAGCTTTTTTCAGACGGCAGGGTCTAGGGGTCCAGAATCTTCGTTATCTTCGTTTTCTTCTGTTCCTCTGTATCCAGGCGGGGCTCTACTCTGCGAACTCCAATTCGATCGATTTCTTGATATATCCGGCTTCGCGCCCATCGCCGAGAAACTTGCGAATGGCAGCGCGGCCTACTTCGCCGTAATCCCGCGTAAATTCGTTCACGTACATACCGATGAATATGTCGGCAAGCTTCGTGTTCATATCGCGGGCGTAGGCCATCGAGTGATTCACCGCTTCGGCCCGATGCGTCAGGCCGTAGTCGACGCTCTCACGCAAAATTTGGACGAGATCCCGCTGAATTGGCACCGGTATGTCTTTCCGGATAACATTGCCGCCAAGCGGAAGCGGCAACTGGGTTTCACGTTTCCACCATTCTCCAAGGTCGACAATTTTCGTGAAACCGGATTGTCCATAGGTCAACTGACCTTCATGAATGATCAATCCAGCATCAGCGCGGCCGTCCTTGAGTGCATCGAAGATTTGATCGAACGGCACGACGACATGTCTGAACTCGCGTTTGAGCAAAAGTTGTAAGGCGAGAAAAGCGCTCGTCATGCGCCCGGGTACCGCTATCATCCTGTCACCCAAGAATTCGGGCGCCCGTTCTGAGCTCGACGTTGGATGTTCGGCGTTCGGCGTTCGATGTTTCTTAACCACGATCGGTCCATAGCCATCCCCCATGCTCGCGCCGCACGGCAATAACGCGTATTTGTCGGCCACATAGGCGTAGGCGTGAATGGAAATCGCAGAAATATGCAGTTCACCTCTCTGCGCTCTTTCGTTCAAAGTTTGGATGTCTTCCAGGCGATGGACAAAGCGATAGCCGCGCAGATCGATTTTGTTTTTTGCGATCGCGTAAAACATGAACGCGTCATCGGGATCAGGTGAGTGTCCCAATGTGAAAACACCGCGATCTATCGACATGTTGGCATGCTACCTTTTCAAAGGCGCGACGCAATAAAGTGCTCCGCTTTGAGAGGCTCGTCCAAATAACGTGAAGCACAGTTTGTCACAGAGCGTTCACTCCGGTCACGCCAACAACGCCAGCATGCCGGGTGGGGGCCACCCACTCCCAAACCGGAGGTGTCACCCTGCTGTCGTGCCGCGACCGAGGCCAAGCGCCTTGCCGGTTGCCTTGCCGCAGGTGTTCCGATACCCTTGAGCGGCATGGCCAAAATGGCGAAATCCGGTCTCGGCAAAGGTTTGAGTGCACTCATCGGGACTCGACCGATCTCACGACCGGAAGTCGAGCCGGGTGAAACGATCCGTCAGGTTAACCTCGGCAGTATTAGTCCTAGTCCGTTCCAGCCGCGGAAAGAATTCGCCCGTGAGGCTTTGCAAGAACTGGTCGATTCGATTCGGCAACATGGGATCATTCAGCCGCTGATTGTTCGGCAAGTGAATGGCCGCCACGAATTAATTGCGGGAGAACGGCGGTGGCGCGCAGCGCAGGAAGCCGGCTTAACCGAAGTGCCGGTGATTGTTCGCGCCGCCACTGATCTGGAAGTCCTTGAGCTTTCCCTGATCGAGAATTTGCAGCGCACGGATCTCAACCCGATCGAAGAAGCACACGGCTACGCCCGGTTGGCGGGCGAATTTGGCCTGCGCCAGGAGGATATTGCCCTAAAAGTTGGGCGAAGCCGGGCCGCCGTGGCAAATTCGTTGCGTTTGTTGGATTTGCATCCACAAATTCAAGCCTGGCTGACACAAGATTTGCTTTCCGTCGGCCATGCCAAGGTGCTGCTCGCCTTAAAAGTGCCGGAAGAACAACTCTTCGTGGCCGAAGCTGTTTTGCGGCGCAATGCCACTGTCCGGGGCACGGAACGGCTCGTTGCCCGCCAGCTTGGAATTGGTCGCGTACGTCGCAAGCATCGCGCCGTTGGTTCGAGCGTCAGTTCAGCCGCGATCGAGGATTTGCAGAACCGACTGCAGCAGCACCTCGGCACACACGTTACTCTGCGCCATGGAAGAAAACGCGGTCGCATTGAGATCGAATATTACGGCGATGAAGATCTTCAGCGCATCATTGCGGCGCTGGGATTAACCACCAGCGAAAGCTGATTCGCGATTGCGATGCGAATTCGGCTTTCATTCGCCGCACTCTATTTCAGGAGTGGCTTTGCTCGCGCGCTGACCGCTTTCGCTCTTGTGCATTTGCCGGCTACCGCGGACTCGCAAAAGATTTGGGAGGAGTTTTCGGGTGAGAAAGCCATGGAACATGTCCAACGGCTGGTAGATCTAGGTCCGCGTCCGCCGGCTTCGGAGGCGATTGAGAAGTCGAGGGCCTACATCGAAAAGCAGCTGGAAGGCTGGGGCTGGAAAGTAACGCGACAAGTGTTCAGCGACGACACACCACGTGGAAAGATAGCTTTCGTTAACCTGACCGCGGAATTCCGTGAAGGGGGAGCGAAGACGAAAGATAGATCGTCATTTTTGCTGTGCTCCCATTACGACACAAAGTGGTTTGAGACTATTCGATTCGTCGGAGCGAATGATGGGGGTTCCAGCACCGGTCTGCTCTTGGAACTGGCCAGGGTGCTGGCTCAGCACCCCATTCTCGCAGCGAAGGTAAAGCTGGTTTTTTTTGACGGCGAAGAGGCTTACGAAAATTTTTCCGAAACCGACGGTCTATACGGCAGTCGTTACTTTGCGCAGCAGCTTGCCCGATACAATTTGGCCACGCAATTCCACGGCGGAATCTTGTTCGATATGGTGGGAGACAGTTCATTAAACATTACGCTTCCCCCCGATTCACCTTCGCAAATGGCGCACGATATTTTTGCCGCGGCCGAAGCGATCAAATTACGCAGTTATTTCAGTTACTTCGATCGGGGAATCACCGACGACCATACCCCTTTGAATCGAATCGGAATTCCCACAATCGACTTGATTGATTTCGATTTCGCTTGGTGGCACACCGCGGACGATACGATCGATAAGGTGAGTGCGGAAAGTTTGGGCAAGGTCGGGAGGGTGGCCCTCTATTATCTTTCCGAGTTTGCATTGAAGTGAAACTCGAGCCTTCGATCACAGGTGTGTTCGTAGCGGCATTCCTGGCCGGTGCGCTGTGCGGGGAGTTCACTTACCGCTCGAGCCTATGTCGAAACACTTTTGGCCTTGTGGTTGGACGCGGCAGATTACTCGCCCTTGTGCACGGCGCCGGCATCTATGAAGCCGGCGTCGAGCGGGCGATGCAAGAGGCCGTGAACAGAGGCGTGGTCAGTGATTCGGAACAGACCGGTGAGAAAATCGACCGGCGTTCCGTTTTAGATTTCATTGCCCTGCCAACGCTTTGAAAGGCGTGAAATTTTCGTAATTTCGGGATTGCGTCCAAAGTCATTTGACTTCAGGCTGGTTGGTCCTGTCGTCCTAACCGGCTGTCTAGAAAATGTCCCGAAGAACAAAACAAAACGTGGGGGTAATCGGCCTTGGGATTATTGGGAGCCGTGTCCGAGAGGTTCTGCGCCGAAAAGGTTTTCATGTGTTCGTCTGGAACCGGACTCCGCGTCCGGTCCCGAATTTCGTCGGTGCACCGGCAGAGCTGGCCGAGATGTGCGATTACCTGCAAATTTTTGTCTCCGATGATGACGCGCTCCTTCACGTAGCCAAGCAGCTCAGTCCCGGCCTGGCTGCGCGCCACCTTGTGCTGGCCCATTCCACGGTTGCGCCCCAGACTATGCATGCTGCGGCCCAAATCATCGAACGGCGTGGAGCTCGATTCGTGGAAGCTCCATTTACCGGCAGTAAAGAGGCAGCCGAGAACGGCGAACTGGTTTACTACATTGCAGGAGATGAGGCAGCGCTGCGCGAAGCGCGCCCAATTCTTGAGGCAAGCGCCAAACAAGTCTTGGAGATCGGGGAACTAGGTCAGGCCACTGCGATCAAGATTGCCACAAACATGGTCACGGCCGCCAGTGTCCAAGCTGCAGCCGAAGCCATGGCTTTGGTCCAAGCGGCGGGTATATCACCGGAGAAGTTTGCGGAGGCAATGCATGGGAACGCGAGTAATTCCGCTACCCTGTCAATGAAACTTCCTAAGATGGTTGAAGGCAACTTCGAACCTCATTTTTCGCTCAAACATATGCTCAAGGACATGCAGATCGCGAGCCGATTGGGTTTGTCCCATAATCTTGAACTCGGGGTCAGTTCGGTCGCGCGCGATCGCTTGCTCGAACAGATGCAACGGGGTCACGGCGACGAAGACTACTCCGCGATCGTGCGTAAATATTTTCCAGATATTCGGCCGGCGAAAAGCGAACAAGCCGGGCTCGAGTTGTTTGAAGCCCGAGTGCCTGCGACTGCGCCTTCCGGTGAGGCGTCGATTCCAGATAATGATCAACCGAACAACGTCATTCAATCTTTTCCAAGGACCTCGGAGGAAACGGCGCCTACACGTCCTATGCCGGTGCCGGTTCCGCTGGGTCCGGTTGAATCGGACCTGGCCGCGGTCGAACCGGAGCCCTCTCCAGTTGAACCGACTGAAGTCAAAGCCGACGTCGCTGAACCGAGTAATGAAGAAGCCGTCTCCTCAAATTTGTCATCCGAGATGGCGGAAGAAGAGTCTCAACAGCATCGCGGGTTTTTTGGACGCCTCCTCCGCCGAGCGAGCAATTAGGAACGGCTGCGGCATCAAGGGATGAGGGCTAGTGATCCCCGAAGCGGTGGATTTTTCGATCTGACCGCGCGCACAAAAATTTGTCTCACCGGAAATGATCGCCTGCGATTTCTGAACGGTCAGTTGACGAACGATGTCGGCAAGGCCACGTCCAGCAAAGCCATCGCAGCCTGTGTTCTTAACGTGAAAGGGCGGATCGACGCTCACGTTTTTGTTTCAATCGTGGGCGACGCCATCTCTATCGATTCGGATCCGGAACTGCGCGAGAAATTGCAACCAAGGCTCGAACGCTACCTGATCGCGGATGATGTTCAGATTGAGGATGTGAGCTCGCAATGGGCAATGTTCCATGTCTTATCGCCGGCCGCGCCAAACCTGCCGGACACTTGCCGAATCGTATCGGTAAATCGCTTTCGCCAGTCAGGCTGGGATATCTGGGTCGCAGCCGCTGATCACGACAGAATTTTTGAGGAATTTTCCGCAGCTTTTGTCTTCTGCGACGACGCTGGTGCAGAAGTTTTTCGGCTAGAACAAGGAGTGCCGCGATGGGGTCGTGAGCTGACCCCCGAAATTAATCCGATTGAAGCAAACCTGGAGGAAAGCTGCGTTGATTATAAAAAAGGCTGCTACATCGGCCAGGAAGTGATTTCTCGGATGAAGATGTCGGGCCAGCGGAATAAAAAATTGTGCGGATTGGTTTCGGTCCATGATTCGCCGATGGAACGCGGAATGAAGCTCTTTCCCATGGGAGAAGAAAAGAAAGAAGCGGGCTGGATCACAAGCGCGGTGCGGAGCAAACGCTTGGCAAAGGAAATCGCGCTCGGCTATGTCAGACGACCATTCCCTCCGAGCGGTGGATTTAGATTGAATGCGTTAGACCCGGAGAATCCATATAGCGCGCCCGCCGTGCGCGTTGAGACTGTCGATCTTCCATTCGTGCGCTGAATCTATCGAAGTGATCGCACAACGACGATTTCATCGCTGCTGCCCCTCTTTTTTGTATCGGTCTAGCGTCCACTGCTGCGAGTGTCATTAACGCCCCGCTTTAGCGGGGTGCGAAACGCTCACGCAAGCGTCCGTAACCGCTTCAGCGGTTTTTACTGTGCCAGAGAAACCGCTAAAGGGGTTTGCCGCCTTGCCAGGTCGCAGGACCTCGCTGAAGCGGGGTATCTGTTTGCCGCGCAAAAGGGCGCCGTGTCATGCCAGCTCGCCGCGGCGAGACCCTGACCGGATCGTGAATGAGCGCTGAACGCGTGACTCAACGCACTCGGTTTGTGGCATAGTGCCAGTGCCGGAATGACTCGCGCCTTCAGCGCTGAGGTCTCGGCGTTGCCCGATCCCTGGGGCGCTGCTCAGGCTAGAATGAACACCGCGCCTTTGGCGCTAAACACACACAAAAGCGAGGTGTTAATAAAAGAATGGTCACTGCGCTGATCACGAGACGCTAAACACATACCCCTTCGAGCAAGGGGAGGGGCAGAAGACGTATGCTGATCCACCGCTCGTTCCTGTTGACCCGTTTCCTCTGCGCCAATTAACTTACTGGTCGCGATAATTGTATGGCAAAGGTCATCGTTAAGAACGTTTACAAGATCTACCCGGGGGACAAAGGCCGTGACATTACCGCCGTCAAAGATGTCACTCTAGAGATTGAGGACCGGGAGTTCGTCGTGTTGGTAGGACCTTCCGGCTGCGGTAAGTCGACCACTTTACGAATGATTGCCGGACTCGAGGAAATTTCAAAAGGCGATATTTACATTGGAGATCGGCGGGTTAACGACGTGCCCCCGAAGGATCGCGATATCGCCATGGTATTTCAAAATTATGCCCTCTACCCGCACATGTCCGTTTACGATAACCTCGCGTTCGGTTTGAAGCTGCGGAAGTATCCAAAGCCGGAAATCAAGAAGCGTGTCATCGATGCTGCCGGTATTCTGGGCATTGAAGAATTGCTCGATCGAAAACCAAAGGCGCTTTCGGGAGGCCAGCGACAGCGCGTCGCGGTGGGACGGGCCATCGTGCGCCAGCCCAAGGTGTTTCTCTTTGACGAGCCGCTTTCAAACTTGGATGCGAAAATGCGTGTGCAGATGCGCACTGAAATCACGAAACTACATCAACGCCTGCAAGCTACGATGATCTATGTGACTCACGATCAAATCGAAGCTATGACCATGGGCGACCGAATTGTGGTCATGAACGACGGGGTAGTGCAACAAATAGACACGCCCCTGGCGCTGTATAACCAGCCGGTCAATCTGTTTGTGGCTGGATTTCTCGGCAGCCCACCCATGAATTTCATTAACGGTACGCTCAAGCTGGAGCGCGAGTCCCTGGTGTTCTCGGAGATTCAAGGGGGCACGATTCAGATGCGCTTGGCGGCGCAAGAGCGGCCCGCCGCACGGGAATTCGTCGGCAAATCGATGCTGTTTGGCATAAGGCCCGAGGACATAGAGTTGGCCCAGTTCTCTGGCAGTGACGGCTCGACAGGGAGTTTTCCGGCGATTGTCGACATTGTCGAGCCGATGGGCGCCGAGACCAATCTTTATCTCCAAACCGGCGCCCACACCGTGGTCTGCCGAAGCCAAAGAGCGCTCAACCATCGCGAGGCAGGGCACCGCCTGCAGTTTGAGATGAATCTGAAGAAGGCGCATCTCTTCGATCCCGAATCAGGCAGACGGGTGGTTTGAGATCTTCTGCTGTAGCGGGTTAATTACGCATTGCGCTCATTCCCTGGGTGAATTGAAAAGCCGGCATTTCTTTCTCGCTGCCAGCCGGTTATCTTTAGCAGCTGTCGAAAAAAAGTTCCCGCAACTTGCGTAAATTTTAATGTTGCGGTTTGGCAATCGTGGCGCTATAACCGGCTCCAGTTACACCTTGGGGTATGTTATGAATCAACGGATCCTTGCAGAAATAGGCCGCACTCAGCGGTTGGAAATCTTAAATTCGCTCAAACGTTCAAAGGGTATGTCGGTGAACGAGCTCGTCCGAAAGATGAAGATGAGCTACATGGGTATTAAACAGCACTGTCTCACGCTTCAGCGAGACGGCTACCTTGATACTTGGCGACGACCTCAAAAAATGGGTCGACCGGAAATGGTATATCGGCTGACTCGCCGCACACACGAACTGTTTCCAAGCGACAGTAATCAAGTCACGATTGAACTCCTTAGATCGGTCCAGGAGAGCTACGGGCCAAACGCGCCGGAGAAGCTCCTCTACAATGTCTTTGAAAGAAAAATCGCCACGTTAAAGGCGAGAGTAAAGGGCGATACAGTAGAGGAGCGGGCCAAGTGGCTGGCACGTGTCCGGGACAGCGAAGGTTACATGGCGCAATTTAGCGTCGATGAAAAAGGCGGACCGCAAATCCTCGAATGTCATTCGCCTATCCTTAACTTGCTTGATCGCTACCCAATCATCGGTCGCTTGGAGCAGGATCTTTTTGAGGCCGTCCTTGGCACCAGCGTCCGCCGGGAAGAGACGCGCAATTCGGGACTCTACGAGTGCGCATTCGATTTCGCTCTGTAGCACCGTAAGGCGAGCTGTTCGCTTCGCTCCAACTAAAAAAACCGAAAGGCGGAAACGGAGCTTCCCTATAGATGGGCCGGCTGACTTGGCTGTCGATATTTCCGCTTTCCCCACTCGGGAATTTCAGGTTGATTCATGGCCCATGCTTCGGGCCTTTCCCGCTGTCGTTATCGAGAATCTCCAGCCGCTCATCGACGGCGGGCGCTATCCGGTTAAACGGGTGGTGGGTGAGGATCTCGTTGTTGAGGCGGACGTATTTAAGGACGGACACGACATCGTCGCGGCGACTCTGAAGTGGCGAGTAGTTGGACAGGACTGGTGGCATGAGACGCCGATGGCACACCTGGACAATGATCGATGGCGGGGCGCCTGCACATTTTATGAGATCGCGACGCACGAATATACGGTGGAGGCGTGGACCGACACTTTTGCCGGCTGGAGATATGAGTTTACCACCAAATTTGAAGCCGGAATTTCCGACCTGACCAGTGAGGCTCTAGAGGGCGCTGCTCTGCTTGAAGCCGCGTCGCAACGCGCGCACAACGAGCAAGATGCCGCTCGGTTGCTGGAATTTTCGGACAACATCAGGACAGGCGATAACGCGCAGATCAACGCCATCGCGCGATCCGGAGAGCTGGAGGTGCTAATGGCAACTTATCCGGACCGCTCTACAGCGACGCAATATGCCCCGGCCCCACGGGCCATGGTGGACCGGCCGGCCGCACGGACAGCCGCCTGGTACGAGTTCTTCCCGCGCTCGGCTGAAGGAAGCGCCGATCAAGGGTCTACTTTGCGCGCGTCATTGCCACGAATCGACGATGCCAAAGCGATGGGGTTCAACGTAATTTACTTTCCCCCGATCCACCCCATTGGTCACACCAACCGGAAAGGGCGTAACAATTCACTCCTGACGAAACCCGGTGACCCCGGTGTTCCCTACGCAATCGGAAACGAGTTCGGCGGCCACAAAGCAATCGATCCGGCCCTCGGCACTCTGGAAGACTTTGACTGGCTGGAAGGGGAGGTACGCAAACGCGGCATGGAGATCGCGCTCGATTTCGCGGTCAATTGCTCACCGGACCATCCTTACGTGCGAGAGCATCCGGAATGGTTCTACACGAGGCCCGATGGCTCCATCAAATATGCCGAGAATCCGCCCAAAAAATACGAAGACATTTATCCGCTGAATTTTCGCTGCAAAAACTGGCCAGAACTTTGGGAGGAAATAAAGAGTATTATTCTCTTCTGGGCCGCTCATGGGGTGCGCATCTTCCGAGTCGACAATCCCCACACCAAACCGCTTCCATTCTGGGAGTATCTCATCTCAGGAGTTCGGGCCCAATATCCAGACGTGATCTTTCTTTCCGAGGCTTTTACTCGGCCCAAGATGATGAAAGCCCTCGCCAAAGCTGGCTTCACGCAAAGCTACACTTATTTTACGTGGCGCAATTCGAAGCAGGAGCTGACGACCTATTTCACGGAACTGACGCAAACAGAAATGCGCGAATATTTTCGAGGCAATCTTTGGCCGAATACGCCCGACATTTTGCCGTTTGTTTTGCAAAATGGCGGTCGTCCCGCGTTCATGATTCGGGTTGTGCTCGCGGCCACGCTCTCCAGCCTGTATGGCATCTACAGCGGATTTGAATTGTGCGAGAATGCAGCCTTGCCCGGACGTGAAGAATATCTCGATTCCGAAAAATACCAATACAAGGAGCGCGATTGGAACGCGCCGGGAAACATTAAGGACTGGATTACCCGGTTAAACACGATCCGACGGGAAAACCGCGCCCTTCAATTTTACGATAACCTGCGATTCTATCATGCGGACAATGAAGCCATTTTGTTTTACGGAAAGATGACGCCGGCCCGCGATGATATTGTTTTGGTGGTGGTGAATCTGGATCCATTTCGAAAACAACACTGCTTCATCGATGTCCCGCTCGAGCAGTTTGGTTCCATGGAAGGGGACGTCTATCAAGTGCACGATCTGCTCAGCGATGCGCGCTATACCTGGCATGGCCGCCGCAACTATGTCGAATTGGATCCTGAGATTCAGCCGGCCCATATCTTCCGCGTCCGGCGTCCCTCGGCGAGTGGGCAGTTTGCTTAAAACCCATGTCGGTTTATCCAGAATTGGGGACAATGGTCTGTAGCAATTTCGAGCTAAAAGATGGTGTTTGGCTGCTAGTGGGCCATTTGCATCCCATCTCAGTCCGTCTATCATAAAAGACCTCTTCAGCATGAAAATCTTGTCCGTGCTGGTTGCCGCAGTGGCAACTGCCTCTCCTCTGCTCGCCCAAACCTCATCTCCCGCGCCGCCTCTCGACATTCCGCGGAGCGATTCCGTCCTCCATGCCATTTTGATTGCGGGACCGGTCATGTATGCGCTGCTTGCGCTGTCAGTTTTCTCCGTCATGCTGGTCGTAACGTATCTAATGACGATTCGGCGTGGTGCGGTTGTTTCCAGCGGATTTATGGCGACAGCTGACGCTCTTTTGCGAAAACGCGATTATCTCGGGCTGCTCGCGGTCTCGAATCGGCACGGCGAAGCCATCGCCCGGGTTGTGCAAAAGGTGCTCGACTTCACGACTAAAAACCCACACGCAGATTTCCAGCAGGTGCGTGAAATTGCCGAGACTGAGGGCACGCGGGTGGCCTCGAGTCTGAACAACCGTGTCACTTATCTTGCCGATATCGGCATGATCGCGCCCCTGCTTGGCCTCCTCGGCACAGTCATTGGAATTATCCGCTCGTTTGGCGCTCTTGGCGCCGATCTTGGCAGTGCGCGCTATGTTTTGCTTTCCCGAGGGATCAGTGAAGCGCTGGTCAACACCTGCGCCGGACTGGCCATCGGTATTCCGGCAATGGTGTTTTATGCCTTCTTTCGTGGACGCGCCAATCGTCTAATCTCGGATTTGGAGTCGGCCTCCACGCATGTTCTTGCCTTGCTTTCTTTGCAGTACGAGAAGCGTCCTGAACGCACGCCCGTGTTAATCGAAGATGAATTGTGAGGTTCTCGGGCGCGTCGAAATTCCTAAGCTCACTGTTTTAGATGAATCTGCGTAGCCGCGCGACCCCGCACCACCCTGGGATTCAGCTTGCGCCGCTGGTTGATGTCCTGCTTCTGCTTCTAATTTTCTTTCTTCTGACCTGGAACGCAGCCCGGAATGAAAATGAGCTGGATGTTAAGGTCCCGAAGGCCTCGGCTGCAAAAGAAAAGAGTGCCCCGATCGGTGACGTGGTCGTGAATGTGAAACAAGATGGCAACGTAGTCGTTAACCGGCGGACGCTAAGCACTGCCGAGTTAACCGACTTGCTCAGGGGATTGGTGCAGCTTAACTCGGAACAGGCGGTTGTGATTCGGGGGGACGAGGCCGGCGCCTACAAGAATATTGTCGAAGTGCTGAATATTTGCAGCCAGGCTGGGGTGACCAACGTGGCTTTCGCGACCGCAAAATGAAAACAGCGCTCAGCGCTGTCGCTTTTATTGCATTGGCGTCGCTTATTTTGGGCGCGCAACAACTCATCGCCCAAAACACAGGAGAAATCCGCCGCGCCCAGCCGGTGAACGAACCTCCCGCGGTGCGAATCCCGTCTCCAATCCAGCCTCCATCAAACAACAGCGCTCAAAGTTCAGCTGCTGACCAATCGTCTGAGGCATCGCCGGCAGAAACGGCGCCGCCCGCACAGCGTCAACTCGAATATGCCGATGCTCTTTTTGGACGTAAACTTTACGATCTCGCCATCCCAGAGTTTCAAAAATACCTGGATGACTATCCAAATGCTTCTGGCCGAGCCAATGCCTACTTCTTTCTTGGTGAATGTTATCGCGCCCTCAATAAAAATTCAGCGGCGCGAAAATACTTCCAGGCTGTGCTGGATGATTACCGCGAGAGCGAATTCGCCGGCCCGGCTGCCTACATTCTAGCCGAAACAGCGTTTACGGAAAAAAATTATGGAGCGGCCCTGCCGCTCTTTCATCGGGCCGCGGCTAAGTCAAAGGAAGCTGCCGTCGTTTTATCGGCGCGGTACTTTGAAGCGCGATGTCTTGAGGCCCTCGATCGCAAAGACGAAGCTGTCGCGATTTACCAGCAGGTAATCGAAGCCAAGAATCCGAATCCATTTCGAGAAGATTCGCGATTTGCGTCCGCATCGATTTTCTTGTCACGCGGCAAGAAGCTCGACGCGATCAAACAATACGAAGCTCTTTCCAACGAAGCCGCGAAGCCGACGGTAAAAGCCGAGGCGGCGGCCCGTGGCGGACTGCTCGCCATCGATCTTATCCAGATTGAGAAGGGCAAGATTGACAAAGGAATGGTTGATAAAGCGACTGCCCTGCTGCAGCGCGCGCGAACCTCGCCGGAAGCAGGGAAATTCCGGGCGATTGCTCAGGTCGGTTTGCTGCGCTTGCAGTATCAATCGGGTCAATACGCGCAGCTACTATCTGACTATAAAAAGGAACAGCAGAAGTTGCCGGATGACGCTCGCTCCGAAGCGATGTTGTTGGCTGCGAATGCCGAACGGCAACTTGGGCACGCCACGGATGCCGCAGCGATTTATGACGAAATCATAGCAAAATACCCGACGCGAGAAGACGCAAAGGAGGCGCAATACCAAAGGCTCATCAATATCTACAACTCCGATCCAGCCGCACTTTCCGGTGCGGTGGATGAATTTTTAGCAACAAATCCGACGGCTGAACGTGCTGATCAGGCGAAGCTTCTGAAGGCTGAAGCTCTTTACAAGCAGCAAAATTTTGCCGAAGCGGCCCCGATCTATGCAGATCTGCGAGCATCTCGCCTTTCGCCAAAATTGCGGAGCGAAGCCTCTTATAAGTTGGGCTTGTGTTACGTCCAGATGAAAGACCTTCCCCGGATTGTCGAGGCTTTCAGTTACTATGTGCAGGCATTTCCTGATACCCCTCAAGCGTCGGCTGCTTTTGCGCAGCGCGCCGTCGCTTATCGAGAAGACAAAAACTATGATGTCGCTCTGGCTGATTTAAATACGATTCTAACGAAGTATCCGGGAGCAGCCGAGCGCGAAGCATCGTTGCAGCAGAAAGCGCTCATTTTGGGTCAACAGGGAAACGCCAAAGGCATGAGCACCACTTTCCGGCAATTACTTAAGGAGTTTCCAAAAACCCCAGCGGCTGCGCAGGCGCAGTATTATATCGGCAAGACCGCCTTCGAAGCCAAAGACTACATAGCGGCCATTGCCTCGTTGAACACAGCCCGCCAACTTAACAAGGAGCAGTACTACGATCTCGCGACCGTTCGAATTGTTTCCTCATATTTTTACCTGCGAGACCGTGCGGCGCTCACGAAAGAGGTGGACGCCTTCATGGCTACGAGTCCAAATGCCAACGTGCCCGCCGAGATTTTGGAATGGCTCGGTATCGAGTACTACAACGAGAAGAACTACGCGGCTGCGGAAAAATATTTGAGCGCCCTCGGTAAGATCCAGAATCTGCCGAACACAAAACCCGATTTCTGGTTTTATCTCGGCGATGTCGAGTCGCGCCTAAACAACTTTAGTGAAGCCGAGAACGCTTACGCTCGATACCTACAGACTGCCACCGACCCAGCGGGAAAGGCAAAGGTGTTGCTCGCACTCGGTGCGGCTAAAATTGGAGCGCACAAACCAGACGAGGCTCAGAAAATTGCCGAGGAAATTATGTCGCTTCAGCCGGAAGGCCGCGTCAATGCGGAAGCACGCCTGCTGGCGGGCGATGTTCAGGTGGAGCGCGGTAAATTCGACGAAGCGGGCAAAGCTTTTATGGGTGTCGCCTTGCTCTACGACGATCCCGCTATCACTCCGCGCGCGCTGCAGAAGGCCGTGCTCGCTTATCAGCGCGCCGGAAAAACGGATGAAGCGGATCGGGCGGCTCGGCAACTGCACGAAAAATATCCCAATTACGCAAGCGGATCTTCGAGCTGAACAAAGAGAAGCACCAAGCGGTCGCGAGGGGCGTCGGGATGACAATGCTAGCGTTACGGCTGAAGTGGAATCGCCAGCGTATCGATTGACAATGGCGCGAGAAATTTCTTGGGATCTTTGATTTCCAAAAGCGGTCGGCCAAGATGCGCCGCCAAAAAACTGGTGTCCGGCGTTTGGGAGAGACCCGCCTGGGCGTTAACTTCGCAAGCTGCCAATTGATCGATCACCCGTGAGACTTTGCTGAGAAGCTCATGAGCTTTGGTAAATTGGACAGTGCATACTCCAGGGCTGGTCGCCTCTACAAAGGGACTGAGGCTAAAGGCATAATAAAGCACGATTTCTTGAATCGATTTTTCCTGCGAAGCGGAGCGCGTTTTTATTAACAGGGAAAGACATCGCGCCAATCCTTGACTCGGTGTCATGCCTTTAGCCACACCAGCATCTTCGGCTGCGCGGTTGAGTTGAAGAATAAGGGGCTTTTTGTCGTTTTCCTCGATTAATGCCACGGGAGTTGTAGGCAGAATCGCTTGGTGACGCAGAGCAGCCTGCAAATAAAAATTGGGGACAAAAATCGTAGCAAACATCAGCTTGCCTCCACGATTGCCATTGTAGTCTCGTAAATGTGCGATCGTTGCATGCGCATGCGCAGGCCGGAAAGTGGGTTTTCTTGATCAAAAGTTTGCAATGTCCATGCATTTTCGAGCACGATTTTGAATTGAGCGCTGCTCACCATGCTCCGGCGTGTTAAGACAAGAAACGCCGTCGAGGTTGGTTCGACGAGCCGTTGCAAGCGATACCAGCTCGTCTGCGGAATCTTACACAATTCATCGCGTCGATTGAGGACAAGATCGGCAATGACGAGCGGAAAATTACCATCCCGCAGCAGCAGATCCGCCGCTTTGACAAGTTCGAGCGCTTTCTGGCAACGCACCCAAAGAACATGCCGCAAACACGAATTACCTAGCGCTGCCGGGTCAAAGGAATCGCGACCATCAATCAGAGCGATAAAATATCGATGTCGCTGTGCGGTTTGAACAAGTGCCGAAATCAAGGAGGCACTCCCTCCGCTGACTTGCGGACTAATTAATTCGGTAATCGCTCCTTGGGGAAGGCCCCCGGGGAGGATTGAGTCGAGAGAGGAAAGGCCGGTTGTTAACCGAGTGGTGAGAGAGATTGGCGGGTGCGGAAACCGCTCTGCCAGCAGGTTCCGCAGATCGACAATTTTCCCACTCGTCGCCATCAAGAAAGTGTGGCATAAAGAAGGTATATGTTCAAATGAACATTATCGCCTCAAGGCAAGATTTCGCGACCTTCGTATACTTGGTCTCCTTCAGCGTCTCTTTGTGTCATGTCGACCGGAGTGGAGACATCTCTTACCATTTTCCGCAAACTTTCCGCATCTTAAAAGCCGCCGCTTCCTTATTTCATAGTGGAAGCGCTGATCTATTTGTCGATCAATTCCGAAAGCGCCCTGCTACCGAAACCTAGTATATCGATCCCAATAGAGTCCCATTACTCCACCACTTCACGCACTCCAGTAATTTCAGCGCCGCTTCTTACGCTGGGCGGCCGGTTGTTTTCGTATTAACGAGACCATCACCCCTTGAATCTCTAATTCTCGTGCCGGAGTGAGATCGGGAAAGAGCGCATTTTCTGCGCGTAAATATGGGCGTCCATGCTCTACGACATAACGTTTCAAAGTCGTTTCACCATCAATCAATGCCGCCACAATGTCTCCGCTCTGCACATCTTTGCGGTCTTCCAGAATAACAATGTCTCCATCGACAATGTGCGCGTCGATCATCGAATCCCCACGAACACGCAAGGCAAAAGTGCGTCCATTTTTAGAAGCGTTGGCCGAACCCGCGTCGAGGGAGACATGTCCTTCAACCGTCTGCTCTGTCAGTGTTGCCATTCCGGCCGGAATTTGGCCGTAAATCGGAATGTCAGTGATTCGGACCTTTTGTATCGGCGTGATGAGCGCTCGCGCCTTACGTGCGTGTCGATCAAGAACCCCTTTTCGCTGCAGCACGCCGAGGTACTGCATGACCGAGGTCTGACTGGCGAAGCCGAAATGATTTTGGATTTCTCGGGTGCTCGGGGTGATTCCTTTTTCCCGTTGCTCACTTTGAATGAAATCGAGGACCTCCTTCTGCCGCTCGGTTAGCATGCTTTAGCATGACGGAAATCGAGCTGCTCGCAAGTTCAAATGAACATGCCGAAGAAATGACGAAGCACGAATGACGAACACGCGCGAGCGGGAGCCGCGCGGGTAGGCGGTAACGCAGCTAGGGTAGCTGGCACGAGCCTGGGCGAGGCGAGTGACCAATGGTTAGGATGCAAACTTCCATGGCGTGAACGTACGCATTGTACGAAGCGACGCCTCCAGATAAGGAGATCAAATGACGAAGGAATGACAACGTTCGAAGCAGACGCAGTCCCATGGCTGCGGCAGATGCCTGCACGGACCAATCCCGGAGAAAGAAGAAAGCGCCTGTAGGCGCTTCGCGCGCCAAAAAAAGCGCCAAGAGGCGGCAACAGAGCGCCTTGGCTACAAGTCCCCGGCAAATGGCAGCGGGCTGTTTGCCAGAGATCAAATCGATAGTTGAAATTGGCGCTCTCGAATTTGATCCCTCCAGCGTCCCAAATAAGCAAAGCGATGATAAAGCTTTGCAAAATCTTCGATTAATTCTCTCGGCCGCTCATCCCACAACGCGTCTAATCGCTTCAATTCGTCCAGAGCATTGGTATAGAGGTTCTGGAGTTGGTCCGAAAGCTCGCTGGCCCTTTGTTGGGCGTTCAAAATGTCCGACTGAAGAAGCGATTTGGCCAAGGCGCTGTCCGCGCTCCTAAGCTTTTCAAGCAAGCGATCAATCTCTTGAACAAAAGTTCCGATTTTGCCGAAACCCTCTACCAGTTCTTGCGGTATTGCTTGCTGGACGCTGGGATCGTGCCCTTCCAGATTCAAGAGGTGCTGCAAGCGCCGCTTCGGATCGCTCAGAACGCGATAAGCTTCATTGATTTCAGCGAAATCCAAAGAAGGCCCAGTTGGGCCTCGATCCGGATGTGCTGCCAGCGTTAGTTCTTGATATTTTTGTTTTAGCTCTTCCGGATCAAGCCACCCGCGACGTGGTTGTTGGAGGGCGGCGAAGTAATCGGTCATGCGGCGAAGCTCTCGCCGCAGGAACAATGCGCCACCGCATTGGGATTTGTTACCTTGAAGCCGCCTTTTTGCAGGTCGTCGCTGTAATCGAGAACCGATCCACTGACAAAAAGTGCGCTCTTGGGATCAACCACTACGCGCACATTGGATGTTTGCACCAGGATGTCGCGGTTGGCCGGCCCATCGACCAGATCCATTTTGTATTGCAATCCCGAGCAACCGCCGCCAACAACGGCCACACGCAACGCGCCCTTCGGTCTTCCTTGTTTCACCAGCAGTGATATCAATTTGCGCGAGGCATTTTCCGTGACTTTAACCAAGCGCTCATTCCCAATCTTGTAATTGATAGGCGACGCGGCGGCTTGTTCGGGAGAAGTTTGCAATGGAGTCTAGTGGTTAAGTAGCGACCGCTGCGGTCGATTCAAAAGCGGTCTGTAGGTGTTGTCGCCCAATGGCATTAACGTCGCTCAGCGTCGAGACGTGTTGAAATTTCTCACGCAGCAGTTTGCTGGCGGGAAAACCTTTGGAATAGGCCATCAAACGTGCGCGCATCGAGCGAATAGCCGGTTCCTCTGCACCCCATCGCCGGACTGCCAGCTGGCAATGAAGCAGAATTAATTCCCATTTTTCACTCAAATCTGGCGGCTCGGAAATATTACCGGTGGACAAATATTGTTTGGTCTGACGGAAAATCCAGGGCGCACTCATGGCGGCACGGCCGATCATCACGCCCGCGATTCCAGTTTCTTTCCGTCGTTTCGCGACTTCAGTCGGACCGGAAAGATCGCCATTACCAATCACCGGAATCGGAACCGCCGCCGCAACTTGAGCGATGACATTCCAATCAGCCGTTCCGGAGTAACCTTGCTCGCGGGTGCGGCCATGAACAGTTATGGCCGCTATTCCTTGTTCAACCAGAATTCGCGCCACCCTTACCGCATTGATTGAACTGGCGTCCCAACCAATCCGGATTTTTGCGGTGACCGGCAAAGGAGCGACTGCGCATACCACCGCTTCAGCCACGCTAGACAAAGTCGGACAATCTTTTAACAAAGCGGAGCCGCCATTCTTCGACACCACTTTGTTGACCGGACAACCAAAGTTTAGATCGAT
>WNGI01000436.1_pt1 | contig 42112 bp, 45 predicted proteins | sample 5400621 | NCBI WGS metagenome assembly WNGI01 (sample SAMN13153374, study PRJNA577476) | soil metagenome | isolation source: 20 cm soil or saprolite under Garry oak tree replicate 1 | place: USA:California | collected 2016-06-15
CTCGCGTTCTTGTTCGCCGCGTGCGCGCCGCCGCCGGCCGTGCCGTCCGCGGCGCCGACAGCCGCGGCGGCGGCTCAACCGACGGCGGCTGTCACCGCGGCACCGGCGACCGCCAACCCCGCGGTGACCGTTCCGACCATCCCGGCGGCGGTCGCGGTGGAGATCCCGGTAAAGGGCGCCGCGCTGCTGGTGCTCGACATCACGACCGCCATCTGCACGCCACGGCCGCCGTGCGTGACGTCGGTGCCGAAGATCGCGGCGCTCATCAAGAAGGCGCGCGACGCGAAGGTGCCGGTGATCTATAGCGAGACCACGACCGCCGGTGCCTCGATCCTGCCCGAGGTCGCGCCACAGGCGGGCGAGCCGAGCGTCAAGTCGTCGGCGGACAAGTTCTTCAACACCAATCTGGACCAGCTGCTGAAGGACCGGGGCATCGAGAACGCCGTTGTCGTGGGATCCGCGTCGAACGGCGCCGTTCTCTACACCGCGTTTGGCCTCAACCTGCGCGGCTATACCGCGGTGGTCGCGGTCGACGGCATCTCGGCGAACGTCGACTGGCCCACGAACTTCGTGGAGTGGCAGCTGCTCAACCAGCCCGGCTTCACGAACGCCGAGAACAAGCCGCTGGACAAGCAGCACGTGACGCTCAGCACGACCGACAAGATCACCTTCAAGTAGACGCGATCGAGCGCACCCTTCGGGAGGCGGAAGAGCTCGTCCTGCTGACGCGCGGCCGGAAGACCGGACGCGGGCACGAGGCGCGGGTGTGGTTCGCGTACGAGGACGGGGCGGTGTGGCTGCGCACCGACCACGACACCGACTGGTACCGCAACCTCCTTCGCGACTCGCGCTGCCGGATCCGCGTCGGCTCGAGCGAGCTCGCCGCGACCAGCGAGCCGATCGGGGACGCGGCCGCCGCGCTCCAACATGTCGTCGAGCTGTTCCGCGCCAAATACGGCGCGGAATGGGTCTCGGATTGGTACGTCGAGCGCGGGCGAACGCCGGTGCGGCTGCGACTGGAGCGCTGACGGCCCGGGTCTATCCTCGGGTCATGCGCATCGCTTTTCGGCTCGCATCGGTCATCGCGTTGGCGCTTGGCATATCCGGTTTCGCCTTCGCGGCGGACGATGCCCACACCGTGATCGTCGGGCACATCGAGGGTGTCATCAACCCGATCACCGCGCGCTACGTCGACCGTCTGCTCGATGAGGGTGAGCAGCGGAAGGTCGCAGCCGTCGTCCTCGTGATCGACACGCCCGGCGGTCTCATCGACTCGACCTACAAGATCACCGGCCGGATGCTGAACGCAGCCGTGCCGGTCATCACGTACGTCGCGCCTTCGGGCGCGCACGCCGCGTCGGCGGGCACCTTCATCACGCTCGCCGGTCATGTCGCGGCGATGGCGCCGTCGACGAACATCGGGGCGGCGCACCCGGTCGACTCGTCGGGAGGCGACATCCAGGGCGATCTGCGCCTCAAGGCGGAGAACGATGCCGTGGCGCAGATCACCAACATCGCCCGCGCGCGCGGACACAACGCCCAGTGGGCGGAGGACGCGGTCCGCAAGAGCGTGAGCATCGGCGTGGACGAAGCCGTGAGCCTCAAGGTGGTCGACCTCATGGCGACCGACGTGCGCAGCCTCGTCGACCAGGTCGACGGCCGTCGGGTCACGACGTCGGCGGGCGCGGTGACGCTCGCGACCAAGGGCGCCTCGCTCGAGGAAAACGGGCCGAACCCCTTCGAGGCGCTCCTCCACCTCATCGTCGATCCGCAGATCGCGGTGCTCCTCTTCACGGTCGGCACCTACGGGATCATCTTCGAGCTCAGCAATCCGAGCCTCATCTTCCCCGGCATCATCGGCGTGATCGCGATCGTCCTCGCGCTCTTCGCGTTCGGCACCCTCGATGCGAGCGCCGCGGGGATCGCTCTCCTGATCTTCTCGGTCGTGCTCTTCGTCGCCGAGATCAAGATCGCGAGCCACTTCCTGCTCACCGCGGGCGGTCTCGTCTCGCTGGTCGTGGGGACGATCATCCTGTTCCCACCGCTGCGACCGACCTTCCCGGGACCCCGCGCTGACGTCGATCCAGTCGTGATCGCCACCGTCGCGCTGGTGTCCGGCGTGTTCTTCTTCTTTGTCGCGCGGTTCGCGCTCGCGACGCGCAAGCTCGCGTGGGCGGGCGGCTCGCCCGTCCTCGTGGGTGCGACGGGCATCGCGAAGAGCGATATCGGTCCGAATGGCGTCGCATACGTCGCGGGCGAGGAGTGGTCCGCGCGCAGTGAGAGCGGAGCGATCCCGAAGGGGAGCGGAGTCCGCGTGAAGCGCAAGGATGGTCTGAGCCTTATCGTCGAGCCCAGCGATTCGTCACCGGGGAGGGGAGCGTCCTGATGGATATCGGTCTTGCCATCGTGATCTTCGCGGCAGTTATCGTGATCCTGATCCTGCGCACGATCATCCACATCGTGCCGCAGTACCAGCGCCTCGTGGTGCTGGCGCTCGGGAGGTATCAGAAGATGGCCGGCCCGGGCCTCGTGCTCCTGCTCCCGCCACCGATCCAGGTGGGCATCAACGTCGACCTCCGTGAGTTCGTGGTCGAGATCCCGCAGCAGACCTGCATCACCAAGGACAACGCGCCGATCTCGATCGACTTCCTCATCTACCAGAAGGTGATGGAGGAGCAGGCCGCCGACTCCATCCTCAAGATCCAGAACTTCCGGACGGCCGTCACGGGCATCGCGACCACGACGCTCCGCGCCGTGATCGGCGACATCCTCCTTGACGACGTGCTCGCCAAGCGCGAGCAGATCAACGAGGTCCTGCGTACGAAGCTCGACGAGGTGACCCAGCGGTGGGGCGTGAAGGTCACGACGGTCGAGATCCGCGAGCTCACCCCGCCGCGCGACGTCCAGGAGGCCATGAACCGCCAGCTCACCGCCGAGCGCACTCGGCGAGCATCGGTGACCGAAGCCGAGGGCAAGCGCGCTTCGGCGATCCTCGTGGCCGAGGGCGACAAGCAGTCGAACATCCTCCAGGCCGAGGGACAGCGGCAATCACAGATCCTGCGGGCCGAGGGCTTCGCTCTCGCGCTCGACAAGATCAACGACATGGCGGGTCACGCTGACCCGCGGACGATCACTCTTCAGTACCTCGAGGCGCTCAAGGCGCTCGGCGCCTCGCCGTCGACGAAGTGGGTCATCCCGAGCGAGTTCGCCGCCCTCGTCGCGCCGCTTGCGGCGTTCGCCCGCGGCGGCGGCGACGACGGCGAGAAGAAGGCGCCGCGCTAGGCGTTCGTCTCGTCGCGACGCCTCGCGCCCACGGCCCGCCGAAACCCTCTCTACGCGCGAAACCCCGTCCCTTCGGGACGGGGACCCCTCGCGCGCGGGGGCCCTCGGCGGGCCGCGTGCGCTCAGCGTGACGGCGGAGGGTCCGCCCTGGTGGCGCGCGCCTTCATCTCTCCTGGGCTTATCTCTTGAGGAATGGCAGAGGCAATCCGCGACGCGCGCCTGCACCCGAGCCGCGAGTCGCGCTGTGCGCCACCGGCACGGCCATCGGGCCGGACAGACGGCGAGGCGCGAGCGGTGAGTACACGCGCGGCGGCATCCGCCAGGCGGACGCCGCCGGCGCGTGGCGTGTGGGAAGGGCAGCTCGAACAGCGAACGCATTCACCACGGCCATTTGTGTGCTCCCCTAGAAGGCAGTATCGAACGTGCGTTCGCATCTTAGAACGTTTGTTCTGCCTGTCAAGAGGGTGGGATACTCGACCAAAGTTGAAGACCGTTTTGGGCGTCGATCTGGCGCCCCAGCGACCCCGCTACGCCCGCGAACGCGCGGAGGTAGCGAACCACATCCTCGAGCCGGACTGGGTGGGAAAGCGGGCTCTGGCGCGCGTCGGGCACGGTGGGCCGCGCTTCGTCGGGTACGGCGGCGAGGTGGACGGGCCGCGGGAGCTGTACGACGCGATCGCGGCCGAGGCGCACTGCACGAGCGCGATCATCGACGGGGTCCTCGTCTCAGATTGGCGCGATGAGTCGGAGCTCGAGCTGGATCCAAATGGCGTCGCCTTCGTTCGCAACGCGAGCGCGCGGCAGATCTTCGCGGCATTCGATCTGCTCGAGGTCGACGGTGAGTCGCTGCTCGAGGTCCCGCTGCTCGAGCGCAAGCGGCACCTCGAAGGGCTACTGGTCCCGAGCGTGAATGTTCGTCTCACGCCGTTCGTCACTCGAGGTCTGCGCTCGTGGCGCGAGACGCTCGTCGCTCAGGGCTTCCATCGCGTCGTGCTCAAGAACTGGAACAGCGCCTACGCTCCAGGTCGCACCACGGACGATTGGCTCGTCGTGGAAAAGCTCAGCGGCGCGAGATAACTGAGGAGGATGTGGTGGCCACGAAGTCAGTCGTCATCGATCACACGCAGCGCGATCCCTGGTCGGTCGCGCTCGAGCAGTTCGGGATCGCGGCCGACAAGCTTCATCTCGACCCGAACATGCGCGCCATCCTCGCGGAGTGCCAGCGCGAGCTGACGGTCCATTTCCCGGTCCGGATGGCCGACGGCGTCGTCAAGGTCTTCACCGGCTATCGCGTGCAGCACAACACCACGCGCGGGCCGGGCAAGGGCGGCATCCGGTACCACCCGTCCGTCTCGCTCGGCGAGGTCAAGGCGCTTGCGATGTGGATGACGTGGAAGTGCGCGGTCGTCGGCATCCCGTACGGCGGCGCGAAAGGCGGCGTCGTCTGCGACCCGAAGACCATGAGCCAGCAGCAGCTCGAGACGCTGACGCGGCGGTACACGACCGAGATCGAGCTCCTCATCGGTCCGGATCGCGACATCCCGGCGCCCGATGTGAACACCAACGCCCAGACGATGGCTTGGATCATGGACACGTACTCGATGCACCACGGTTACACCGCGCTCGCCGTGGTCACCGGCAAACCGCTGTCGATCGGCGGCAGCGAAGGGCGCAACGAGGCGACGGCGCGCGGCGCCGTGTACACGATCATCGAGGCGTCGAAGCACCTGGGCATCGACCTCGAGGGGAGCCGGGTGGTCGTGCAGGGCTACGGCAACGCCGGCTCGTTCTCCGCGAAGCTCATGGCGGAGCTCGGCGCTCGCGTCGTCGGTGTGTCCGATACGAGCGGTGGCATCTACAGCCCGAAGGGCATCGATCCGATGAGGGTGGATGCGTACAAGCGCGAGACCGGCTCGGTGACCGGCTTCCCGGGGACCGAGAAGCTCTCCAACGCGGAGCTGCTCGAGCTGGACTGCGACATCCTGATCCCGGCCGCGATCGAGAACCAGATCGGCGAGCACAACGCACCGCTCATCAAGGCCAAGATCGTCGCCGAGGCCGCGAATGGTCCGACGAGCCCCGAGGCGGATCGCATCCTCTTCGACCGCGGCGTCTTCCTCATCCCGGACATCCTGTGCAACGCCGGCGGCGTGACGGTCTCGTACTTCGAATGGGTCCAGGACCTGCAGAACCTGTTCTGGCGAGAGGCCACGATCAACGCACGGCTCAAGGAAGTCATGGTGAAGTCGTTCAACGACGTCCTCGACATGCAGAAGAAGAACAAGGTCGACATGCGGACGGCCGCGTACATGGTGGCGGTCGCGCGCGTTGCGGAGGCCACGCTCACCCGCGGCATCTACCCCTGACCCCTCCGCGGCTTGGCCGCGGCTAGAACGGCAGCGCTCTGGAAGTCGTCGCGCTCGACATCGAGACCACCGGGTTCGACCCGGAGTCCGACCGCGTCATCGAGATCGGCGCGGTTCGCGTGCATCTCGAGGAGGACGGCTCGGCGACGCTCGGCGAGCGCTTCAGCACGTTCGTCGATCCCGGCGTCGGCGTCGGCCCGGCGATCAGCCGTCTCACCGGCATCCGCGACGGCGATCTCGCCGGCGCGCCTGCGCTCGAGTCGGTGACGGGCCGCATCGCGTCGCTCATCGCCGGCGCGCCGGTCGCCGGACACAACGTCGGCTTCGACCTCGCGTTCCTCGAGCGGGCCGCGCTCGGTCCGTTCGAGCGGCTCGATACGGCCGAGCTCGCCTCGATCCTGTTGCCATCCGCGCCGACCTACGCGCTGCAGTCTCTCGCCGCCGACGCGGGCATCCATCCCGAATCGGCCCACCGCGCGCTCGACGACGCGCTCACCTGCGCCGCGGTGCTCGCGGATCTCGGTCGCCGCGCGCGCGAGCTGCCGGTCGCGGTGCTCGAGGAGATCCAGGCCTACGCGCCGCTCCTCGGCTCGGCGTACGCCGCGTTCTTCGCCGGTGCCCTGCGCGGTGCCGTGCGCGGTGCCTGGGAGCCGACGCGCCTCGCGACTCCGCCGCGAGCGCGGGGCGCCGCCACGGCGGGCGCCGGCGTCACCGTCGAGGCGGTCTTCTCGCCCGACGGCCCGCTCGCGCGTGGCCTCGCGGGTTACGAGGACCGCCCGCAGCAGCGCGCGCTCGCCAGCGCGATCGAAGGCGCGTTCCGCGACGGCGGCGCGCTGATCGCCGAAGCCGGTACCGGAGTGGGGAAGTCGCTCGCGTATCTCGTCCCCGCGATCGGGCGAGCGCTCGGCGGCGAACGCGTGATCGTGAGCACGCAGACGCTGCCCCTGCAGGACCAGCTCGTTCGCAAGGACCTACCCGCGCTGCAGGCGGCGCTCGGCTCGACCGTCGAGGTGGCGGTGCTGAAGGGCCGCTCGAACTACCTCTGCCCGCGACGCTGGCAATCGTTCCGCGGCCTCGTCGCAACGCGCGACGAAGCGCGGCTCTTCCTGAAGACGCTGGTGTGGCGCACGGCCACGAGCACGGGAGATCGCGCCGAGCTGAACCTGCTCGGAACGGAGAGCGATCTCTGGGGGCGTGTGTCCGCGGACGACGAGACCTGCGACGCGCGCCGCTGCGCACGCGTCGCGGGTGGCTGTTATCTGCAGCGCGCCCGCGAAGCCGCCGCGCGTGCGGGCATCGTCGTCACCAACCACGCGCTGCTGCTGCAGGACGCGCGCATGCGCGGCGCGCTGCTCCCCGAGACGCAGCACCTCGTGGTGGACGAGGCGCATCGCCTCGAGGACGTCGCGACCGACGCCTTCGGCCTCTCCCTCGAGGATCGCGCCTTCCGCCGCGCGCTCGAACGCGTCGCGCGATCGCCCGCGGTCACGGCGGCGCTCCGCGACGAGCGCGCGCTCGTCGGCGAGGAGGTCCGTCGCGAGATCGCGTCGGCGCACGAGCGTGGCGGTGAGGTCTTCGCCGCGCTTGCCGCGGTCCTCGAGCCGCTCGGGCCCACCGAGGACAAGCTCCGCGTCACGGCCGGCGTGCGCGCGAGCGACGAGCGCTGGCTCCCGGTCGAGCTCGCATCCGAGCGTCTGGGCGACGCGCTCGCCGGGATCGCAGTCGCGGCCGAGCGTCTCGGCTCGTTGACGACCGACGAGGACGACCAGGCGGATCTCGCGTCCGCGCTCGCCGACCTCGGCTCCGTGCAGCTCGCGCTCAGGCGCGGCGTCTACCAGCCTCGGCCCGGCGACATCGTATGGATCGAGCGCGCGTCGAGTGGCGCGGTCTCGCTGCGCGTCGCGCCGTCGTATCTCGGCGATGCGCTCCGCCGCGGGCTCGTCGCGCCGCGGCGCTCGGCCGTGTTCACCTCGGCGACGCTCGCGGTGGCGGGCTCGTTCGCCTTCGCGCTCGAGCGCTTCGGGCTCGCCGACATCGGCGACGCGCGCGCGTTCGGCTCGCCGTTCCGCTACGACGAGCAGGCGATCCTGGTCGTGCCCGACGACGGCGCGCTCCCGTCCGAGCCGGCGTTCGCGGAGGAAACGGCACAGACGATCAGCGAGATCGGCCGGGCGCTCGACGGTCGTACGCTCGCCCTCTTCACCGCTCATGGTTCGATGCGCGACGTCGCCGCCCGCCTCGGTCCGCTCGAGGAGTCCGGTATCGCCGTGCTCACGCAGGGCATCGACGGCTCGCGGCGCGCGCTCCTCGAGCGCTTCGCCGCGGGGCGTGCCGTGCTCCTGGGCACGCAGTCGTTCTGGGAGGGTGTCGACCTCCCCGGCGATCTCCTGCGCTGCGTCGTGATCGCGCGCCTGCCGTTCGCGGTCCCCGACGATCCGCTCGTTCAGGGCCGCGCCGAGCGCTACGAGGATCCGTTCGCCGAGTTCCAGGTCCCGCAGGCGGCGCTGCGGCTGCGTCAGGGCTTCGGTCGGCTGATCCGTACGCGCACCGATCGTGGCGCGGTCGTCCTTCTCGATCGGCGCGCGATCATGCGCGAATACGGGGCGCGGATGCTCGCGTCGCTTCCGGACGCGCGCCTGCACCGCGTGCCGCGCGACGACGTCGCCGCGACCGTCGCGGAGTTCTGCAAGGGCACGTGACCGGCGCGGGCGAGCGTTTCAGGTCAATGAACGCGACAGGCGGGACCACAGGGCAGCGATCACTTCCGGCAGCTCTCGGTCAAGCAGCCGCTCAAACTCGCCGGAGGATACGAGCTCGTCGGCGAGCGCCGCTACCGCGGGCGCTTGCTGGCGATGGATCGTGATGCTCGCGCCCTCGGGATATCGCCGCCGATAGAAGACGAGGGGCAACAACTGGCCGAGAACCCCGAACTGATCATCTCTCGGACCCACGCGCTCCGGCCAGCGGCTCGCGACGAAGGGATTGATGTCGGGTAGGCGCTCGATGCTCTTCCACAGGGGATCGCTTCCGGAACCGGACCGTGCCGATGCGCGCCACCACGATCGCGCCGATGCATTGGAGGCAGGGCTCCAGCGTGACCCAGATGGTGTGGTCGGGGTAGCCCTTTGGCGGCAGCGCAGCGATCGTGTTGATCTCGGCATGGGCGATCGTCGTGTTGAAGAGGACTCCAACGGGCCCGCTCGTCTCCATCGATCGCGCGCGGCCGCTCGCGATGACCGTCCCGTCGGCACTCGTGACGACCGCACCGACCGGGACGGATCCGTTCTGCGCCGACTGCCACGCGCATCCGAACGCCGAACGCCACGGTGGCTCGAGCGAATCGAGAGCGGCTTGCGCGGCCGACACCATGTCAGCGCGGCTGGAAGAGCTCGATGACGTCGAGGACGGCCGCGGCGTCCACGTCGTGGACCATGTAGCGGACGTTGACGGTGATCATCGGACGCTCACCATGATCAACACGATGGACGAGCGCGCTTCGCAGCTCGTGTCCGTGTGGCTGCGTGGACTCTCCGTGGACGCGCGCCGCACGCTGTACTCGCTGCTGGACGAGCTCTGCGGCGGACTCGACGTCTCCCGCCACAACCCCTTCGGCTTCCTCCGGTTACGGGCCGAGTTCGAGACCAGCGGAGAGCTGTTCGGCTGCACGCTACCGGACCTGCGCGACGCGATCGCCGCGTCGCTCGATGGCGACGTGCCGGTGTCCGGACGGCCCGCCAGCGCGCTGGAATCGCTCCGCGGCGAGATCGCCTCCCGGGGACACCCCGACTTCCGTTAGGCGGAAGGCCAGGACCGTGACTACAGGGTCGCTCGGGCGTATCAGTGAGCGGGTCATACCCGTTGCTAGGCCTTGTCGAGGCCTCGGGTCAATCTATCCTTTCCCCTTGGTGGGCTGTTCGCTCGCTGAGCACGCAAGGAAAGGAGGTACTCAGTGATCGCTTTTTTCCGTGAGGAAGAGGGTCAGGGCCTCGTCGAATATGCACTCATCATCGCCGTTATCGCCATTGCCGTCATCGTGGCCATGATCTTCCTTCGTGGCCAACTCCAGAACATCTTCAGCAACATCGGCAACAACCTGACCTAAGCGTCTGCGATATCGCAGTCCACGAGCGGCCCGGGCAACCGGGCCGCTCGTTTTCATGCGGAGCGGGGCAGGCTGCGCCGTCCGACGACGCGGTCGCAGCCGTCGAGGAGGGCCCGCCAGACCTCGGCCGAGACCTCGGAACGCGCGACGAGCCGCTGGCCCGGCCGCACGACCTCGTCGCCGAGCGCGCGGAAGTCCGCTCGAGCCGGATCGTGCAGGTCGAGGTACTCGGAGCGGCGCGTGAGGCGAGCGCCGTCCGAGACCAGCGGGATCTGCCGAAGCTTCTCGGCCCCGAGATCGTGCAAAACGCGATGCTCGTGCCGCACCTCGAGCGCCGTGCGCCGGTCGCGTCGCGGCCGCTCCGCCTGCTCGTCGACCGCCATCAGAACCTCCCAGCGGTGCGACGTGCCGCGCGGGACCGGTCTCTCGTCGTACTTCGCCACGTCGCTCGCATACGGCACCGGGCGTGCCAGTTCGCGTACACTGGTACCGGATCGGACGTTTCGCCCGATATCACGCACGCCTTCCCGATCGCCGCGGCCCTCGCCTTCCGCGCCCCTGGCGCGCCGGCGACCCCAGGCGAGCTGACGGAGGCGGAGGAAAAAGGGAGGCCCACGTGGCCGTTGTCACCATGAAGCAGCTCCTGGAGTCCGGGGTCCACTTCGGGCACCAGGCGCGCCGTTGGAACCCGAAGATGAAGCGCTTCATCTTCATGGAGCGGAACGGCATCCACATCATCGACCTCCAGCAGACGCTCACGCGCGTCGAGGAGGCGTACGTATTCGTCCGCGACCTGGCCGCCGATGGCGGGCAGGTCCTCTTCGTCGGGACGAAGAAGCAGGCCCAAGAATCGATCTCCGAGGAGGCCAAGCGCGCTGGGATGCACTTCGTGAATCAGCGCTGGCTCGGCGGCTTCCTCACGAACTTCGTCACGATCCAGAAGCGCATCAACCGCCTGAACGAGCTTCACGAGCGCAAGGAGCGCGGCGACTTCGCGACCATGCCGAAGAAGGACGCGCTGCGCCTTGACGACGAGCTCCTACACCTCGACCGCTACTTCTCGGGCGTGCGCGAGCTGAAGCGTCACCCGTCCGCGCTCTTCGTGGTCGACCCGCATCGTGAGCACATCGCGGTCGAAGAGGCGCGCCGCCTCGAGATCCCGGTCGTGGCGATGGTCGATACGAACTGCGACCCAGACCTGATCGACGTGATCATCCCGGCGAACGACGACGCGATCCGGGCGGTGAAGCTCATCTGCCAGAAGATGGCGGACGCGATCATCGAAGGTCGCGCGATGTTCGACGCGAGCCGCAAGGAAGCGAGCCCCGAAGACATGGGGTACGCACCGTCGACGACGGTCGCCGAGCTCGAGGGCATCGGCGTGCCGCGTGCCAAGCGGACGCCGCGCGTGTACGAGCCGGAGCCCGAAGAGGACGAAGAGGACGCTACGGCGGACGTCGAGACCGAAGCGAGTGCCGACATCAAGACCAGCGAGGAGAGCTAAGTGGTGATGACAAGGATCGATCCGAAGGAAGTCCAGCGTCTGCGCAGCGAGAGCGGCGCCGGCGTGATGGACTGCAAGCGCGCGCTCGAAGAGACCGGTGGCGACTACGCCAAGGCCCTCGCGCTCATCAAGGAGCGGGGCATCCAATCGGTGGCGAAGAAGTCCGAGCGCGAGGCCAAGGAAGGCCTCGTCGCGTCGTACATCCACTCCGGCGGACGCATCGGTGCGCTGGTCGAGCTCGCGAGCGAGACCGACTTCGTCTCGCGGGGCGACGAGTTCCAGAAGCTCGCGCAGGAGATCGCGATGCAGGTCGCCGCGATGGACCCGGCGAGCGTCGAGGAGCTACTGGGTCAGCCCTACATCCGCGACGCGTCGAAGACGATCAAGGACCTTGTCACGGCGGTGGCGGCGTCGACCAAAGAGAACGTGCACGTGCGGCGCTTCCAGCGGTTCGCCTTGGGCGAGTCCTAAACTCCCCCGGATGACGCAGGCCGGCGCGGCCAAATACAGCCGGGTGCTGCTCAAGCTCTCCGGGGAGGCACTTCTCGGCGAACGCAAGTTCGGCATCTCGCCGCAGTACGTGAAGTACCTCGCCGAGGAGATCCGCAAAGTGCAGGGGCTTCCCGCCGAAGTCGCCATCGTCATCGGGGGCGGGAACTTCATGCGCGGCGCGGCCGTCGCCGAACACGGCATCGATCGCGCGACGGCCGACTACATGGGCATGCTGGCCATGGTCATCAACGCCTTCACCAGCGACACGGCGGCCACGCTCCGCGCCGCGGAGATCGGCGCCGACGTGATCCTCATGGGCAAGAACCAGGTAGACGGCGTGTACGACGCCGATCCGCGGACCACGAAGGACGCGAAGAAGATCGACCAGCTGACGCACCGCGACCTGCTGGACAAGCGCCTCGGCGTGATGGACGCGACCGCCGCGGCACTGGCGGAGGATCGCGACATCCCGATCATCATCTTCGACATCTCGCAGAAGGACGCGATGGTGCGTGCGGCGAAGGGGGAGCACGTCGGCACGCTGGTCCACAGCTGATGGCGCTCGAAGAGCTCCTCGCGCAGACCGAGACGCGATTCAAGAAGGCGATCGACGCGCTCAAGCACGACGTCGCGTCCGTGCGCACCGGCCGCGCGGCGCCGTCACTCGTCGAGCAGCTGGAGGTCGAGGCCTACGGTGTCCCGACGCCGCTCATCCAGCTCGCGCAGATCAACGCACCCGAGCCGCGGCAGATCCTGATCCAGCCGTATGACCGCGGCCTCATCAAGGCGATCGAGAAGGCGATCCAGTCGTCGGATCTCGGCCTCGCGCCGAACACCGACGGCGCGGTCATCCGCCTCAACATCCCCGCGCTGAACGAGGAACGGCGGCGGGACCTCGTGAAGGTGCTGCACAAGAAGGTCGAGGATGGTCGCGTCGAGATCCGCACGCTGCGCCGCCACACGCACGAGGAGATGCGCGCGAAGGAGAAGAGCTCGGGCGTCTCGACCGACGACGTGAAGCGCCTGGAGGCGCAGCTGCAGAAGCTGACCGACCGCTACATCCTCATGGCCGACGAGATCGGCACGGCCAAAGAGAAAGAGATCCTCGCCGTTTAGCGAGCTCATTGGCTCCGTGCCGCGGCACATTGCCATCGTCATGGACGGCAACCGCCGGTGGGCGCGCCAACGCCGTCTGCCCGCCATCGCGGGTCACCGCGCCGGCGTCGAGACGATCCGCAAGACCTTGCGCGCCGCGCGCGAGCGCGGCGTCGAATACCTGACCCTGTACTCCTTCTCCACCGAGAACTGGTCGCGCGATCCGGAGGAGGTGACGGGCCTCATGGGTCTCCTCGAGGAGACGATCCGCCGGGAGACCGACTCGCTCGTGCGGGACGACGTGCGCCTCGAGGTCATCGGCCGGCTGCACGAGCTCTCGCCCGCGCTGCAGCGCTCGATCGCCGGCGCGGTGAAGGCGACCGCGAAATGCGCGCGTGGCGTGATGACGCTGGCGTTCAACTACGGCGGACGCGCCGAGATCGTCGACGCCGTGCGGCGCATCGTCGGCGACGGTCTCGCTCCGGACGCGGTCGACGAGGCCGCCATCGCGTCACGTCTCTACGCGCCAGACCATCCCGACCCGGATCTCCTCATCCGCACCGGCGGAGAGCTGCGGGTGTCGAACTTCCTGCTGTGGGAGGTCGCCTACGCCGAGATGTGGGCGACGCCGGTGCTGTGGCCCGACTTCTCCGTGAGCGATCTCGACGACGCGCTCGGCTCGTACGCGAAACGTGAACGCCGCTTCGGGCGCTAGCGTTCCCGCCATGGACGTGCGCGACCTCGAGCGCCGCACCGGCACCGCGCTCGTGTACGGCGTCGTCGTGCTCGCGGCGCTGTTCGCGCCGTGGCCTACGTTCGCGATCCTCATCGCGATCCTCGCCGTGCTCGGGTATCTCGAGCTCCGTGCGCTCTTTCGCTACCGGTCGTTCCGACCGTGGCTGGTCGGCGCCGTGTTCGTCGTCCTATTCATCGTCGCGCACATGTACGGCTCCTCCTCGCCGAGCGAGCTCGCCGTGCTGACGGGTGCGCTCGTCGCGGCGTTCGGCGCCGTCGCGATCGCGGTCTTCCTCGAACAGGGGATGCGCGGCCGCCCGCAGCCGGCGGTCCTCGGTGCCGTGTTCACGCTCGGCGCGGCGCTGTATCTCGGGTACTTCTTCGGGTACCTCATCGAGCTCTGGCTCGCGAACGACGCGGGCACCCGCGGCTGGCTCGGGACGCTGCCGGTCTGGCTGCTGCTCGCGCTCGTACCCACCTGGGCGGCCGACGTCGCAGCGTACGTGGTCGGTGCCCGGATCGGCCGGCGCAAGATCGCGCCGCGCATCAGCCCGGGAAAGACCTGGGAAGGCACGCTCGCGGGGTTCGGCGCCGCGGCCGTCGTGGTGCTCCTCATCGCGGCGTCCGCGGGCATCAAGACCGGACCGACCCTGTTGCTCGCCCTGCTCGTCGGACCCGTCGGGTTCGCGAGCGACCTGGTGGAGTCCGCGATCAAACGCGCCGCCGGCGCGAAGGACTCGGGCACGCTCCTTCCGGGCCACGGCGGAGTCCTCGACCGCATCGACAGCCTCATCTTCGTCGCGCCCGCGGTCGCGTTCGTCCTCTGGCTCGCGCGAGGCGCCTTCAGCTGATCCGAGCGCAGCGGGTGGGATGATGGTCAGGTGGTGACACGACTCGCGATCCTCGGGGCGACCGGCTCGATCGGCGTTCAGGCGCTCGACGTCGTCCGATCGAACCGCGACCGTCTGCGTGTGACGGCGCTTGCGTCGGCGCGCAACGCTTCCGCGCTCGAGGCGCTCGCGACCGAGACCGGCGCCGTCACGACGGTGCTGCAGGAGCGCGACGGCGACGACGCGCTGTGCGATCTCGCGACGCGCGACGACGTGGACCTCGTGCTGGTCGCGACGCCCGGCATCGCGGGGCTCGCGCCGACGCTCGCGGCCCTGCGCGCCGGCAAGCGCGTGGCGCTGGCGAACAAGGAGGTGCTCGTCACCGGCGGACACCTCGTCGCGCCGCTCGCCGGCGGGGCGGGGGAGCGGCTGCGTCCCGTTGACAGCGAGCACTGCGCGCTCTGGCAGTGCCTGATCGGCGAGCGCATCGAGAACGTGTCGCGCGTCGCGGTGACGGCGTCCGGCGGACCGTTCCGCGAGCGCGAGCTGGGTGAGCTCGCGACCGTCACGCCGGACGAGGCGCTGCGTCACCCGACCTGGAAGATGGGCCCCAAGGTCACGATCGACTCGGCCACCCTCGCGAACAAGGGGTACGAGGTCGTCGAGACGCACTGGCTCTACGGCATCCCGTACGACCGCATCGACATCGTCGTCCATCCCGAGAGCGTCATCCACGCGCTGGTCGAATTCTCCGACGGCAGCGTGAAGGCGCAGCTCGCGGAGCCCGACATGCGCCTGCCGATCCAGTACGCGCTGCTCTGGGACCGCGCACCCTCGCCGGCGGCGCGGCTGGACTGGTCGCGCGTGCGCGCGCTGCGGTTCGAGGGCGCGCCGGACGACCGCCGCTATCCATGCCTGACGGCGGTGCTCGACGTCGCGCGCTCGGGGGATCTCGCGGCGATGATCGGGCTGTCGGCGGCGGACGAGGTGGCCGTCGCGCGCTTCCTGCGCGGCGAGATCCGCTTCGACGAGATCGCGTCGTACCTGCGGCGCGGCGCGGCGCTCGGCTCGGCGCAGCGCGCGCCGGCGTCGCCCGACCTCGGCGAGATCCTCGGCATCGACCGCGCGGTCCGGACGGCTCTCGAAGCCGCACCGGCCTTGGCGTAGACCCAGGTGGACTTCCTCCCGACGCTGATCCTGTTCCTGCTGACCTTCACCGTGATCATCGCCGTGCACGAGTTCGGTCACTACTGGACCGCGCGGCTCCTGGGCATGAAGGTCCTCGAATTCGCGTTCGGCTTCCCGCCGCGACTCGCGGCCATCCGCCACGCGGGCATCGACTACAGCATCAACGCGATCCCGTTCGGTGGATTCGTTCGGATCCTCGGGCAGGACGACTTCACGATCCATCAAGCGGGCGAGGGCGACGTGGGCTCGTTCACCTCGAAGCCGTGGTGGGCGCAGGCGATCGTGCTCGCCGCGGGCGTGACGATGAACATGGTGCTCGCGCTCGTCGTGCTCACGATCGCGTTCGCGACCGGGACGACGGCCTCCACCGGCGACGTGCGCGTGCGCTCGGTCGCCACCGACTCGCCGGCGCAGAAGGCCGGCATCCAGGTCGGAGACATCGTTCGGAGCATCGACGGACGGCAGATCACGCGCGCGAACGATCTCGTCAGCTACGTGACGAGCCAGGCGAAGCTCCATCCGGATCGGGAGGTCACGCTCGAGATCGAGCGCAACGGGCGTCCGTTGGCGCCGATCACAGCGGTCCCGCGCGCGGAGCCACCCGAAGGCGAGGGACCGCTCGGGATCGGTCTCGAGGAGGTGCAGGGCGCGAAGACGCTCGCGCTGCCGGACGCGTTCCGAGAAGCGGTCTCGCTGTCGGGTCAGGTGGTCGTCCAGATCGCCGAGCTCCCCGGTCAGCTTCTCGCGCCGCGCACCGCGACCGGCGGTCCCACCGTCGGCGGTCCGATCGAGATCTTTCGCATCACCGGGCAGGTCGCGCAGTCCGGCATCCCGACCTTCCTCAAGCTCGTCGGCGTGCTGTCGGTAAACCTCGCCGTGCTGAACATCGTCCCGTTCCCCGGTCTCGACGGCGGACGTCTGTTCTTCGTGCTCCTGCGCGGCATCTTCCGCGTCCGTCTCTCGCCGCAGGCGGAGGCGGCCATCCACGCCGTCGGGTTCGTCCTGCTGCTGTTGCTCCTCGTCGTCGTCAGCATCGCGGACATCCGGCGGGTCGTTGGGGGCTAGCGCGAACGAGGCGAACCGCGCGCTCGCGTGGGACGCGTGCCTCAACGTCCGGGACCTCGGCGGCCTGACGACAGGCGATGGTCGGCGCGTACGCCGTGGCGCGCTCGTCCGCTCCGACCAGCTCTGCCGCTTGAAGGATGCCGGTCGGGAGGCGCTGCTCGCGCACGGTGTGCGCACCGTGATCGACCTGCGCAATCCGGCGGAGGCCGAGCAGGATCCCGATCCGCTCTGGCACGGTCACGGAGTCGACTACGTGCTCGTCCCGCAGCAGAGCGAGCAGCTGTGGCGAGAGCTCGACCCGATCGCGCGAACGCGGGCCGAACGCGACGCGCTGGTGCTGGACCGGCGCGCGGAACAGATCGCGGCGATGGCGCGCGTGGTCGCGCACGCCGCGCCAGGCGGCGTGCTGATCCACTGCCTCGCGGGCAAAGACCGCACCGGCATCGCCGTGGCGCTACTGCTGAGCCTCGTCGGCGTCGACGACGCGCAGGTCGCCGCGGACTACACGCTGTCGGTCGCGTCACTCGCGGCCGAGCTCGAAGCGGCGCTCGCGGCCGCCCCGGACGACGAGGCGCGCGCGCGGATCGAGCGCGGCTACGACGCGCGCGCCGAGACGATGCTCGCGACGCTTGCGCACCTGCGGGAACGCCACGGCGGCGCCGAGGCGTATCTCGCGCGCGCCGGGCTCTCCGCCGCCGACATGCGGCGCATCCGCGACCGGCTTCTCGACTGACCGAACTGTCGCGAAGTCCTCATTCGTCGTCACGGACCGCGTGTACGCTGTGACCCCCATGGATGCGCCCGTCGTCGACGTGCGCGCGCTCCGGAAGGTCTACCGCGTCACCGAGCGCGAGACCGGCCTGGCCGCCACGTTCCGCTCCTTCGTGAGGCGCCGCTACCGCGAGGTGCTCGCGGTGGACGGCATCACGTTCCACATCGATGCCGGCGAGGTCGTCGGCTTCCTCGGTCCCAACGGCGCCGGGAAGACGACGACGCTCAAGATGCTGTCCGGCCTGCTCTACCCGACCGGGGGCGAGGCCACGGTCCTCGGGCACGTGCCCTGGCGACGCGAGGGCGCGTTCCTGCGCGGCATGACGCTCCTCATGGGCAACCGCTCGCAGCTGGTCTGGGACATCCCCGCGGCCGATTCGTTCCTCGTGCTGAAGGAGATCTACGCCGTGCCCGAGGCGCAGTACAAGCGCACGCTCGACGAGCTCACCGACCTGCTCGACCTCGGACCGCTGCTGCACAAACCGGTGCGCGGGCTGTCGCTCGGCGAGCGCATGAAGGTGGAGTTCGCCGCCGGTCTGTTGCACTCGCCGGGCGTCGCGTTCCTCGACGAGCCAACGCTCGGCCTCGACATCTCGATGCAGGGCCGCATCCGCCGCTTCGTCGCCGAATACAACCGGCGCAGCGGCGCGACGATCCTGCTCACGAGCCATTACATGGACGACGTCGTGGCGCTGTGCCGCCGCGTCATCGTCATCCACCACGGCGTGCTGCTCTACGACGGCGGCCTTGCGGACCTCGCCGAGCGGATGGCGCCGTACAAGCGCATCAGCGTGACGCTCCGCGGCACCGTCGGCGACCTCTCGACGTACGGCGAGGTCGTGTCGAGCAACGAGAACCTCGCGACGATCCACGTGCCGCGCGCGCAGGCGGCGGAGCGCACGGCGCGGCTGGTGCGCGAGCTCGGCGATCAGCTCGCCGACATCAGCGTCGAGGACCCGCCGATCGAGGAGGTCATCGACAAGGTCTTCGCGTCCGAACGCCCGCTGGCGGAGGCGATGGCGTGATCCGGATCTATCGCCAGCTGCTCGTCGCGCAGATCCAGGCCGCGGCGCAGTACCGCATCCAGGCCGTGCTGTGGATGCTCTTCTCGATCATCCGTCCGGTGATCTTCCTCGCCGCCTGGACCGCGGTATCCACGGCGCAGGGCGGCAGCGTCGGCGGCTACACCACCAGCGACTTCGCCGCGTATTACATCGCCCTCACGATCGTCGGGCACCTCACGACCGCATGGAACTCGTTCGAGTTCGAGTTCGAGGTCCGGCAGGGCAGGCTCTCGCCGAAGCTGCTGCGGCCGCTGCACCCGCTTCACTACTCGGTGGTCGAGAACCTCGTCTGGAAGGTCACGACGTTCCTGCCGCTGATGCTCGTGTGTCTCGTGATCGCGCTCACGTTCCAGGTGAAGTGGAGCGGCGAGTGGTGGCACCTCGCGCTGTTCGTGCCGAGCATCGTGCTCGCCGCGGCGCTCAGCTTCATGATCGGCTGGGTCGTGGCGACCGCGACGTTCTGGCTGCAGCGGATCAACACCGTGAACACGCTGCTGCAGCGGACGTCGTTCATCTTCGCGGGACAGATCGCGCCGCTGGCGCTCATGCCGATCGCCCTCCAGGTCATCTCGTACTCGCTGCCCTTCGCGTACGTCCTCGCCATCCCGGCCGAGATCCTGCGCGGCGGCGTGACGCTCGAGCGCGGCCTGCTGTACCTCGTCGGTCAGGCGGTGTGGCTGGCTCTCGCGATCGTGGCGTACCGCTTCGCGTGGCGCGCCGGGCTGCGTGAGTACAGCGCGGTGGGCGCCTGATGGTCCGCTACCTGCGCATGTTCCGCGCCTTCGCGGCGTCGGAGTTCCAGTTCGAGATGGAATACCGGGGCAACTTCTATCTCAGTATCTTCGAGATGTTCCTCGTGATCGGCACGAGCATCGGCGCGGTGCTGATCATGTTCGGTCACACGACGACGATGAACGGCTGGACGCTCCCGGAGATGATCGTGTTGCTCGGCGTCTACTACCTGATCCAGGGCGGCGTGAACCTGGTGTTCTCGCCGTCGTTCGAACGGCTGATGGAGCACGTTCGCGTCGGCACGCTCGACTTCCATCTGCTGAAGCCGGTGAACGTGCAGTTCCTCGTGAGCACGCGCCACCTTCGCGTCGTGAGGGCGGCGGACCTCGGGCTCGGGCTCGTGGTCGTGATCGTGGGGCTGCTGCAGGTCGGCGCGCAGATCGGTGTCGCCCAGTCGCTGCTCTTCGCGCTCTCCTTGTTCTTCGGCGTGATGCTGGTGTACTCGCTGCTCCTGGGTCTCGTGACGCTGTCGTTCTGGTTCGTGCGCGTGGAGAACCTGCTCGCGATCTTCTGGGCCTTCACCGAGGCGGGCCGCTTCCCGGTCGACGTCTATCCGCTGTGGCTGCGCGTGTCGCTCAGCACGATCGTCCCGATCGGCATCGCGGTCACGGCGCCGGCCAACGCGATCGCCGGACGGATGGACGCCGTCGGCGTCGCGCTGCTCGGTGCGGGCACCGTGCTCGCGGTCGGCATCGCGAGCGCGCTGTGGCGACGCGGCCTACGGAGTTACACGGGCGCGAGCGCGTAGGGAAATCTGCCGTTCGAGACGGTTTTCGACCGTACACTTGACCTGTGAGCGCGATGAGCGTCGATCTGAACCTGCCCGAGGACCGCGTCGGTCCGCGCCCCCGGCGGAAGTCGAAGCGCGTCTGGGTCGGCGGGACCGCGATCGGCGACGGCGCGCCGGTCTCGGTGCAGTCCATGTGCACGACGCTCACGCACGACGTCGACGCGACGATCCGCCAGATCGAGCGTCTGCAGGAGGTCGGCTGCGAGATCGCTCGCGTCGCCGTGCCGGACAAGCGCGCCGGCGAGGCACTCAAGGAGATCGTCCGACGCAGCATCCTTCCGGTCGTCGCCGATATCCACTTCGACTACCGGCTCGCGCTCATGGCGCTCGACGCGAAGGTCCACAAGCTGCGCCTCAATCCGGGCAACATCCACAACAAGGACGGCGTGCGCGAGGTGGTGAAGCGCGCGAAGATCCAGGGCACGCCCATCCGCATCGGCGTGAACCACGGCTCGATCGGCGACCGCCAGCCCGGCGACGTGCGCGACGAACCGCAGCGCATGGTCGACCTCGCGCTCAGCGAGATCAAGATCCTCGAGGACCTCGACTTCGACGACATCGTCGTGAGCGTGAAGGCCTTCGACGTCCCGACGATGGTGGCGGCGTACCGCCGTCTCGCGAAGGCGGTGCCGTATCCGCTCCACCTCGGCGTGACCGAGGCGGGGACGCTCGTCGCCGGCTCGATCCGCTCGACCGCGGGCATGAGCGTCCTCCTGTACGAGGGGATCGGCGACACGATCCGCGTGTCGCTCTCCGAGGATCCGGTGATGGAAGTGACGGCGGGCTTCGACATGCTGAAGTCGCTCGGCCTGCGTGACCAGGGCCTCACGCTCGTCGCGTGCCCGTCGTGCGGTCGCGCGGACATCGACCTCATTCCGCTGGCCAAGGTCGCCGAGGAGCGCCTCCGGGCGATGCCGACGCCGATGAAGGTCGCGGTCATGGGCTGCGAGGTGAACGGACCCGGCGAGGCGAAGGACGCCGATGTGGGGATCGCGGGCGGCGTCGGGAAGGGCGCGATCTTCCGCAAGGGCAAGGTCGTCGGCGTCTACCCCGAGGACCAGCTCATGGACGCGCTGCTCGCGGAGATCGACAAGATCCTCGTCGAGAACGGCAAAGAGCCGTACTCACAGAAGGCGCCGAAGCTGACGCACGAGGGTCAACTCACGCCGGGGCGCAGTGTCCCAGCCGGACAGCGAACCTAAGCGGCCCGACGACGAACGCGTCGTCGCGCTGCACCGCGCAACGATCACCGGGGTAGATTTCCGCCGCGCTCGCTTCGACAAGTTCTCGCTGGGCGGCTGCCTCTTCGATCGGTGCGACTTCCGCGGACTCCGGCTCGATCGCCGGCTCGCGCCGCTGTTCGCGGCGCTGCCGCGCAGCGTTTTCCGGGACTGCAGCTTCGACGGCGCCGACCTTCGCCGCGCGGTCCTCGGCCAGTCGCGCTTCGAGCGCTGCACCTTCGACGACGCGTGCATCGACGGCAGCGACGCGGAGTCCGCCGAGTTCGTCGACTGCCGCTTCGCCGGTCCGCTCGATGGCGTGACGTTCTACGGCGCACCGTCAGTGTCGGAGGCGAAACGTCTCGATCCGCCGCGCAAGCGCAACGAGTTCCACGGCAACGACTTCCGCGACGCCGAGCTCGTCGACGTCGCCTTCGTCTATGGCATCGACATGCGTCGTCAGCGGTTCCCGGACGACGAGCTGCACGTGCGCATCGAAGGGTTCCCGCGCCGCCTCGCCAAGGCGCGCGGCGAGATCGACCGGTGGTACGAGCGCGAGCGCGCGCCGGCCCTGGTGATGCTCGCGACGCTCGCCGCCCGCTGGCGCGACCAGGACATCGTCGTCGCGCGCCGCTGGACGCCGCGCATCAAGGCGCCCGACCGCGTGCAGGCTCGGGTGTGGGAGCTTCTCGAGACCATCTGAGCGCGCGAGCCGGTTAATATTCGACCCGATGCGTTCGCGAGGGTCCACGTACCGAATCCCGCGCTAGCCGGCGTCGCTCGGCAGACGTCGGCACCGTCACGCGCGGCCAAATACGACCCTCGGAGTTGACCCCATGAGACAGTCGACGCTCTTTGGACGCACCCTCCGCGAGGCGCCCGCGGATGCGCAGACGCCCGGTCACCAGCTGCTGCTGCGCGCCGCGATCGCGCGCCCGCTCGCGTCGGGCCTGTACACCTGGCTGCCGCTCGGCTTCCGCGTCGCGCAGAAGATCGAGCAGATCATCCGCGAGGAGATGGACCGCATCGGCTGCCAGGAGATGGAGATGCCCGTCCTGACCCCGAGCGACCTCTGGAAGACGACCGGCCGCTGGGAGGCGCTCGAGCCGATCACGTTCCGCACGAAGGACCACAACGGGCGCGAGTTCATGGTGAGCTACACGCACGAAGAGGCCGTGCACGCGCACGCTACGGCGGAGATCCTCTCGTACCGCCAGCTGCCGGTCATGGTCTATCACTTCCAATCGAAAGGTCGCGACGAGACGCGCCCGCGCGCCGGACTGCTGCGCGTGCGCGAGTTCGTCATGAAGGACGCGTACTCGTTCGACGCGGATCAGGCCGGTCTCGAGAAGAGCTACAAGGCGCAGCACGGCGCCTACGAGCGGATCTTCAAGCGGATGGGCCTCGACGCCATCAGCGTCGAGTCGGACACCGGTGCCATGGGCGGCGACGTCGCGCACGAGTTCCAGGTGCTGACGGAGGCCGGCGACGATCGCATCCTGATCTGCTCGAGGGGGGACTACAAAGCCAACATGGAGAAGGCCACGCGCACGCTGCCAGCAGCGGGCCGCACGGAAGCCGGTCCGCCCGCGGAGATCAGCACCCCTGGGATCACGACGATCGAGCAGCTCCAGACGCGTCTCGGGCGTCCCGCGGATGCGTTCCTCAAGACCGTCCTCATCAAAGGGAAGGACGAGATCGTCGCCGTCGTCCTGCCGGGCGACCGGAACGCGAACGAGGCAAAGCTGCGGAAGCTGCTCGACGTGGCGGAGATCAAGTTCGCGAACGAGGCCGACTTCGCCAGAGTGGGCGGGGTCGCGGGCTTCGTCGGTCCGGTCGGGCTGCGCGCGCGCATCCTCGTCGACCGATCGGTCGACGCGCGTCCGTACGTCGCCGGCGCGAACAAGAAAGACGCGCACCTCGACCGCGTCGTCCTCGGGCGCGACTTCGACGGAGAGCGTGTGGATGCGCATGACGTCAGCGAGGGCGACATCTGCCCGCGCTGCGGGGTCGGCACGCTCACGATCAAACGCGGCGTCGAGGTGGGGAACATCTTCGCGTACGGCACCTACTACTCCGACAAGATGAACGCGACCTTCCTCGCGGCGGATGGCACGCGGAGGCCGTTCGTCGGCGGGAGCTACGGCATCGGCATCGGTCGGGCGGTGCAGACCATCATCGAAACGAACCACGATGCCAAGGGGATCATCTGGCCGATCGCCGTCGCGCCGTACCAGGTGCACGTCATCGCGCTACCGTCGAACGATGAGGCGGTACGCGGCGCGGCCGACGCGCTCGCCCGTGACCTGGAGCACGCCGGCGTCGAGGTCCTCTACGACGATCGCGAGGAGACCGCGGGCGTGAAGTTCGCCGACGCCGATCTCATCGGCATCCCGTTCCGCGCGACGGTCTCGAAACGCACGCTCAAGGAGGACCAGGTCGAGCTGAAGCCGCGCGCTGCGAGCGAGGCCGAATTCATCCCGCGCACGACCGCGACCGAGCGGATCGCCGGCGCCGTCCGGCGGGCTCTGGCGTGATCGGCGACGGCATGCAGAAGAAGCCCCGCGACGTCACGCCGGCGGTGCGCGAGGACCGCGAGCGCTCGCTCGAAGCGACGCTGCGGCCACAGCGGCTTTCGGACGACGAGTACATCAATCAGGACAAGGTCAAGAGCAACCTACGGATCCTCATCGAGGCGTCGAAGGCGCGCGGCGAGCCGCTGGAGCACGTCGCGCTCTACGGCCCACCGGGAGTGGGGAAGACGTCACTCGCGAACGTCATCGCGCACGAGCTGGGGGTGCCGATCCGCATCACCAGCGGTCCCGCGATCGAGCGCGCGGGCGACCTCGCCGCGATCCTGACCAACCTCCAGCCCGTCTAGGTCCTGTTCATCGACGAGGTGCACCGCCTCCCGCGCCTCGTGGAAGAGGTCCTGTATCCGGCGATGGACGTCTACCAGCTCGACATCATCATCGGCAAGGGGCCGGGTGCACGCACGCTGCGGCTGCCGCTGCCGCGCTTCACGCTCGTCGGCGCGACGACGCGCATCGGCCGGCTCTCGTCGCCGCTGCGCGACCGCTTCGGCGCGACGTACAAGCTCGACCTGTTCGAGACCGAGGCGCTCGAGAAGGTCGTGCGCCGGTCCGCGCGCATCCTCGGCGTCGAGATCGAGCCGGCCGCCGCGCACGAGATCGCGCGCCGCTCCCGCGGCACGCCGCGCATCGCGAACCGCTGGCTGAAGCGCGTGCGCGACTTCGCGCAGGTCCGGCACGATGGACGCGTCACGCTCGCCGTCGCGCGCGAGGCGCTCGCCGCGCTCGAGGTCGATGACAAGGGTCTCGACGCCGTCGACCGCATGCTCCTCGCGGCGATCGTGGACAAGTTCTCCGGCGGTCCGGTCGGGCTCGAAACGCTCGCGGCGGCGCTGAGCGAGGACGCCGAGACGATCGAGGACGTCTACGAGCCGTACCTGATGCAGAAGGGCTATCTCAAGAGGACGCCGCGCGGCCGCGTCGCCACCGAGCACGCCTACCGTCATCTGGGGCGCACGCCGCCGCCGACCGGTGCGACGCTCTGGAACGGCGCACCGCCCGACGACTCGTCGGTGACGGAGCCGTGAGGAGCGACGGCCGTTTCGAGCTCGAGCGCGCGATCACGCAGGACGAGCTCGAGCTTCACTACCAGCCGATCTTCGACATCAGCGGCGACGCACTGCGAGGCGTTGAGGCGCTCGTGCGCTGGGAGCATCCGCAGAAGGGTCTCGTATCGCCGCACGCCTTCCTGCCGACCGCGGAGCGCGAGGGCCTGATGCACGCGCTCACCGCCTGGGTGCTTCGTGAAGCGCTGTTGCAGGCGAGCGTCTGGCGGAAGGACGGACTCACGCTGAACATGTCCGTCAACATCGCGGCCAGCGATCTCGGCGACGCGCGGTTCCTGCGCCTGCTCGATCGGACACTGCACATCACCGCCGGTAGGTCGGCCTTCACCGCCGAGGTGCGCGCCGACGAAGCCACCGAGGCCTCGAGCGCGGGCATACGCGAGCTCGGCTCGCGCGGCATCCCGATCGCCCTCGACGACGTGACCACCGTCGCGCAGCTCGACGGCGCGACGAACTGGCCGCTCGATACGGTGAAGCTGGGCCGCGAGATCATCGCGCACGCGCTCGACGATGCGCGAGCGGCCGAGGTGGCTCGCGGCATCGCGCGCGTTGCCGCCGAGCGCGGCATCGGGCTCGTCGCGGTCGGGATCGAGAGCAAGGCCATGCTCGACTTCGCACGTTCGCTGAGCAGCGTCGGCGCTCAGGGTTATCTGCTCGCGCGGCCCATGGCGAGCGAGGCGCTCCGGCGCTGGGCGCAGCGCGGGGCGTGAGGCGCGGGCTGACACTCGCACTCGCGACGATCGTCGCGTGCGCGCAGCCGGCGACCGCGCCCACGGCGATATCGACCGCAACCGACGCGCAGAGCACGCGACCCGTCGCGCCAACGCCCGCGCCGACGCCAACGCCGACGCCATCGCCGCGCATCGGTCCCGCGGTCGTCGAGAACGTGCAGCTCATCGCTTCGGGCCTCGAGGCGCCATGGTCCGTCGCTCTCGCGCCGGACGGGCGCCTCTTCGTCACCGAGCGACCGGGCCGGGTGCGCATCGTGCGGCTCGGCGCGGGCGGTGGGCTCGAGGCGAAGCCGTGGGCCACGCTTCCCGCGCGCGCGAATCCCGACGCGGAGCGCGGTCTCCTCGGGATCGCGCTCGATCCCGACTTCGCGCGGACCGGCTTCGTCTATCTCTATTACTCGTATGCCGCACCGGGCGGTGCGACGCTGAATCGTCTCGTTCGCATGCGCGATACGAACGGCTCGGGCACGGGCGAGACGATCCTGCTCGACAACATCCCCGGTTCGTCGAACCACGACGGCGGCCGCATCGCCTTCGGACCGGACGGCAAGCTCTACGTCGCGACGGGCGACGGCGAGCAGCAGGCGCGAGCGCAGGATCGCGCCTCGCTCGGCGGCAAGATCCTGCGGCTCGAGAAGGACGGGAGCGTGCCGACGGACAATCCGTTCCCGGGATCGCCGGTGTTCTCTCTCGGACATCGGAACGTGCAGGGTCTGGCGTTCGAGCCCGACAGCGGCGTCCTCTACGCGACCGAGCACGGGCCGAGCGGATTCTTTCCGGCCTGCTGTCAGGACGAGGTGAACCGTATCGAGGCCGGCGCGAACTATGGCTGGCCGATCGTGACCGGCAAGCCGGGCGACCAGCGCTTCCGCGATCCGATCGCGTGGAGCGGCAACTTCGACACCTGGGCGCCGTCCGGAGCGGCCTTCGCGACGCGACCGGGACCGCTCCGTGGCTCGTTCCTGTTCGCCACGCTCCGCGGGCAGCACCTGCACCGCATCGTCTTCACGCCCGACGGTCGCGGCGTGGCCTTCGAGGAGCGGCTGCTCGTGGATCAGTACGGCAGGCTGCGTGACGTGTACGAGATCTCGACCGGCGAATTCCTCGTCCTCACCAGCAATCGCGACGGACGCGGCCGACCCGCCGCGGACGACGATCGGATCCTGCTCGTGACGCTCCGCTAGGCGGCGGCGTGAGACAATCGATGCCTAACGTGGACGCTATCGGGCGTGCCCTCGTCATCGCCGGCGCGGTCATTCTGGTCATCGGACTCGCGCTCGTGTTCGCGGACAAGGTCCCGTTCGTCGGGCGCTTGCCAGGTGACTTCACGCTCCGCGGGGACCGGTGGACCGTGTACGCGCCCATCGCGACGTCTATCGTCGTCAGCCTGGTGCTGACCGCGGCGCTCTCGCTGTTCGCGTGGCTCGCTCGGCGTTGAGCGGGCCGGAAAGGACCGACATGTCCGCCGATGGAACCGAGACGAAGGCCGACAAGCCGTCGCCGATCGTCGCTGAGGCCGAGAAGCAGGAGAAGATCCTCAACGCGCTTCAGGCCGTGCTCGATCCCGAGATCGGCCTGTCGGTCATCGACCTCGACCTCATCCGCGAGGTCGTCTTCACGCCCGAAGAGGCCGAAGTGAAGATGGTGCTCACCACGCCGTTCTGCCCCTACGGCCCGATGCTCATCAACCAGATCCAGTCGGTGTCCGAGCAAGCCGCGGAGATGCCGGTGAAAGTCACCGTTCTCCCGGACCACTGGGAGCCTCCGCCCTGGCTGCGCTAGCGCCGAAGCCGAAGCCGCGCAGCCACTTCGCCGTCAAGTTCGCCGCGGGCGTGATGCGCATCGCGGCGATCCTGTTCGTTCTGGGCGGCGCTCTCGGCCTGTACGGCGCCAGCCAGTACCAGATCCCGGAGGGCGCGATCCCGCTCTTCCCGGGCGTCACGGTCGCGGTCGGGATCGTCGGTTTCGTCTTTGCCCTCATCTATGCGCTGATCCTGTGGGGCTTCGCGGACGGCCTCGTGCTGCTCGCGGACGTCGACGACGCGCAGCGCGCGACGCAGCGCCAGCTCGCGGACCTCACACTGGCGCAGCGCACCGCGCGCGGGCCCTTTCACAGCGAGGTCGTCACGGGCTCCAGACCGCCCGAGGGCGGCTGAAACACAGCGACAGCGTCAGCGGGCCGGGCGGCGGCCTGAGCCCTTCAGCGCGCGCCGCGGACGGGACGTCCCTTCGGTAGCCCGGGCGAGGACGAAGAGCAGGTCCGACAGGCGGTTGAGCCAGGGAAGCAGCACCTCGCCCGAGACCGCGCCGGCGTCGACGCACACCAGCGCGCTGCGCTCGGCTCGACGCGCGACCGTCCGCGCGTAGTCGAGGGCCGCGGCGATCGGATTCTCGCCGGGTATGACGAAGCGGCCCTCGATCGGCGTCCGCGCCTTCAGCCATTCCAGCGCGCTCTCGAGCTTCGCGATCGCGGCCGCGTCCAGTCGGGTCGGGAGGCGCGCGAGGTCCTCGCTTGGAGTTGCCACCTCGGACATCGCGACGTATAGACCCCGCTGCAGCTCCAGGAGCTGCCGGCCCAATGTTGATTTGGTCACCATCGCGCGCGCGACGCCGATCGCGCTCTGCGCCTCGTCGAGGTCGCCGAGAGCGACGATGCGCGGGTCGGTCTTGCGGACGCGGCCCTTCCCGAACAGCGACGTGTCGCCGCCGTCGCCGGTGCGGGTCGTGACGCGCGCCGAGCGGGTGGTGCCGCGCGACGACGCGCCTTTGCGGGCTGGCACGGGCGAGAGCATACGAGTGACAAACGCTATGCTCGTCGGTGTTCGGAATGCTTCCATCCGGACGGGAGGGACGAGAATGCCGACCGGTCGAGGCGAGGCCAAGGACAAGAACGCGAAGAAGAAGTCCAAAGAGCAGCTCGAAAAGGAGCTGAAGAAGAAGACCGTGGCCGCGCCGGTCCAGCCCATGACGATCGAGCTCGTGCCGCCCAAGCGCAAGGCGAAGGACTGGTAGCAGCCCCAGCGCGCATCCGACACGGCGCCGGTGTGAAGCAAGCCGGCGCCGTTTTTCGCTTCGGAAGCTAAGGTGTGAGGACGGAATAGAGATGGCAGTGACAGAAAAGACGAGGGCGATCGACCAGGCGATCCTGCAGATCGAGAAGCAGTTCGGTAAGGGCTCGATCATGAAGCTCGGCGCGAATCCCGAGGAGAAGGTCGACGCCATTCCGAGCGGTTCGATCGCGCTCGACCTCGCGCTCGGCGTGGGCGGGTACCCGCGCGGCCGGGTGGTCGAGATCTACGGCCCGGAGGCGTCCGGCAAGACCACGCTCACGTTGCACGCCGTCGCGGCGGTGCAGCGCGCCGGCGGGACGGCCGCCTTCATCGACGCCGAGCACGCGCTGGACTCGCAGTGGGCACGGACCTGCGGCGTGAACATCGACGAGCTGCTCATCTCCCAGCCGGACAACGGCGAGCAGGCGCTGGAGATCACCGACACGCTGGTCCGCTCCGGCGCGGTCGACCTGGTCGTGATCGACTCCGTCGCTGCGCTCGTCCCGCGGGCGGAGATCGAGGGCGAGATGGGTGAGGCGCACATGGGGATGCAGGCGCGCCTCATGAGCCAGGCGCTACGCAAGCTCACCGGCTCGATCTCGAAGACCAAGACCACGGTCATGTTCATCAACCAGCTGCGCGAGAAGGTCGGCGTCGTCTTCGGCAACCCCGAAACCACTTCCGGTGGCAAGGCGCTCAAGTTCTACGCCTCGATCCGGCTCGACATCCGGCCGATCGAGCCGATCAAGAACGGGACCGACATCATCGGCCGCCGCGTTCGGGTGAAGGTCGTGAAGAACAAGGTCTCGCCGCCGTTCCGCATCGCCGAGCTCGAGATCCTCGCGGCCGAGGGCATCTCGCGCGAGGGTGGCCTGATCGACATGGGCGTCACGACCGGCGTGCTCGACAAGTCCGGCGCCTGGATCAACTACGGCAAACAGCGCATCGGTCAGGGTCGCGAAGCGGCGAAGCAGTTCCTGCGCGAGCACGCCGACGTCGCGAACGAGGTCGAGCAGAAGGTGCGCGAGCGGTCCGGCGCGGCGGCGGTTGCCGCAAGCCCGGATGGCGAAGAGGGTTAGGCCGGCCGCCACACCCGCCGGCGACGCCTACGAGGCCGCCGTGCATTACCTGGCCGGGCGGCCGCACACCGTCGCGGAGATCCATCGTCATCTACGGTCGAAGAAATTCGACGTGGAGACGATCGACCACGCGATCGACCGGCTGCGCGCGCAGCGCTACGTCGACGACGAGGCGTTCGCGCGTTGGTGGGTCGAGCAGCGCGAGCGCTTCAAGCCGCGCGGCGATCGCGCGCTCCGGACGGAGCTCGCGCAGAAGGGCGTAGCGCGCGACGTCGTCGACATCGTGCTCGGCGAGCGCGCGCCGGACGCCGACGTCGAGCAGGCGCGACGCGCGCTGTCGCGACCGCTGACGCGCTGGGCGGACATGCCGGACGCGGAGCGCAAGCGGAAGATCCACACCTACCTCGCCGCCCGCGGCTTCGACTACGAGACGATCGAAGAGGTCACGCGCCGCGAGGTCACGGACGAGAGCTAGGCCGGGGGGCCAGACGCGTCGCTAGACGGCGCACCGCGTCACGCGCCTCCGGCCAGTGCAGGAGCGAGACGGCTTCCTCCGCCGTGCACCAGCGGTATTCGTCATGCTCCTCGTTCAGCGTTGGCTCCCAGCCCGCGGGTGCACGAGCGGCGAAGCTGTACACAGTCACCGCGTGCAGGTCGGCCGGGTAGTCGTAGCGCTCATGCAACACCGGCGTGATCGGGTACGTCACCGGCGCGCCGAGCTCCATCAGCTCCGCAACGACGAGTCCCGACTCCTCGCGCAGCTCGCGGCGGGCTGCGTCCGCGACGTTCTCGCCGTACTCCACGACACCGGCCACGACATGCCAGTAGCGATCCTCCGCCCGATGCATCAGGAGCAGCTTGTCGTCGCGATACACGAATACGCCCGCCTCCCACGGCGTCCTCACGTCAGCTCGTCGATCCGTCGCGCGAGCTCGACGTCGGCGTCTGACAGCCCGCGTGTCGCGTGGGTCGTCAGCACGACACGGACCATGCGGTAGCGCTCGAGGTGGATATCCGGGTGGTGATCGGCGGTGTTCGCTGCTTCTGCGACTCGGTCGACGAACGCGACCGCGCTCTTGAATCCCTTGAACGTGAAGGTTCGGGTGATCGCGTTGCCGTCGCGCCGCCACTCGCCCGCTGCGAGCAATCGCGCGAGCGCGGCTTCGTCGAGCCGCGTCTCATTCTCAGGTAGCGCCATCGCCGCCGAGAGCGCCGAGCGCCGTTGTCTCCGCTCGGGCTCGTCGCGCGAGCAGGCGACTGAAGCCGATCCCGAACGCGAGCCCGCCGCAGAAGTACATGAGTGAGCCGATGACCAGCGGCAGCGCGAAGACGCCCGCGCCGAGCAGGGCGCCCGAAACGAGCGGACCGAGTCCGTTGGTGAATCCCCACACCGCGAAGCCCGAGCCCACCGCCGTCGCGCGCTCCTCCGGAACGGTCGCGGTCATGAGCAGCGCCTGTTGGAACGGCCACGAGAGATTCGTGAAGAAGCTGCGCAGCACGAACAGCGCCGCGGCGATCGTGAAGACCGGTGCGACGACGATCAGCGCGAGACAGCTCCCGCTGGCGGTGAGCGCGAACAGCACCGTGCGTGGTCCGCCCAGGCGGCGCTCGAGGAACGGGACGACGGCGACCGTGCCGAGCGAGAGGACCTGGGCCGCCGCGTACCACGGACCCAGATCGGCCTCGTTGACGCCGAAGCGCAGGCCGAACCAGAGAGGCAGGAGCTGGACCGCGATGCCTAGGCCAAATCCAAGGAAACCGATGCCGAGCGCGTACGTCGCGATCGCCGGCCGCGATCGGCGCGGCAACCAGCCAGCGGCCACGCGTGCCGCGCGCACGGTGACGTCCTCTCGCAGCGGCGCGAGCAGCGCAGCCGCGGCGACCGTGACCATGGCCATCGCGAGGTAGGGAAGTCGGTAGCTCTCGAGATCGCTCACGCCGAAGCTCGTCCGCAGCAGCGTCGGCACCGCCGCCGCGAGCGAGCCGACGGCCAGCGCGAGGCTCCAGAACGCCTGACTCGCCGCGAACACGCGCGTTCGCTGCGCCTCGCTCGCCTTCTCCGCCAAGAGCGCGTCGAAGCTCGACACGGTGAGCGCCCCGGCTGCGCCGTTCGCGAGGCCGACTCCGCCGAGGACGCTCGCGGCGATGAGCCACACGGGATCGGTCGTGAGCGCGAACACGAGGTAGCTGGGGACCGGGATGAGCGTGCCGGCGACGAGGAAACGCCGCCGGCCCCACCGGTCGGCGAACACGCCGGAGAACGCGACGATGAACGAGGTCACGAGGCCGGAGACGGTGTAGAGCAGTCCGATGAAAGCCGGCTCGATGCCGGCGCGGTCGAGGTAGAGCGGCAGGACGACGAGCAGGTAGCCCATCGGCACGGTCGAGACGAACGAGCTGGCCAGCAGCAAACGCGTGCCGGGCGGGGCGTAGTCACGCATCGGAGTCAGGCTAGCGCCGTCCGCATTGCGTACGCGGGGTGAGCGGCGTTATCCTCGATCCACTTAGAACTTGTGAACCCCGGCCGGCGGGGCACGCCGTTCCGTCGGCCGCTTACGCGATCAAAGGGGCGTCCGCCCCAGCACGGCGAGCGTCCTCGCGTTCGCGCCACACGGAAAGGAACTTGAGATGCCCGACCCCCTCGTCGTGGGCCTGGTGGCCCTCGTCGGAGGCCTCGTCGGCTTCGTCGTGGCCCTGCTGCTTCGCCGTTCCCTCGCGCTCGGGAGCGAGACGGCCGCCCGTGCCAACGGCGAGCGCCTGGTCGCGGAGGCCCGCGCGAAGCAGAAGGAGATCCTTCTCGAGGCCAAGGACGAGGCCATCACGCTGGCCAAGACCGCCGAGACCGAGAACCGGGAGCGCCGCGCCGAGCTGCAGCGCTACGAGACCCGGCTGGACAAGAAGGACGAACAGCTCGAGGGAAGGCTGGCAGCGGTCGATCAGCGTGAGCGGCGGCTGGTCGAGAAGGAGCTCGAGCTCGAGGCCGACCGCGAGAAGGTCGTTCAGCTACAGGGCGAGCAGCGGACCGAGCTCGCTCGGGTCGCGGGCCTGTCGATGGACGAGGCGCGCGGCCTCCTGCTGAAGCGCGTCGAGGACGAGATGCGCGACATCACGAACCGCAAGGTGCACGACCTCGAGGCGGAGGCCCGCGAGACCGCCGACGTTCGCGCTCGCGAGATCATCACCATGGCGCTGCAGCGTTACGCGGCGGAGCACACCGCCGAGCACACCGTGACGGTCGTGGCGCTGCCCAGCGACGACATGAAGGGCCGCATCATCGGCCGCGAGGGTCGCAACATCCGGACCCTCGAAACGCTCACCGGCGTCGACCTCATCATCGACGACACGCCCGAAGCGGTCGTCGTTTCCGGCTTCGATCCGATCCGCCGCGAGGTGGCGAAGCGCGCCCTCGAGCGGCTCCTGGTCGACGGTCGCATTCACCCCGCGCGTATCGAGGAGATGGTCGCGAAGGCCAAAACCGAGATCGATCAGGTCATGAAGGAGGCCGCCGAGTCGGCGATCTACGAGGTCGGCCTCGCCGGTCTGCACCCCGACCTCGTGCGCCTGTTGGGCCGCCTGCACTTCCGCACCTCATACGGCCAGAACGTCCTGCGGCATTCGGTCGAGGTGGCGCACGTCGCCGGCATGCTCGCCTCCGAGACCGGCTACGACCCACAGACGATGAAGCGCGCCGGTCTGCTGCACGACATCGGCAAAGCCATCGATCACGAGGTCGAGGGGCCGCACACGATCATCGGCGGCGAGCTTTTGAAGCGCTACGGATTCCCGCAGAACGTGATCGATGGGGTCGTCGGTCATCACGGCGACGTCGAGCCTGTGACGATGGTGGGCACGCTCATCTCCGCGGCCGACGCGATCAGCGCGGCACGCCCGGGCGCCCGCAGCGAGATCGTCTCGAACTACCTGCAGCGTCTGCAGGAGCTCGAGAGCGTCGCGAACAGCTTCCAGGGGGTCGAGAAGTCGTTCGCGATCCAGGCGGGTCGCGAGATCCGCGTCATCGTGAAGCCCGAGCAGATCGACGACCTCTCGACCGCGCGGCTCTCGCGCGATATCGCGCAAAAAATTCAAGAGTCACTTCAATACCCTGGCCAAATCAAAGTGACGGTCATACGCGAGACGCGCGCGGTCGAGTACGCCAAGTAGGTCCTGTTGCCGTGAAGGTTCGCGTGGCGCGACCGAAACCCTCTCTACGCGCGGAACCCCATCCCTTCGGGATGGGGACCCCCCGCGCGCGGGGGCCCTCGGTCGCGCACCCGCTCACCCTCACCTCCACTCTCTTCCTTGTCGTCCTCGTCAGCGCTCTGCGCCTCGTTAGACCGTGAGAATCCTTTTTGTCGGGGATGTCGTCGGGCGACCAGGTAGGAACGCGGTAGCGACACTCCTGCCGAAGATCCGCGCGGAGCGCGAGATCGACTTCGCGATCGTGAACGGCGAGAACGCCGCGGGCGGCGCGGGACTGACCGCCGACATCGCGCGCGAGCTCAACGCGAACGGCGCGGACGTCGTCACGAATGGGAATCACGTCTGGGATCAGCGGCAGTTCCTCAACGACATCGAGCTCCTCGCGTTCGCGATACGGCCGATCAATCTCGCGCCCGGCAATCCGGGGCGCGGCTGGGTCGTGATCAAGGATGTCCTCGTCGTGAACGCCATCGGTCGCACCTTCATGGCGCCGGCGGACGACCCGTTCCGCGCCATCGACGCGCTGCTCGAACAGCTCGGGCGCGATGCGCCTCACGTGCGCGTTCTCGACTGGCACGCTGAGGCGACGAGCGAGAAAGTCGCGATGGGCTGGCATCTCGACGGTCGCTTCTCGGCCGTGGTCGGCTCGCATACGCACGTGCCGACAGCCGACCCACGGATCCTTCCGCAGGGCACGGCGCACGTGTCGGACACCGGCATGGTCGGTCCGCGCGATTCCGTGCTCGGTGTTGACAAGGACATCATCGTCGCGCGTTTCCGCGACGGAATGCCACGCCGCTTCGAGGTCGCCGGCGGACCCGTCCAGTTCAACAGCGTCGTGATCGATGTCGACGAGTCGACCGGCCGCGCGCGCTCGATCGAACGGCTCGACCAGGTCATCGGGGAGGAGTGAGGTGAAAGTCAAGGGCGTCGTGTGGCTCGGGAGCCCGACCGATCGGTACGACGACATGCTCATGTTCGCGAAGGATGTCTTGGGATTGACGCCGCGCATCGAGCAGCAGGACTTCGCGGTCTTCGAGCTAGAGGACGGCGACACCTTCGAGATCTTCGGACCCCGGGCGATCGCGGACCAGCACGAGTTCATGAAGGAGCCACTCGCCGGCTTTCGTGTCGACGACATCGTCGCCGCGCGCGCGGAGATGGAGGCGAAGGGCGTCCTCTTCATCGGGCCGATACATCGCGCGAAGGGTGGCCCCAGCGCGTGGTCGCACTTCTTTGGACCCGACGGTCACGTGTACTCGATCAACAGCCGGGGGTGAGCACCGGTTACCCGATCGATCTGCACACGCACTCGATCGCATCCGACGGCGCGCTCACACCGACAGAGCTCATCGTTCGCGCCGCGGCCCGTGGCGTTCGCATCCAGGCCCTCTCGGACCACGACACGCTGCTCGGCGTGGCGGAGGCGGTCGCGGAGGGTGAGCGCCGCGGCGTTCGCGTGATCCCCGCGACCGAGCTGAACACCGAATCCGAGTGGGGAGACGTCCACGTACTCGCGTATTTCGTCGATCCGAAGGACGACGCGCTCGAGGTACGGCTCCGCTGGCTGCGTGAGAACCGCGGACGTCGCCTCGAGCTGATGGTGGAGAAGCTGAATGCCCTCGGATACGCGGTCTCGCTCGATCGGGTGCGCGAGATCGCGCAAGGTGGGGCGCTCGGCAGGCCCCATCTGGCGCAGGCGCTGTTCGAGGCCGGCCACGTGCCGACCTACGACCGCGCGTTCGACACGCTCATCAGCAAGGACTCTCCCGCGTACGTCTCGCGCGTCGGGCTCGCACCGCTCGAAGCGGTCGCGCTCGTGCGCGAGCACGGCGGCGTCCCGTCGCTCGCGCATCCCGGCACCGTCGAGGGTCTCGAACGCCTGCTGCCGCAGCTCGTCCGGGCTGGTCTCGTCGGCATCGAGTGCTACTACCCCTCGCACACGCCGGCGTTCACCGCGGAGTGTCTGCGTCTGAGCGTGCGCTACGAGCTCGTGGCCACCGGTGGCAGCGATTTCCATGGCCGCGGTGAGCACGGCGCCGACCTCGGAGGCGTTTTTGTGCCGCCGGAAAGCGTTGCCTCGCTCGAGACCCACCAAGCGAGGAGGTGAGCGGTACCATTCCACCGGCTGTGGAAGGGGAGAGCTGATGGCCGGCGCGCTGCGACCCGTCGTTCTCCTCATGCTCCTCGCGTCGGTCCTGTTCGTGCTCGACGGCATCTTGGACGGGGTCTATCCCGGCGGACCCGCGTGGTTCACCGGCAAGTACAACAACCTCGCCGAGATCGCGTACATCTTCGCGATCGTGAATACCGCGGTCGCGTATCTCGTGGCCCGCGGAAGCGAGCGCAGCCTCATGGCTCGTATCGGACTCTCGGCGTTCTTCCTGATCGAGCGTCCGCTCACGGCGTTCATCCTCGGTCCGAAGGAGCTTCCCGCCGTCGTCGTGCACCTCGCGACGGCGCTGGTGGAGCTCGTGATCCTCGTGTCCGCGGTGCGTGTCTGGCGTCTCGGACACTCAATCGGAGACGCCGAAATGGACAGCCTTTTCGGCCTCCAGAGCTCGTCGCCGATGCCCGTTCCGCCCAGCGATGTGGACTATCCGACGCCCCGCCCGGTCGCACCGGGGCTGCCGCAGAAGACGGCCTGGATGCTGGGCATCATCACGATCGTGCTCGCCGCGGTCCTCGTGGCGGACGGCCTCGTCTCCGGCTTCGCGCCGGGCGGACGAGATTGGGGACTCTCCGGTGACGCCTCCGGCTGGCTCGTCTATCTCTTCGCGGTCGTGGTGCTCACCGTCGCCGCGCGCGCCGTGCATGGCGGCATACTCGCGCTGCGTCTCCTCCTCGCGACCGCGCTCCTCTTCGTGATCGAACGTGCCTTCAGTCCGTTCGCGCTCCGCGTCGTCGATCCGCTCGCGCTGGTGCTCCATGAGCTCGCGGCGTTCGTGGCCCTCGCTCTGGCGCTCGCGTGCGCGAGCGCGATCCGCGGCCGGCGCGCGAACGCCGAAGGCGGCGTCGCCTCCCTCGAAGCGGCCTGATCCCGCGTGACGACGGTCAAGGAGGCCGCGAACCGCCTGGTGGAGCAGGTCGGCGGCGTCGTCATCGGAAAGCGTGCCGCGACCGAGCAGCTCCTCGCGGCGCTCCTCGTCGAAGGGCACGTACTGCTCGACGACGTGCCGGGAGTGGGGAAGACCACGCTCGCGCGCGCGGTCGCGCGATCGTTCGCGCTCTCGTTCAGCCGGATCCAGTGCACCCCGGACCTCGTGCCGTCTGACATCACCGGTGTCTCGGTCTTCGATCAACGGACACAGAAGTTCGAGTACCGACCCGGCCCGCTGATGGCGAACATCGTGCTGGTCGACGAGATCAACCGCGCCACGCCGCGCGCGCAGTCGAGCCTGCTCGAGGCGATGCAGGAGCGCCAGGTCACGGTCGACGAGGCGACGCATACGCTGCCCGAGCCGTTCTGCGTCATCGCGACGCAGAACCCGATCGAGCTGGAGGGAACGTTCCCGCTGCCCGAGGCCCAGCTGGACCGCTTTCTGCTCATGCTGCAGCTCGGCTACCCGAGCGCCGACGAGGAGGACGACATCCTCCGCCTCCACGGTGCGGGCACCGTGTCGACCGACGATCTCCGGCCAGTACTCGATGCCGCCGCGCTCGCGTCGCTCCGCGAAGAGGTCCGCGCGGTGCGCGTCAGCGAGGCGGTGCGCCGCTACGTCGCTGATCTGGTGCGCGCGACGCGAACGGCCGAAGGGGTAGAGCTCGGTGCGAGTCCGCGCGCCGCGCTCGCCCTGTATCGCTCGGCGCAGGCGCACGCCGCGATCCGCGGTCGCGCGTACGTGCTCCCCGACGACGTGAAGGCGCAGGCCACCGCGGTGCTCCGGCATCGTCTCTTCCTCATCGCCGACGCGCAGATGCGCGGACGCACCGGCGCGGCGGTCGTCGCCGACGTGCTCGCGCGGACCCCGGTGCCCGCCGAGGACGCGGCGCGCGCGGCCGGCTGAGATGACCCGGTCCGGCCGCTTCGAGTGGCCGATCGTCATCGCGATCGTTCTCATCGCGGCCATCTCGCGTTCGCCCGCGCTCATCGTGCTGGGTGCCGGCGGCCTGGTCGTGTGGCTCGTCGTGTGGCTGACCGGACGCCTGGCCCTCGTTGGCCTCGAGACACAGCTCGCCATCGCACCGGATCGCCTCATCGCCGGCGAGCCGCTCGTCGCGACCGTGACGATCATCAACCGCAAGCCGCTGCCGCTGCCGTGGCTCGACCTGCGGCTGTTCCTGCCAGAGGGCATCGAGACGCCCGAGCCGACGCCTGGGCTCGCGCGCGGGTGGGTCAACGCGGGCTTCGCGCCGCGCGGCCACGAGCGGCTCGTCCTGCGGTTCCCGCTCGTCGTGACGCAGCGCGGCGCGTACGCCGTCGGTCCGATCCGGCTGCGCGGCGGCGACTGGCTCGGGTTCACCGTGACCGAGCGGACGGACCCGGTCGCGACGCAGGTCGTCGCCTACCCGGCGCCGCTCGCCGTCCGCGACCGGCAGCTGCCGTCGCTACGCCCGCTGGCCGAGCTCGCCGTGCGCCGTGGTCTACTGCCCGATCCGCTGCGCTTTCGCGGCGTGCGCGAGCACCGGAGCGGCGATCCGCGTAAAGAGATCCACTGGAAGGCCTCGGCGCGGCTGCGCGAGCTCCAGACCAAGCTGTACGAGCCCGCGACGAGCCTCGACGCGGTGTTCCTCGTCAACGTCGCTTCGTACGAGCAGTACTGGATCCAGGCCGATCCCGAAGCGGTCGAGCTCGTCGTGTCGGCCGCGGCGGACATGGTGCGCATCGCCGCGAACGCCGGACGCCAGGTCGGCCTCGTGACCAACGGCCTGGACAACCTCACGCACGAGCGACCGCGCTCGTCGCTCGGGCGCGGTCCGCATTCGCTCACGCGCGCCCTCGAGATCCTCGCGCGCCTCGGTCCCTATGCGACGAATTCGCCCGAGGCGGTCTTCCTCGGTGAGCGCGGCCGTCTGCCCTGGGGCGCGACGCTCGTCGTCGTCACGCCGAAGATCACCACCGGCCTCGCGAGCGCGATGCTCGCGCTCCGTCGTGCGCACCACCGGGTCCTGGGCGTCAGCGTCGCGCCCGCGGACAGCGCCATGGCCGCGCATCTTCGCGCGCGCGGCGTCGTCCTCGACGTGCTGCATCCCGCGGAGCTCCGCCGTGCGGGCTAGCGCCGCGGTCGCGATCCTCATCGGCGCGCGCTGCTTCGTCGAAGCGGTCGCGTTCACGATGATCGCCGCGCTGGCACACGTCGCCACGACGGGCACCCTGCCCCTGCCGGTCGTGCCGTGGACGCTCGTCCTGTTCGGCGTCGGCATCCTCCTCGTGACGATCCAGCGCGAGGTGAGAAGCGAGCGACGCGGGACGACGATCCTCGTCGTCACGCTCGCCGCGGGCGTGGTGTGGGGTCTTGCGCTGCCCGCGCGCGATCCGGACGGGCTCGCGGTCCTCTCGCGGATGGTGGCGTTCGGGCTCATCGCCGAGGGATTCCTGTGGCGCAACCTGTCGATCGCGCGCGGCGCCGTGCGCTGGAGCGACTCACGCAACGCGCTGCTCTTCGCCGGCACGTGCGTCGGGCTTGCTGCGCTCGCATCGGGACCGATCGAGCACGGACCGCTGGCCGTCCTCGCGCTGCTGGTGGTCGCGTTGTCCGGGCTCGCGCTCTCGCTCGCGCGCACGACGGAGGAGCTCGCCCTCGCCCGCGGCACGCGCGGCGCCGCGCGCGCCTCATCCGCGACCGGCGTGAGCTTCGTCGTCGGCATCGTGGCGATCCTCGCGGCCGCCTTCGTGCCCGTCGTCCAGGACGCGCTGTCCGCGTTCGGGACCGCGATCGAGCCGACATTCACGCGGATCGTGTACCTCATCCTGTTGCCGCTCGGATACCTGGCTGCGTTCTTCGTCGAGCTCGTCGCCGCGCTGATCCGCCTCGGAAGGTTCGCTCAGATGCCGACGATCCAGCAGGTCCGCACTCCCGCCGACGACGAAGAGATGCTGCGCCAGATCGAGCAGACCCGACCGATCGTGTTCGGCGCGGTCGAGATGTTCATCGTGCTCGGCGCGGCGCTCGTCGCGCTGTTCCTGTTCGACCGCATGCTGCGCGAGCGGCGGCTCGAGCTGCCCGATGGCGTGACCTTGGAGCGGGGCGCGGCCGAGGGATTCGGTCTTGGCGATATGCTCCGCCGCCTGCGACGTCAGCGCGGCGTTTCGCGTCACGCGCCGCGTGATGACGGAAGTCCCAGCGGTGCGCTACGCCTGCTGTACTGGCGGTTCCTCAGCCTCGCCGAGCGCACCGGCCTGGGTTGGCGGCAGCCGCAGGAGACGCCGACCGAGCATCTCGCGCGCATCCGAAGCCAGGACGCGCGCTGGTCCGCGGGCGATCCACTCGTGCACGCGTTCGAGGAGCTCCGCTACGGCGAAGCCGCGCCCAACGCCGCGACGCTCGACCATGCGCGCGTCGCGCTGCGCGCGTTGGAGGACGCCCGACGCGCGTCATAGCCGTCGTCGGTCCGACGGCCTCCGGGAAGAGCGCGCTTGCGATGCGTGTCGCCGAGGCCCTCGGCGGCGAGATCGTGTCCGCCGACTCGCGGCAGGTCTATCGCGGGATGGACATCGGCACCGCGAAGCCGACGCCGGATGAGCGCGCGCGCGTGCCGCACCACCTCATCGACGTGGCCGATCCGGCCGATCGCTACGACGTGTTCCGCTACCAGCGTGACGCGCGCGCCGTGCTCGACGCCATCACGGCGCGCGGGCGCGCAGCGGTGGTGGTCGGCGGTACCGGGCTCTACGTGCGCGCCCTGCTCGACGGCCTCGACCTCGCGTCGATACCTACCGATCCGGTCCTGCGCGCACGGATCGAGGCTGACGCCGAGCGTGACGGGGCCGACGTTCTTCACCGGCGCCTGCGCGAGCTCGATCCCGAAGCCGCGGCGCGTGTCGATCCGCGCAACGTTCGCCGCGTGGTCCGCTACGTCGAGGCGGCCCTGCTCACCGGCGGGCTCACCGCGAGCTGGCGGCGCGACGGTGCGGTCCCTTCGCGCAGGATCGGGCTCGCGCCGCCGCGCGAGATCCTCATCGCGGCGATCGAGGCACGCGTCCGGCGCATGGTCGACGCGGGCGTTCTGGACGAAACGCGCGCCCTGCTCGCGCGCGGACTCGACCCATCGCTGCCCAGCCTCAGCGGGCACGGGTACGTGCACTGGGCGCGGCATCTTGGAGGCGCACTCACGCTCGAGGACGCCATCGCATTGACGGTCCGCGACACGCGCCGCTACTCGCGGCGGCAGATGACCTGGTTCCGCCGCGACGGCGCCACGCGCTGGATCGACCCCACGGTGGAGGATCCACTGCCTGCGACACTGTCAGAGTGAAGGACACCTCCGAACCGCCCGAGCGCGCATATCTGGTGGCGCTCGACCAGCCGCGCGCTCGTTTCGACGCCGACGATTCACTCGACGAGCTTGCCTCGCTGGTGGAAGCGGCCGGCGGCGTCGTTGCGGGTCGCGCGGTGCAGCAACGGCGCGCGCCCGACCGGAACACCTGGGTGGGGAAGGGGAAGGCCGCGGAGATCGTGGCCGAATGCGCACGGCTGGGCGCCGAGCTGGTCGTCGCCGACGATGAGCTCGCGCCACGGCAACAGCGCGGGCTCGAGGAGCTCACCGGCCGCCGCGTCGTCGATCGCTCCGCGCTGATCCTCGACATCTTCGCCCGCCACGCGCGGACGAAGGAAGGGCGGGTGCAGGTCGAGCTGGCCCAGCTCGAATACCAGCTCCCGCGGCTGCGCGGCATCTGGAAGGGTCTGTCCCGGCTGGGCGGCGGCATCGGCACCCGCGGACCTGGCGAGTCGCTGCTCGAGACGGATCGGCGTGTCATCGAGCGGCGCCTCATCGACCTCAAGGCGCGCCTCGCCGAGGTCCAGCGGCAGCGCGAGCGGAGCCGCCTCTCGCGCAGCCGCGACGGCCTGTTCCTCGCCGCGCTGGTCGGCTACACGAACGTCGGAAAGTCGACGCTGCTGAACGCGCTCGCCGGCGCGACCGTGCTCGTCGCGGACCA
>WNGI01000907.1_pt1 | contig 42083 bp, 39 predicted proteins | sample 5400621 | NCBI WGS metagenome assembly WNGI01 (sample SAMN13153374, study PRJNA577476) | soil metagenome | isolation source: 20 cm soil or saprolite under Garry oak tree replicate 1 | place: USA:California | collected 2016-06-15
GGCCAATCACTTGCACATGGCCGCCAGCATGGTGAAGGAATTTATGGAGATGTTTGCCCAAGCAAAGCTGGTGCTGCCCTTGGCCGACGAAGAAACCTTCGTGCTTGGCCGCGACCCGGAGACAATCAAGATCAAAGACGTCCTCGATTGCATCAGAAATTCCGGGAGGATCATCAAATCCCAAAGCGAAAAGAGTCAAACGGCAGACGAGCTAAACGAGCTCTTGGTCAAAATTGATCAGTCGGTAGCGAAAGTTTTGGAAGGGAAAAATCTTCAGACGTTGATTCTGAACGTCGGTCCGCCGTCGACGCAGCGCTAGAGCCCGATCGCTTCGCTCAACGGCTGCGGAAGAGCCGTTTGAAAAACGCGCTGAAGCCTTTCTCGGCGTTGGGCGGCAATCCAGTCTCGACGAGCTTCTCGGTATTCACGTTCACCGACGGATTTTCCACCGGACCGTTGACTTTCAACGGCACGACAATCCGGCCTTGCTTATCCTTGAAAAACGTCGAAACCTTGGCACGCCCGGCACGGCTTGAAGCCTGCGGCGAGAGCGCGGTGCTGATCGCCAGATCCAAGGCCGGCTGGTCGAGGGTCATGGTGCCGTTGCCGGTGACTTCCATCTGCGGGTTGACTAGATATACGCGGGTGAATTCGGCATAGCCGCCGCCGAGGATGAAATCGGCTTCCATCTTCTGAAACGTTGTGGCTTGACGCCGTTCGTCTTTAGACAAGCCGATCATGCCCGTCACCCGTTCGATTTTCTTGATTAGATCGACGTTGGTGAGCTCGCCGTCGCGGGCGGAAAGTTTGCCGTCGCCCTGCAAGCGGCGGCTGACCGTTCCGCTGCCCAGCGGCAAGCGCAACGAAACCTCGCCGCTGAGATTGCCTTTCAAGGCGCGCTTGCCGTTCACTTTTACGTTTTTGAACAAGCCGCGCACCTGGGTTATGAGACTGTTCGATGGACCCGCGACACTCATGGACACATCCATCGGACCAACAACTTCCGTGTCACGCGGCGCCAGACCGAAGACGGACAGGATCTGAAAAATTTTTCCGGCGTCGACGTTGTCGCTTCGGATGTTGAGATTGACTCGCGGTGCGGTAAACGGATTGCTCACCTGGCCTTGCACGGGAAGAGTCAAGTCTTGGATCTTCAGACGATTGTTCTTGAGCTCGAGCAACCCTTTTTCTCCTTGATAATTGAGCTGACCTTCGAGGGCAACCGTCTTGAGGCCCGGATAGCTGAACGACGCCTGAAAGGAGAAGGGTGCCTCGCTCGAAAACTCGTGCAGCGACAAATCGATGCCCTTGATATTGATCGGCGTTTGACCTTTGGTCACCAGGTTGACCTGGCCATTGCTGAGGCTGAAATTTCGCGGCAGCAAAACGGGTGCGACCGCTGGCTCAGCCGGCTTCGTGGCCTCGGACTTTCTCCGAACTTCGCGCCGGTTCGCGGCCGGAGTTTTCCGGTTGGCGATGTCGGAATAATTGAATGTCCCGTCGGGTTGCTTTAGAAGATTAAAAATCGGCTTGTCGAGGACCAGCTCGGTGACCTCGAAATGACCTCGTAAAAGCGGCCAGAGCTTAACCCGTAAACGAACCTGCTCTGCGGAGAAAAATGTATTGTCCGCAAACGCGGGACTGTCGGAGACTCTTAGGTGCGACAAACGGATCGACGGGGTTGGAACGAGACTGAGCCGGACTTCGCCGACGTCGACGTGCCGGCCGAGAGTTTCCTCGACAAGTGGCAAATAGGTGCGCTTGAATAATCCCAGATCGACGAAATGCGGCACAACAAGGATGACTGCGAGCAGCAGACCGAAAATTCCCAGAGCGATCCACGCGGCCTTTTTGAACTTATAGCTCCACGACGACAGCAGAGTTAACGTGGGTGATGAGACGGCGTCCGGCATGCTCGCATTCCTGACGCGGCATTATACGCGATCAGCAGGCGTTTCCAAATATTCCACCGGTGGCATTTCGACACGGTGGGTCATTCGGGTTTTCTCAAGAAAGGATACGGGTGTCCGTGTCGTCGCCGGTTCCAGAAGACAAGCAGATAGGTCTACCGTTTTCGGTTCTGCGGACTGATGGCCAAATTGCATGGCCTCTAAAACGTTTCAAGGTAGCCACGGAAACAACTATTTGTTAGCATGGCTTACTCTGAAGGATCAGCACCGATTTGGAACTCGCATTGGAAATCCTGCCTCAAGTTCTTTTGGATGGCATTGTCTTAGGCTTCATGTATGCGTTGATCGCTTTGGGCTACACGATGGTTTACGGCGTCCTGGAGTTCATCAACTTCGCCCATAGCGAGATTTTTGTCCTGGGCGCGTTTGTCGGCGTCGAAGTGCTACTGCTGCTGCAAAGCGGCGGTTACCTGGGGACGCTCCATCCGGTCGTGGTTCTGTTGCTGGTGATCGTCGTCGGGATGGTGATCAGCGGTTTTGCCGCGATGGCACTGGAACGGGTTGCCTATCGGCCGCTTCTCGGTGGTCCGCGTCTAGTGGCGTTGATCTCGGCGATCGGCGCCTCATTCTTTCTTCAGGATGGCTTGCGGTTATTTGAAAGCTTGTGGCGCAACACTTTTTATCTGAACTACCCGAGTCTCGATTTTCTCGAGCGCGCCGTGCCGCTCACTGCGAATCTGGTCATTCCGGTAAAATCGATGTTGGTGATTGTTACGGCGTTGATAACGCTTGCAGGCCTGCACTTTTTTGTCAACCGAACTAAACTGGGGATGGCAATCCGTGCGGTGGCGCAGGACCCCGATACAGCTTCATTGATGGGCGTGCCGGTGCATCAGGTGATCGCGCTGACGTTTTTTGTCGGCGGTTCTCTCGGCGGGCTTGCCGGCGTGCTGTTTGGCATTCACTACAGTTTGGTGAATCCCTACAGCGGCTTCATCCCCGGCATGAAGGCGTTCACCGCCGCCGTGCTCGGCGGGATCGGCAACATCCCGGGCGCAATGTTGGGCGGCATGATTCTCGGGCTGCTGGAAGCGTTCGCGGCCTCTTATCTTTCGCTCATGACCGATGGCGCGTTCGGCGCCGAGTACAAAGACGTGGTGGCCTTCTTGGTGTTGATTCTCATTTTGATCTTTCGCCCCAAGGGGCTGCTCGGCGAGACGGTGCGGGAGAGCAAGGCGTGAGAACTATCGCACCGGCGATCGGGCTGTTGGCAGCAATCGTATCGAGCTTTTTGCTGGCGCTCCGGTTTCCCCAGTCCGTGGTCGCTTTTCTGTTATTCGAAGCGTCGCTTCTCGCCATCTATTGTGCGTCGATGGAGCGCAACTTGAAGTTTTGGCTCGGGGCGTTGGTGTTGCTGGTGCTGATGCCGCTGTTGGGTTTCGTCAATGGTTACCATTTGGAAGTCGCGATTCAGATCGGCATCTACGTCGCGCTGGCGCTCGGGCTCAACATTGTGGTCGGTTTCGTCGGCCTGCTCAATCTCGGTTTCGTCGCGTTTTACGCGATTGGCGCTTATCTGTGGGCTATCTTCGGTTCGCCGCAAGCCAACGCATTCATTGCCGGTGGTTTGTTTCCACTCTCGCCGAATTGGTTTTTCGTGTTTCTCCTGTTGAGCGTTGCCGTAGGCGCGTTGACCGGCATTCTGCTCGGTTTGCCGGTTTTGCGTTTGCGCGGCGACTATCTCGCCATCGTCACGCTCGGCTTCGCCGAAGTGGTGCGTGCCCTGATGAATAATCTCGATAAGCCGATCAATCTCACCAACGGCCCGCGCGGCATCGCGCCGGTCAGTAAGCCGCCGCTGTTTTTTCAACCGCTGCTGGAGCTCGTCGGTGTGCACGTCTCCGAAACCAAACTCTATCCGCTCTATTTCTATTTTCTTATTCTGTTCATGGTCTGCATAATCATTTTGGTCACTCGACGCTTGGAAAATTCCCGCGTCGGCCGGGCCTGGAAAGCGATCCGCGAAGACGAAATTGCTGCCGGTGCGATGGGCGTGCCCGTGGTGCGTATGAAGCTGCTTGGCTTCGCCGTCGGCGCGTCGTTCGCCTGCGCCGTCGGGGTGTTGTTTGCCGCCAAGCAGGTTTTCATCAATCCTGAAAGCTTCACCTTCATGGAATCCATCGGCGTCTTAGCGATGGTTATCCTCGGCGGCATGGGTTCGATCCCCGGCGCTATTCTCGGCGCCACGGGAGTGACAATACTAAATCTACAGCTGCTCAAAGGCCTGTCGCTTTGGCTGAACGGCATGCGCCAGTCGGGAGCGGCGCTGTCGATTCCCCTGCTTGGCACTTATTCGTTAAGCCAGTTGCCGGCGCAGTTCGAGCCGGCGAAGTACGAGCGCATGGTGTTTGGCTTGATCTTGATCGTGATGATGATTGTTCGTCCCCAGGGCGTTCTCCCGCCGGGCCGCGAGCGAAAGAAGTAACATGGCGCTGCTCGAGCTGCGCGGCATTTCCAAGCGCTTCGGCGGCTTGCAGGCGCTCGCTCGCGTGAGCCTGGAATTGGAAGCCGGCACGATTGCCTCGCTCATCGGTCCCAATGGCGCCGGCAAAACGACGCTCTTCAATACTCTGACGGGTTTATACCGACCCGACGAGGGCGAGATTTATTTTCAAAAGCGCTCGCTTGTTGGCATGAAGCCCGACAAAATTACCGCCCACGGGATCAGTCGCACGTTTCAAAATATCCGTCTCTTTTCTCATATGACAGTCTTGGAAAATGTTTTGGTCGGCATGCACGCGCGGCTGAAAACGAGTCTGCCGGCGATTCTCGTGAGCTCCAGAGGGTTTCACGCTCAAGAAGACGAAGCGCGACAGCGCGCCATGGAGCTGATCGAGCTCACGGGACTCAGCGGCCGCGAACGCGAATGGGCGCATCAGTTATCCTACGGCGAGCAGCGCAGGCTGGAAATTGCCCGGGCGCTGGCGGCGGCGCCCGCGCTCTTGCTGCTCGACGAGCCGACGGCGGGGATGAACAGCCGGGAAGCGCAGTCGCTGATGGCGCTGTTCAGAGAGTTGCTGGGCAGGTACGTCAAGGCGATCCTGCTGATCGAGCATAACATGCGGGTCGTCATGGGCATCTCTCATCGCGTCCATGTGTTGGATTACGGCGAAAAGATCGCCGAAGGCCATCCGGACGAAGTCCGCCAGAATCCGCGCGTGATCGAAGCTTATCTCGGCCAGGGAACGTGGGCGCCGAATGCTCCACGTTAACGGCATCCATGTTTATTACGGCGCGATCCATGCCTTGAAGGGCGTGTCGTTCGCGGTGCAGAAAGGCGAGCTGGTCACGCTGCTTGGCGCCAACGGCGCGGGCAAAACGACAACCCTCAAGACTTTATCGGGCTTATTGCGCCCCGAGCGCGGCACAGTTCAGCTCGAAGGAGAAGCGCTGGAGAAGATCGACGCCCATGAAATCGTGCGCCGCGGAGTTGCCCACGTGCCCGAGGGCAGAAAAGTGTTTCCGCGCTTCACCGTGCTGGAAAATCTCAGGATCGGGGGTTATGCGCGCGGCAAGTCTGCGCTCGCGCCGGAGCTGGATTTCGTGTTCCAGATGTTTCCGCGTTTAGAAGAACGGCTCAAACAATACGCCGGGACGCTCTCCGGCGGCGAACAGCAGATGCTCGCCATTGGCCGCGCGCTCATGGCCAAGCCGAAGCTATTGCTCCTCGACGAACCGTCCATGGGACTGGCGCCGAAGATTGTCGAGCAGATTCTGGAAGACATCTGCGCGATCAATAAGGCGGGCGTTACTATCTTGCTGGTCGAACAAAACGCCGCCATGGCACTGGCGATCTCGCACCGCGGTTACGTTTTAGAAACCGGTGAGGTTATTCTCCAAGGCACGGCGAGCGAGCTTGCGGGTAACGATTTGGTTCGGCAGGCGTATCTTGGCGGATAAATAAATCTCTTGCGTCTTTAAAGAGTGACGGTGAACGGTTAGACTCAACCCTAGTGCAATACCAAACTCGACGAATATCGTTCGGTCCCGGCACTGTGACACCGGCGGTTAAATTTCTCCTGATCGCCAATATTGCCGTATTTGTCGTACAAACCGTCCTCGGCGCCGCGACGGATTACCAGCTGACGCTTTACTTCGGGCTGGTGCCGCCGCTGGTGCTCCATGAGTTTTATCTTTGGCAGCTTTTCACTTACCAATTTTTACACGGCGGGTTGTTCCACATTCTGTTCAACATGCTCGCCGTGTGGATGTTCGGATGCGATCTGGAACAGCGCTGGGGCAGCAATTTTTTTCTACGCTATTACTTCATCTCGGTGATCGGCGGCGGCATTCTCAATACGCTCTTCTTGCCCAATCAGCTCGGCCCGAGCATCGGCGCGTCGGCCGGAGTTTACGGCATCTTGCTCGCCTATGGTTTGATCTATCCGAACCGCATCGTCTATTTTTATTTTTTCTTTCCGATCAAGATGAAACACTTTGTTTGGATCATCGGCGCCATCGCGCTGTATTCCTCGGTCACGGCCGGCCAAAGCGGCATCGCCCACCTGGCGCATCTCGGCGGCATGGTCTTCGGCTACGTCTACTTGCGAGGATGGAATGCGTTCAATCCATGGGAGCGCGTCAAAGACTACCTCGACCGCCGCCGCCTCGCCCGTCTCAAACGCCGCTTCCAGCTCCACACGGGTGGCAAGGACGATCGAGGGCCGACGCTGCACTGAATTCGCTCCACGCTTTTGCGGAGTAAACCGCTCGCAAGGCGATTCTGAAATTCCACGAAATCAGGAACGTTCTCAAGATCACCAGTATCGCGCCGAATTTTCCGGAGCGTGAACGGTTCGACTTTTTTGAAATAGCCCGGACGAAAAGTGCTGATGCGTTCACCTAGGGTGAGATAACCGACACTCGTTCCATGCTGAGCGCGGTATCGGCAGAGACCCAAGTAGGAGATTGATGAATCCCGCGGTGGCGAACGACGACCATGCGCTGCCGATTGGGCGAGAGTTTCTTTTCGTCGAACATCAGATAAATAAAATCCATGGTCACAACATGATCGCGGCGATGGGCGTCACAAGTCACTAGGAAGGACGCCACGGGAACCAAATTATCTCGTGCCGCTTGCGGGTGCTTCATTCCGATTCAGTAATCGAGAGTATTTTTGGTTGCGCTGGCCGGTCGATGTGCTACGAATGTGAAGTTACGCTGCGTCCCGAGCTCGCGGTGCCGGAATTTTATGGCTGAAAGAAACTTTACACCTGCTGAATTGTACGAAGCCTGGCCCGTGCTTTCATTGGAGGAGCGCGTCGAAGGGTTTGAATTTCTAAAGCGGCATGACGCCGATGATTTCTTTTTGCAGTTGAGCGCGCGCGATCGCGCCGAGCTGTTATTGGCTCTGCCGATTGGCGAGCGGCGCTTGTGGATGAGACTGTTGGCCCCGGATGACGCCGCGGACGTCATCCAAGAAGCGCCCGCCGAAGAGCGTGAGAATATGCTTTCGCTCCTCGACGACCAGACCGGAAGGGAGGTGAAGGGGCTTCTCGATTATGCCGAGGACGAAGCGGGCGGGTTGATGAATACGCGCTACTCCCGGCTGCGTGCGGACATGACCGTAGACGAGGCAGTGAGTTACCTGCGCAAAGACGCGCGAATGCGTGAGCGGACGGTTTTTTACGTTTTTGTTGTCGACGCGGAGGAACATTTACATGGCGTCGTGTCGTTTCGCGATCTTCTGGTCTCTCCCGGCAACAAGCTGGTGCGCGACGTCATGCGCACGGAAGTGATTTCGGCCCCGGAAGATTTAGACCAGGAGGCGCTCAGCAAACTCTTCATGCGCCATCATCTGCTGATGATGCCCGTCGTCGATGCGCAGGGGCGTATCAAAGGCGTGGTCAACGTCAACGACATCGTCGACGTCGTGCAAGAGGAAGCAACCGAAGATATGCAAAAACTCGGCGGCGTAGAAACCTTCGAAGGGCCGTATCTGCAGGTTCCGTTATTGCGGATGATCCGCAAGCGTGCCGGTTGGTTGGCGGCGCTTTTTCTGGGTGAAATGCTCACTGCTACGGCGATGGGGCAATTTGAAACGGAGATCGCCCGCGCGGTGGTGTTGGCGTTGTTCGTGCCGCTCATTATCAGCAGCGGTGGCAATTCAGGCTCGCAGGCAACCACGCTGGTCATCCGCGCCATGGCGCTCGGCGAAGTGAGACTCCGCGACTGGTGGCGCGTCATTCGGCGTGAGGTGCTGACGGGTTTGGGGCTTGGCGCAATTCTCGCGACCATCGGACTCGTCCGTATTCTTTCATGGCAGGCACTGTTTCACGCCTACGGCGACCATTATTTTCTCGTGGCGCTGACAGTCGCTTTCAGCTTGGTCGGCGTCGTCCTCTGGGGCTCGGTGGCCGGATCCATTTTGCCGTTCATTTTGCGCGGTCTGGGGTTCGATCCGGCAAGCGCTTCCGCTCCGTTTGTGGCGACGTTGGTTGATGTGACGGGTCTGGTGATCTATTTCAGCATCGCTCAGGCGATACTGACCGGCACGTTACTTTAGGTTGTGCGCGCCGCGCCCTCGCGCTCACGACTGGGGGTAATCGACAAATCCCTGAAACCTGCAAGCCGCCCGGCTTTCTCGCCTCCCACGATTGAGATATCATCCATTCAGCTTCGTAGCCTTGGATGTGTGACTTCGTGCCCGCAGTGAATAACGTTGCCAGCAAACTCGCAAAAGTTATTAATCCGGCGCGGATTTCTGTCGATCCGTCACGGCTCGACGAATTGTCGTGGGATGCGCTGAGCGAAAGTCGCATTCATCCGCGGCATCGCCCTCAGCTGCATGCGCCGATTTGCGCGGTAAAACCACAATCGACGGACGAGGTACGCCGCATCGTGCAGTTTGCCAACGCCGAAAAGATTGCATTGGTACCGTTCGGCGGTGGCTCAGGACTCATGGGCGGCGCGCTATCGATCCGCCCAAGTGTGGCGATCGATCTGCGCGATCTGAGTCAAATTCTTGAAGTCGACGTGGAAGCACATTCCGCGCGTGTGCAGGCCGGAGTTGTTCTTGAGGCGCTGGATCGGCAGGTCAACCAAGTCGGTTTTATTCTTGGCCACGATCCGTGGACGGTGCCAGTGGCGACGATTGGCGGCGCGATCTCGACCAACAGCGTCGGTTATCGCGCCGGTATCTACGGCTCCATGGGCGAACAGGTGCTCGGTTTGGAAGCGGTATTGCCAAACGGCGAGATTCTGCGCACGCGGTCGGTGTCGAAACGTTCGGCAGGTATCGATTTGAACGCGCTCTTGATTGGTGGTGAAGGGTGTTTCGGGGTAATCACCGAAGCGACTCTTCGCATTTTCCCCAGACCTCAGGCCCGGGTTTTCTGCGGTTTTCTTTTCTCCTCGTTTGAACAGGGTTTTGCGGCGATCCAAAAAATGTTTCACGAGCGCATGCGGCCGGCGCTGCTTGATTTTGGTGACGACGAAGAGAAACATGATCCCGGTGCGTTGTTGTATCTCGTCTTCGAAGGGAACGCGGAAACGACTGCGGTAGAAGAAAAACTCGCGATCGCCGTTTGCTCCGGACAGGGCGGCGAGCCGTTGCCGCGCGAAGAACCGGAACGTTTTTGGCTCGAGCGTCACGAGATTGCGCGCCGCTTCATGCGGAACCGCCGCCAGCGCCGTGAGCGCGGCGGTGACGGTGTCTATCGCGATTGGATTCACGTCGCGCTGCCGGGCTCGAAAGTGCTCGCCTTCAGGCGGGCGGCGCAAAAAATGATTGAACAGCATGGCGTCATCTTGCAAGAGAGCGGTTTGTGGGTGTACCCAGAGCTGTTTTCCATGCGGCTCGGCATTGAAGAAGGTGCCATCCCGAATGCGCAACTCGCTTTAGAGGAAACGATTGAAGAGCTATTGCGTTTGGTACAGCAGATGGGCGGATCGATGGAATACACCCACGGAGTCGGGATCAAGCTCGCGCCGCTCATGGCCGAAGAGCATGGTTACGGCTTGGAAGTGATGCGACAAATCAAGCGCACCCTCGATCCAAATAATATTATGAATCCAGGGAAATTGGCGCTCTGACGAGAGCAAGTTGCTTCGCTGATTATGACCGACGCAGCCAATCCAAACGGATTCTTGCGCCCGTGAATTTCAACCGTTAGTATTTCTACGTGCGTCAGCCGCGCGAGGAGGAGCGCGCCATGCGCCGTGGCTCGCGCAGCGCAATGATGAAAAAAATCCTCGCGTTGGTTTTGGCACACTGTTTAATCGCCGGCTGCGCGACTGCGCCCTATACCGGCCGAAGCCAGATGATTTTGGTTTCCGAAGGCCAGGAATCTGCGCTCGGTGATGACGCATACCGGCAGAGCTTGCGCGACAATGTTGTGACTCATGACGCCGAAGCTGAACGGATCGTCCGCAAGGTCGGCGAACGGATCGCGAGCGCGGCTAACAAACCCGCATATAAATGGGAGTTCACCGTGATCAATGACCCGGAAACGGTCAACGCCTATGCCGTTCCCGGTGGTAAGGTCGCCGTGTACACGGGAATCTTTGGGCCGGCGCGCGACGAGGCAGGGCTCGCGGTCGTTCTCGGCCACGAAGTTGCGCATGCGTTGGCGCGACACCCGGCGGAACGAATGAGCCAAGGGATGTTGCTGCAGCTTGGCAGTGTCGGCCTTGGGGTCGCGCTCGGGCGGAATCCCGCGCTCGCCAATCAGGTGCTGCAGGTTTATGGCCGCGGCGCGGGCGTCTGCGTCGCACTGCCGTTTAATCGGGCGCAGGAAAGCGAAGCCGATCACATTGGTCTGATCCTTATGGCAAAAGCCGGGTACGATCCGCGTACGGCCTTGGACCTTTGGCAACGAATGGAAAAAAAAGGCAGCAAAGGCGCGCCGCCGGAGTTTCTCTCGACTCATCCGGGATATGAGACGCGCGTTCAGTAGCTTCGCTCGTTTTTGCCCGAGGCGCTAAGCTATTATCGGCCTGGAAACGGGTAGTCGAATTGCTGCCTTCCGCGGAATTGCTCGATAATCCTACTGCGAAAGCGGAACGGGCGTTGCTGAAACGCCTTGAGGTAATCAATCGATTTGTCCAGGAGCAAAATGGTGAATGTAGCGTGGTGGAAGCCTTGGCGTTTGAGCTGCGCATAAATCCGCAAATCATATTGCAAGAACGACAACAGATTGGCGTAGGCTACGGCCAATACGCGGCGCTACGAGGCGTGTCGCGTTTGGGGCGTGGCTCGATCAAAAGAATCATCGACGATTATCAACGTGGCCGATCTTGGTCTGAAATTGCATCCAATAATGGCAGTCAGTTAAGCGAGTTGATGTCATGGATAGATGATGTCGTTCGCACGACGAACCAGATGGGACGCCAGCCGCGAAACCAAGAGTTTTCCGGCCACCGGTAAAGTTCTTAATGAGGCTAAACGTACTGCAGTAAGCCGGTTATTCCGCGATAGAAAATAAAGCCACGAATGCGCTCCCATGGCTTTGACAACAGAGATAATTCCATATAAGTAAACGGTTGAGGCCTTTTTTCGGGAGTGAACAGATTAAGACTAAAACGATATTTAGCCGCTAGCATTCCAACAATAGAAATGCACCCAAACGGGTGCATTTTTTTTTCTAATTGGAGGGTTCGAAGTTGCAAGCACAGATCGAAATTTTGGCGTCGTTGCAAACCGTTGACCGCGAGATAAGGGAACAAACAGGCCTTAAACAAAAGCTCCTCGACGAGCTCCGCGTCACGGAAAAACAGATCCAAGTTAAGAAAACCGAAATCGACGTCCTGCGGGCGAGCTACTCCGAAAAGGAAAAATACCGCGGCGAAAAGGATCGAGTATTCCAGGATGAAGGCAAAAAGGCGATGGACAAGCGCATGCGCATGAATCGCATCAAGAACGTGAAGGAGCTGCAAGCCTTGCAACGTGAAATCGAACTGATGAAACAAACCAACGGCGACCTTGAGGAAGAGATCATCAAGGTCATGCAAGAAATGGATGTCATCAAGGCGCAGATTCAATCCAAGGAGTCGGAAATTGCCGCCATGCAAGAGGAATGGCAATCCAAACAGAATGAACTGCAGGCGCAGATCAGGGGCATCGATGCGGCTGTCTCCGCAGCGGCGACGCGGCGACAAAGTATCGCATCGCAAGTGACCGGCGACCTGATCTCCCGATATGAGTTGATATTTTCCCGGCGTGGCGGTACCGCCGTGGTGGAAGTCGCCGCCGGCATCTGTCAAGGCTGCTACATGAATTTGCCACCGCAGTTGTGGAACGAAATTAATAGAAATGAAAAGCTTCATTTGTGCCCGAGCTGCCAGCGAATTCTCTACGTGAAGCCAAGAGCGGAGTAGCGCAAAGGATACTCTGTAGATCCTACATTCGACTCTTTCATAGGCTTGCTTGTCTGCAAAAACTTCTTCAATCGTTAGTTTCTCTATGGTCATTGTGCCGGTTGCCTTGAAGTGCTGTTTCAGCGAACCGTGAGTTGCGCCAGTTCAACTCCTATCGTATTCTTCATGTCCGTCGGGGAATGAACAAATTGGCCGACCGATTGGCGAATCGTGGCCTCGACGATGGAATCAAAGGAAGTATTCCGGGCTAAAGTGGATTAAGCGATCGCGCTTCGTGCTCGCATGGAGCGAGGAAAGTCCGGACTCCACAGGACAAGGTGGCCGTTAACCGCGGCCTCGAGTGATCGAGGGAAAGTACCACAGAAATCATACCGCCTGCTGTTAACGCAGCCGGTAAGGGTGAAATGGCGAGGTAAGAGCTCACCGGTTCGCCAGTGATGGTGAACGCATGGCAAACCCCACCTGGAGCAAGACCAAATAGGAGGGTTGGGTGGTCCGCCCGCAGCCCTCGGGTATGGTCGCTCGATCTCTTGAGCAATCAAGAGGCAAGATGAATGATCGCTGTGGCTCATGCTATGAGTCATCACAGAATCCGGCTTATCGATCCACTTTAGCCCGAATCCGCTAGCAGATCTTATTGGAATTGCCCGGATTTATCCGTCTTCAATTAAATCCAGCGACCTCGGTTTACTCAATAATCTTTGATTCTCGCTGCACGGAAATTGACGTTTCCAGTGTTCGGAGCGCTGCGTCTCGAAGCTTTGCGGCGATGTTTTTTCTAATGGCTGGTGAAGTGCGGCCTGAATCGCGGAACCTGGGCCTAAACCGAACCAAAAAATCTCCAAAAACCCGTGAATTCTAATCTTTTTTGTTGACAGGTGGAGTAGAACAAATTATAAGTGGCGCTTAGTGGGAAAAGGTGGGATAGAGGCCCGTATCCAGCATACTTGATCACCATAATTATGTTTCGCGGCAGCTTTGAGCACACACTCGATAACAAAGGGCGCTTGAGCATCCCCTCGAAGTTCCGCGACGTGCTGGTGGGGAAGGGCGACGAACGAATCGTTATGACCAATTACGTGATCGACAGCCAGCGTTGTCTGGACGTGTATCCGATGGACGCCTGGTTACAGTTCGAAGACGAGGTGCGCAAGAAACCTAAGTTCGATCCGCGCATGGTCCGGTTTCAAAACTACTATCTTGGATCGGCCTGTGAGTGCAGCGTAGATACCCACGGTAGAATTTTGATTCCGCCGGTGCTCAGAAAATACGCCGATCTCAAGCGCGATGTCGTTTTGGTTTCAGCGCTGGAAAAGTTTCGAGTGTGGGACCGAGAGGCGTGGAAAAAGATCTTCGTCGAGGCTGAGGACAAACTCATGCAGGATCCGGATTTCCTCGGTGACTTGGGATTGTAGGAGCGACAGGAACGCGCATACCTAAGTCGGCGAAAGGAGAATAACGAATGCTAGAACGAAAACCGATTCAAGATATCTCCGTGCTTGACGTCACTGGCGATATCGATTTTCGTGAAATGATCCGCATTAAGGAGGCGATTGGCTCATTGATCGAAAAGGAACGGACCAAGGTGGTTCTCAATCTCAAGTCCGTCGATCATATTAATTATTTAAGCATCGGTGTGTTGCTCGAACGGTTGAAGCTGCTAAGGAACTTAAATGGAGATCTGAAGCTCGCGGGAATGAGTCCTTTCCTACGTGATATTTTCAAAGTCGTCGGCATGGATCGCTTCTTCGAGGATTACACCTCGCTCGAGGATGCCATCGAGAGTTTTGACGACGACTGGGAGGGTGACGGCACCAGTCACTGAGCCGTGTACGCGCACGTTTCGGTCCTGTTGCAGGAAGTGCTCGAGTTGCTTTGTCCCGGTCCGGGTAAACGATATCTCGACGGCACGCTCGGAGGTGGAGGTCACACCGAGCAGATTCTCACAAGAAGTAGTCCTGACGGGTCGGTGTTGGGGTTGGATCGGGATGACGATGCGCTCGCGGCGGCTCGTGAGCGATTGCGCGGATTTGGTCAACGTTTGATCGCGCGGCAGGCTAGTTTTGCCGACGCGATCAATATTCTCGCTGAAGTCGGCTGGCAGCGGGTGGATGGAGTTGTTTTGGACTTAGGGATCTCATCGCATCACATCGATTCGCCCGAGCGAGGTTTCAGCTTTCGCTCGGACGCGCGGCTCGACATGCGCATGGATCGACGCCAATCCACAGATGCGGCGCACATGGTAAATTCATTTGCCCAAAATGAGCTGGAGCGCATTTTCCGAGATTACGGCGAAGAGCCGCAAGCGCGTCGGCTCGCCCAAGCGATTGTCGCCCGGCGTAAAACCCAGCCGTTACAGACAACCTCGGAGCTCGCCCAGTTAGTCGAACGCGTGAAGGGATTGGGCCGTCGCGAGCATCATCCGGCTACGCAAGTGTTTCAGGCGTTACGGATCGCCGTCAACCAGGAGTTACAGCACCTCGAACGCTTTTTGGAAAGCGGCTATGAAACGCTGCGGCCGGCGGGGAGAATGGCGATCATTTCATTTCACTCGCTTGAGGATCGAATGGTGAAAACGGCTTTTCGCAAGTGGAATCGCGCTTGTCTTTGCCCGCCGCGGGTTTTGCGCTGTCAATGCGGCTGGAGTCAAAAAGCCAAACTGTTGACCAAGAAGCCGATCGTGCCCTCTGCCGCCGAGATAAGTTCAAATCCGCGCGCCCGTTCAGCGAAATTGCGTGCCATAGAGAGGGTATGAGCCGTGGGCGCGACAGTCAGCGCGCCAGCGCGCCGGACAACCAGCCCCAAGCGTGAGCGGTCAGGGCGTGCCGAGCGCCGCGGGCGCAGGCAGGTTTTTTTTACTGCGTTTCTCGGTCTCGGCTTGATTGCGGTGGTGTTGGTTCATGTCTGGCTGCGCTTGCAGGTGGTGAAAACCGGTTACGTGCTCTCGACCGCAAGCAAGCTGCAGAGCCATCTGGAACAGGAGAACCAGGAGTTGAAAATCGAGTTGGCTACGATGACTTCACCTGATCGCCTGGAGTCGCTTGCGCATCGTCGATTGGGGCTCGTGCAGCCGGAAAAGGGTCAAATCATTATCTTGCCATGAGACGTCAATCGCAAAACAATCATCGCCGCCTCGCTACTGCGAAGATCTTGTTCCTCTTGATGTTCTTGGTGATTGGCGGCCGCGCCATTCAACTGCAGGTGCTGCAGGGAGCAAAGCTCATGCGGCTCGGCCAACGTCAGCATTTAAAGGAATGGATCGTGTTGCCCAAACGCGGCGCGTTGTTTGACCGTGCCGGTGAACCGCTAGCTCTAAGCATGGAGTCCCAATCGGTTTATGCGCGTCCGCACCGCATCCAGGATCCCCATCAGCTGAGTGGTAGCCTGGCGCAGATTCTCAACCTGCCGGTCGCCGACGTCAAACAAAAGATCACCGCGGAAAAGCCTTTTGTCTGGCTCAAGCGACAGGTCTCGTCGATGGAAGCGGAAAAAATTCAAGCGCTGAACGCGGACGGGATTGGCATGTTTTACGAGCCCAGTCGTCAGTATCCGCAGGGTCAATTGGCCGGCCAATTGATTGGCTTCGTCGGTCGGGATTCGGAGGGATTAGAGGGCTTGGAGCTCAAGTACAATGAATATATCCGCGGTGAGACCGGCTCGTCGATCACGGAGCGCGATGCTCTCGGGCGCCGGGTGTTGGTTCAGGGTGTCGAAGGACTGCACATTCCACCGGGCAGCGACGTTCATCTCACGCTGGATACTTCTATTCAGCATATCGCGGAAAAGGAATTAGAGGCCTCGATCGTAAAATATCGTGCCAAGGCGGGCGTTGCGATCGTGGTAGAACCCTTCACGGGCGAAGTCCTTGCGTTGGCAAACTATCCGTCATTTGATCCTAACGGTTATGCCAAAGAATCGGCGAACCAAAGGCGCAACCGCGCGGTGACGGATAGTTTTGAGCCCGGTTCAACATTCAAGACCATTCTTGCCGCAGCATCGCTGGAGGAAGGGATCGTCGGCAAGGACGACCTGTTCTATTGTGAAATGGGCAAGTACCCTTATGCGGGCAAAATCATCCACGACACCCATCCCTATGGCTGGTTGTCGTTTTCGAAGATTCTCCAGGTGTCGAGCAACATCGGCTTTACCAAAGTCGCGGAGAAGCTCAAGAAGGACCGTTACTCCAGATACATCGAAAAATTCGGCTTCGGTCAGCTGACCGGCGTCGATGTGCCGGGAGAAGTGGCGGGAGCGGTGCGCAAACCCGAGAGTTGGTCGGCAATCGATTTGGCGACCCATGCATTCGGCCAAGGCATCTCGACCACGCCGCTTCAGTTGGTTATGGCGTATGCGGCGATTGCAAACGGCGGTTTTCTGATGCGCCCTTATATCGCACGACAGGTGATTAGTCCCCAGGGAGAGGTGGTGCTTGAAAACCAACCCCATGTGGTTCGGCGGGTAATCTCGGAAAAGACCGCCAAGCTCCTGTCTTCCATGCTGCAGGATGTGACCAACGAGGGCGGAACTGGCGTGATGGCAAATGTCGAAGGCTTCGACGTTGCTGGCAAGACCGGCACAGCGCAGAAGGCCGATCCGGTTCGCGGCGGTTACGCGGCCAAGAAACGGGTCGGCTCGTTTGTCGGCTTCGTACCAGCGAATAACCCCCGGCTGGTCGCGCTGGTGCTTATCGATGAACCCGAAGTGAACGTTTACGGCGGTGTTGTGGCCGCGCCGGTTTTTCGTAATATTGCTCAGGGAGCTTTGCGTCATCTCGCGGTTGCGCCGGAAAGGGCAGCGCCGATTCCAGCGCCGCAGAGAGAGACGGAAATGAGCCGGCGTGTTGCGAAGCGAAACAACGCGGGCACACCGGACCTGAGCGCCGACGCGACGCCGGATTTCGTCGGCTTGAGCCTGCGCGAGGCTTTGGAGAAGGCGCAAACGTTGAAACTAAAATTGCGGCTGCAGGGAAACGGTTATGTGGTCAAGCAGTCACCGGCTCCCGGAGGGCGCTGGAGCGAAGACGAAACCTTCGTTCTCAACCTGCAAGGTTAGGGCGATGCGTATCAAGGAGTTTCTGACGATTGATGACGTAGAACAGGCGGAGGGGAATCTCGATCAAGATGTGAACGGGCTCGCGTACGACTCGCGCAAAGTTGGGGCCGGGCAAATATTTTTTGCCGTGCCTGGAGAAAAGGCTGATGGTCACGATTTTATCGGCGAGGCCGTGCGCCGCGGCGCCGCGGCGATTGTTTTTTCACGGGTAGGCAACTGGCCAAAGGCCGCCGCTTCGATTCGTGTCAAAGATGTCCGCCGTACGATGGGTTTGTGGGCGGCGCATTTTTTCGGTCGTCCCAGCGAAAAGCTAACGTTGGTCGGAATCACCGGCACCAACGGCAAGACAACACTCTCGTATCTGGTCGAGTCGATTTTAGAAGCCGCGGGTATGGAGCCCGGTGTCATCGGCACGGTCAACTATCGATACCGCGGATATCAGATTTCTTCTCATCATACGACGCCCGAGTCGCTCGATTTGGAAGAAATGCTCAGTGAGATGTCCCGAGCGGGGGTTAAGTCCGTCGCTATGGAAGTATCGTCCCACGCGCTCGTGCAAGAAAGGGTGCGGGGTTTGGCATTTGACGTGGGCGTGTTTACCAACCTGTCGCGCGATCATCTCGATTTTCACCACGACATGGACGATTATTTTTCAGCGAAGTCGAGGCTCTTTACCGACTATCTCCAGGTAAGCGCCAAGCCGAACAAAGCGGCGGTGATTTTCGGCGACGACCCGCGCGGTCGGGAGCTGATCGGTGAAGTCCAAAGTGGAAACGTCGATGTGTGGAGCTACGGCGAAGGGGTCCAGTGGGATGTCCGGCCGCTGCGAGTGGAAAGAGACGTCGGTGGACTCCGAGGGATGATCGCAGCACGGAAATCCCAGATCGAGTTTAGCTCACCGTTGATCGGGACGGCCAACTTGCAGAATATCCTGGGCGCGGTTGGCGTCGGTTTGGCATTGGGAATTGAACCTAAAACGATTGCTCGCGGCGTTGACCAGCTCAAGTCTGTGCCGGGCCGGCTGGAAAAAGTTGCGAATCGCCTCGATATCAACATCTTAGTCGATTACGCCCATTCACCAGATGCGCTGGAAAAAGTTCTCGCCGCGGTGCGTCCGCTCACTCGGGGAAAGCTAATCACGGTTTTTGGTTGCGGCGGCGACCGCGACCGCGGCAAGCGGCCAGTGATGGGTGAGATCGCCGGCCGATTGAGCGACATCGTCGTGCTCACTTCAGACAATCCGCGCACCGAAGACTCGACGAAGTGGAGACCGGCATACGAAAAACCGGATGCAAAAAGGGTAGCGTCTCGCGTGTCGAGTCTAGTGTTTTCCAAACTCGAACCCCGAAACCTGAAATCAAGGGCGGCTATTACATCGAAGCTGATCGCCGCCTTGCGATTGGTATCGCGCTGCAGGTCGCGCGGCCAGGTGACCTTGTGCTGATTGCCGGCAAGGGACACGAAGATTATCAAATTCTGGGCACGACGAAGATTCATTTTGACGATCGAGAGGTCGCCCGCGAAGAGTCGGAGCGGCGCTTTAGCGCATGAGTGATGAGGGATGGCGTGGAGCAAGGCAGACATTCTCGCCGCGACCGGCGGCAAGATCGTCAGCGACGGATCGAAGACGCGCTTCGGAGAGATCGTGACCGATTCGACCAAAGTTAAAAGCGGCTCAGTATTCGTCGCGTTGAAAGGCGAGCGCCATGACGGTCATCGCTTTGTCGGGGACGCGGTGCGCCGCGGCGCGGCCTGTGTGATTGTGCATCGCTCGCCACCTAACTCCACGTTCAGCGCCGCGACCGCGGTCAAAGTGCGCGACACCTTGAGAGCGTTGGGCGATCTCGCGCATTATCGGCGCGAGCGGTTCTCCCCCAAGGTGCTCGCGATCACGGGATCTAACGGCAAAACCACGACGAAGGAGATGGTTGCAGCGATTCTCGAAGAAGCGTCACTGGAAGGTGGGCAGCTCCGTGGCAGGGTTTTGAAAACTGAGGGAAATTTTAACAATTTAGTCGGGCTGCCGTTAACCCTATTGCGCTTGCGCAAACGAGACAAAGTTGCGGTGGTCGAGCTCGGCACCAATCATCCCGGTGAAATCCAGCGGCTCGCTGAGATCGCTGATCCGGATTTGGCGATCATTACCTCGGTGGGCGCAGCGCATCTTGAAGGATTGCACAGCTTGGCCGGCGTCGCGTGCGAGAAGGGCGCGCTCTATCAAAACGTTCGTGCCGACGGTGCAATCGCCGTGAATCTCGACGATCCCTGGGTTCGCAAGCTGGGTGCGAAGTTCAGCGGACGTAAGTTTACCTACGGCAAAAATGGCTGGGTGCGGGTGGGATCCTGGCGCATGCGCGGTACGAGCGGCATGGAACTGAAGCTTCAAGCCGGCGAGCACCGCTGTAACGTACGACTTAATTATCTTGGTCAACACAATATTTCGAACGCACTGGGCGCTGCGGCTTTGACTCTCGGCGCGGGTGTGAAGTTGGCGGCGGTTCGCCGCGGGCTTGCCAATGCCAGACCATTTTCCATGCGGATGCAGATCGACGACTGGAATGGCGTCGGCATTATCAATGATGCCTACAATGCCAATCCCGCTTCGATGCAAGCGGCGCTGCGAACACTGGCGGAACTGCCTTGCGGCGGTCAGAGAATCGCAGTGCTCGGTGACATGTTCGAGCTCGGCAAACACGGCGCGAAGGAACATCGCCGAGTCGGCGACATCGCAGCAAAATTGGCGATCGATGGTCTCTACCTCCTCGGTGATCAGGCTCGTGCGGTGCGCCGCGGTGCTGTTGGCAATGGCATGCGGCCGGAGCGAATTGTTGTCGGCAAGAATCATACGGATGTTGCGGATCGGTTGCGCCAACGGCTGAAAAAAGGCGATTGGCTACTCGTCAAAGGATCACGGGGAATGAAAATGGAAAGAGTTTTGCAAGAGCTGAAAAGCGGAAGGGCATAGGAGTTTGGATTTGCTTTACTACCTCTCGTTTCCGCTTTCCATGAGCTACTCAGGCTTCAACGTCTTTCGTTATATTACCTTTCGGGCAGCGATGGCGGCGTTGCTCGCCTTACTGATCTCGTTTCTGCTCGGGCCGTGGTTGATTCGCACTTTGACGGAAAAACAGATCGGCCAACAGATCCGCGACGATGGGCCGGCCAGCCATTCAGTCAAAGCGGGGACGCCGACGATGGGCGGCGCGTTGATCCTACTGGCGCTTTTGTTTTCAACACTGATGATGGGCGACATCGCCAACCGCTACGTGCTGCTCGCGCTGATCGCCACGGTGGGGACTGGCGTAGTCGGATTTGCCGATGATTACTTGAAGCTCACGCGCAAAAACAGCAAAGGGCTCTCGCCGCGCGGCAAATTGCTCGGCCAGTTTTTCGTTGCTCTGGTGGTCGCGATGGCGCTCTATTATCAGCCGCGGTTCAGCACGGAAATCGCCGTGCCGTTTATCAAGACTTTTCATGTCGATTTGGGACCCTTCTACGTGCCTTTCGCGATGCTGGTGATTGTCTGCACGTCGAATGCCGTCAACCTGACGGATGGCTTGGATGGTTTGGCGATCGGGCCGGTGATGATTGCCGCCGGCACTTATGCAGTCATCGCCTATGTCACCGGTCATCTCAAACTCGCCGAGTATTTGCAGATCCCCTATGTCGCCGGCGTCGGCGAGCTGAGCGTTTTCTGCGCTGCGGTGGTCGCCGCGGGTCTGGGGTTTCTCTGGTACAACGCCTACCCGGCGCAAATGTTCATGGGCGACGTCGGTTCGCTTTCGCTCGGCGCGGCGCTCGGCGTTGTCGCAGTGATGACTAAGAACGAAATTCTTCTGATCATCGTCGGTGGCGTTTTCGTGATGGAAGCGTTGTCGGTGATTTTTCAGGTGGTTTCCTACAAGCTCCGGCGCAAGCGAGTTTTTCTCATGGCGCCGATTCATCATCATTACGAGCTCAAGGGTTGGAAGGAGCCGCAGATCATTGTGCGTTTTTGGATCTTGTCGTTTATCTGCGCCATCGTGGGTTTAAGCACCTTAAAGCTCAGATGAGCGCGGTCGCGATGAAGCGTGGAATTAACCGGAAAAAAAATACTGGTCGTCGGACTGGGACGGACCGGCAGAGAATCAGCGCGATTCCTCGCGCGGCAGGGAGCGCGCGTGCTGATTAGCGATCTGCGCCGAGAGGCCGAGCTCGCCCAAGAAATCGCCAGCCTCCGGGGGCTGCCGGTCGAATATCGTTTGGGCGATGAGCAACTGGATTGGCTCGACGGCGTCGATTGCGTCATTCCGAGTCCGGGCGTAGCGCGGGAAAATTCGCTGTTACGGCATGCGGCGGCATCGCATATTCCAGTTCTCAGTGAGATCGAATTGGCTTACCGTTTTTTTCAAGCACCGCTGCTGGCCGTGACCGGTACCAACGGCAAGAGCACGACGACGACCTTGATCGGCGAAATGATTAGAGCCAGCAAACAGAAAGTTTTTGTCGGCGGTAATCTCGGCGTGCCCTTTATTAGCGCCACATCGGAAAACTGGGATTGGGCGGTTGTGGAGATCAGCAGTTTTCAACTGGAATGGATCGAGCAGTTTCGCCCGCGCATCGCCGTGCTGCTCAACATGACCGAAGATCATTTGGATCGCTACCCATCGTTCGATGATTACTGCGCCGCCAAGGAACGGATCTTCGAGGCGCAAACGAGCGCCGACATGGCGATCCTCAACCGCGACGATCCGCTGGTGTGGCAGATGCGCGACCGAATCAAGGCTCGGGTTGTTTCTTTCGGTTTTACTGAGGCGGCGCAAGGCGTCTTCGCCTCGGTTGATGAAATCATTTGGCGCGATGGCGGTGCTGAAGAACGTTTTGCGCTCAGGGAAGTCAAAATTCACGGTGTGCATAACCTGGAAAACATGATGGCCGCCATCGCTGCCGCCAAATGCGCGGGTGTTTCCAGCGCGTTAATTCAGGAAAGCTTGAATCGCTTTTCCGGTCTCGAGCACCGTCTGGAGTTTGTCCGCGAAAGAAACGGCGTGCGCTATTATAACGACTCGAAGGGAACCAACGTCGGTGCGGTGGTGAAATCGCTGGCGAGCTTTACCGAGCCGGTGATTTTGCTGGTGGGCGGCGTCGACAAAGGTGGCAGTTACGGTCCGCTTACTGAAGAGATCAAACAGAAAGTTCGCCGCCTCGTGCTGTTCGGAGCGGCGAAGGATGTGATTGCCCACGCGTTAGGCGCGCTCACCCAAACCGTCGTCGTTGACGACCTACAAGCGGCGGTGCGCGATGCCGCGGCGCAGGCGCGGGCGGGCGACGTGGTGTTGCTGTCGCCGGCGTGTTCGAGTTTCGATCAGTTCAAGAATTATGCCGAACGGGGAAGAGTTTTTAAGACTCTGGTGCAGAGCTTATGAGAAACGCCTTGGCAGTCGATAAGTGGATGCTGCTTGCGGTCGGCGCGCTGTTGGCGGTCGGCATGACCATGGTGTTGAGCACCAGCTATCTTTATGCTCAAGAGCGCTACGGCGACGGCACGTACTTTTTTCGCAAGCAAATGATTGCGATGGGCGCCGGCGCGCTGGCGCTCATCGCCTGCGCCATCTTACCCTCGACGCTTTATCGGCGCTTTGCTTACCCGCTTTTGGCGATCAGTTTTGTTATCCTGGTTCTAGTTCTGGTTCCCGGTATCGGCGTAAGTCGCGGCGGCGCCCGGCGCTGGATCATGTTTCCTGGCTTTGCCTTTCAACCATCGGAGTTGGCTAAGTTGGCGCTGGTGTTTTATCTCGCCCATTCGATGGCCAAAAAAGAGCAAATGATTCGGACTTTTTCCGTCGGCGTGTTGCCCCATCTGATCGTCAGCGGCGCGTTTGCCGGCATGCTGCTGCTCGAACCGGATTTCGGCACCGCGCTGATTTTGACCATGTTGCTTTATTTCATGCTGTTTATCGGCGGCGCGCGCGTGCACCATCTGCTCGCCACCGGCTTGATGGCGTTGCCGGTATTGATCTACGTGATGACCAAGGCCGAATACCGCCTACGCCGTCTGATGACGTTCTGGGACCCATGGAGCGATGCGGCGGGCAGCGGTTTTCACGTCATTCAATCGCTGATCGCTTTCGGCTCAGGGCAAATGTGGGGTCGCGGCTTGGGCGAGAGCCGGCAGAAACTTTTTTATCTGCCCGAAGCGCACACGGATTTTGTCTTTTCGGTGATCGGCGAGGAACTCGGTCTCTTGGGCGCGCTGACGGTGTTGGCGCTGTTCGGCGTCATCATCGTGCGCGGCCTTCAGCTTGCGGCCAAGATCGAAGAACCGTTCGATCAGTATTTGGCCTTCGGCTTGACGTTGCTCCTCGGTTTGCAAGCGTTGATTCATATGGGCGTCGTGATGGGATTGATGCCGACCAAGGGTCTGGTGCTGCCGTTTATCAGCTACGGTGGCTCGGCGATGGTGATTAACTTGATGGAGGCGGGAATATTGCTGGGTCTGTCGCGCCGGCGACTTTAGCGATGCGGATTATTTTCGCCGGCGGCGGAACCGGCGGTCACCTGTTCCCCGGTCTGGCCGTGGCGCGGGAATTTCAACGGCGCGATGCGCGGACGGAGATTTTGTTTGTCGGCACGGCACAAGGAATCGAATTTGGCGTGCTGCCGAAAGAGGGATTCAAATTGGCAACGCTGCAGGTGAAGGGACTCAAAGGACGCGGCGTGCGCGGCGTCCTCGACGCGCTTTACGGCGTGCCGTGGAGTCTATGGCGCTCGTTGAAGATCATTCGCCGGTTTCGCCCCGATTGCATTCTCGGTCTCGGTGGCTACGCCTCGGGACCGGTGCTGCTGGCGGGAAGACTCGCCGGCGTTCGCTGCGCGATCATGGAACAGAATCTTCGTCCAGGTTTTACCAACAAGCTACTCGCGCGATTCGTCGATCGCGTGTTTACCGCTTATTCCAAGAGCGTCGAATATTTTCCCCGGGCTCACGTGGTCGAGAGCGGTAACCCGGTGCGCTGGCAAGAACTGCCGGAGGTCCAGAAACGAACCAAGTTTTCGCTGCTGATTTTCGGCGGCAGTCTGGGCGCGCGGCGGCTCAATTTCGCCGTCATCGATGCGCTTAAGCAATTGACCGACCTCAAGTCGGATCTCTTTGTGACGCATCAAACCGGCCAGCTCGATTACGCCGCGATTCGTGAAGCTTACCATGAGCTACCCTTTGAAGCTCAAGTGACGCCGTTCATCGATCGCATGGATGAGGCTTACGCCTTAGCGGATCTGGTGCTCTGTCGTGCCGGCGCGACCACGGTCGCCGAGCTTACGGCCTTCGGCAAGGCGGCGATTCTCGTGCCCTTTCCATACGCGATTTATGATCATCAGCGCGGCAATGCGCAGGTATTACAAGAACGCGGCGCGGCGGAAATGATTTTGGATCAGGAATTGGCCGGACCAATTTTGGCGGAAAAAATCCGCGGCTATCTTGCTGACCGCGACCGTCTCGAACGGATGGCGGTGGCAGCGCGCGCGCTCGGACGTCCCGACGCGGCCGCGCGGATCGTCGATGAGTGTTACGGCTTGGCGCATGCTTAGGTTGCCGAGGCCGACCGAAGTTTCATGTTGCAGAAGAAGCACAAAATTCATTTCGTCGGCATCGGCGGCATCGGCATGAGTGGCATCGCGGAGGTATTATTGAATTCGGGCTATGTGGTGACCGGCTCCGACCTTCAGGAGAGCGAGGCGACACGGCGTCTGCGCGGACTCGGCGCGCGCGTTTTTGTCGGCCATCAGGAGGACAATCTCGCCGCCCATCCCTCGGTGGTCGTGATTTCCACGGCGGTCAAATATTCCAATCCGGAAGTGCTCGAAGCGCGCCGGCGCCATATCCCGGTGATTCCGCGCGCCGAGATGCTGGCCGAACTGATGCGCATGAAATTTGGCGTCGCGGTGGCCGGCAGCCACGGCAAAACTACGACCACGTCGATGATCGCGACCGTATTGAGCACGGCAGGATTGGACCCGACCATGGTGATCGGGGGGCGTGTGCATATGCTGGGCACCAACGCCAAGACCGGCCAAGGCGAATTTCTCGTCGCCGAGGCGGATGAAAGCGATGGGAGCTTTTTGCTGCTGTCACCGACGATCGCGGTGGTCAGCAACATCGATAAGGAGCACATGGATTTCCACCAGACGATGGAACGGCTGAATGAAAGCTTTCTCGCTTTCATCAATAAGATCCCGTTCTACGGTTTAGCCGTACTCTGCATCGATGACGCCAATGTGCATGGACTCTTGTCCGGGGTGAGAAAACGGTTTGCGACGTACGGCTTGTCTGCGGCGGCCGATTTTTCCGCACAGGAGCTCAAAATGTCCTCCGGCGGCGTCGAATTTACGGCGCTCCATCACGGCAAGCCGATGGGTCAGCTGCGCTTGCATCTTCCGGGACGCCATAGCGTTACGAACGCCATGGCGGCGGTCGCCGTCGGTTATGAATTGGAAATTCCTTTCGTGCGGGTGAGCGAGGCGCTCGGTGCTTTTACCGGTATTCACCGCCGCTTCGAAATCAAAGGCGAGCCGAACGAAATCCTGGTGATCGATGACTACGGTCACCATCCGACGGAAGTTCGCGCCACCATCGGTGCCATTCGCGACAGTTGGAAACGTCCGTTGACGGTGATTTTTCAGCCCCATCGCTTTACTCGGACGAGGGATCTTTTCGAAGAATTTTTAACCGCGTTCGAAGGCGCAGATCGTTTGGTACTGACGGAAATCTATCCCGCCGGCGAGGATCCAATCCCGGGCATAACCGGCGAAACGCTCTATCAGGCAATCAAGCGCAAGGGACATTTGGAGGTGCAGTTTATTCCGGATAAGAACGATATCGTCGCGCACCTGGTGGGTGAACTGAAGCGCGGTGACATGGCGCTGACACTCGGGGCAGGCGATATTTATAAAATCGGCGAGGAGCTGCTTGAGGCGTTGAAATGAAGAGAATGGAATGATGGAGTCCTGGAGTAAGGAAATGATGGGTGTGGAGAGGAGTTCCAATACTCCATCATTCCACGACTCCAAGCCGTGTGTATCGTTTACGATGGTTACCGCAAGTAACGATTCGCCGCTGGCGGCGGACCTGAAAAAGATCGTCGGGTTGAAGATCAAGGTCGCCGAGCCTTTGGCGCGCTATACATCGATGAAGATCGGCGGGCCGGCGGATTACTTCGTCGAACCGGAGAATGACGAGGCGTTAGCAAACCTGCTGCGAGTTCTGCATCAATATGGGGAAAGCTTTTGTCTGCTCGGCAACGGCAGCAATGTTTTGATCAGCGACCGCGGCGTGCGCGGCGCAGTGATTCACCTCGCCGGTGAATTTAAAAAAACGCAATGGCACGAAGAAGGAGCGACTGCACAAGTGCATGTGGGGGCGGCTTTGGCGGTGACGCAGTTAGTCCGTGACGCCGCACGCCGGGGCTACTCGGGTCTGGAATTTGCCGAGGGCATTCCCGGCACCGTCGGTGGCGCGCTCTACATGAATGCGGGTGCCTACGGTTCGGAGTTCGAAAAGATCGTCGATCATGTGGATGCGATGACTTCCCGGGGCGAGCCGCTTCATCTATCGCGCAAGCAAATGACCTTCAGCTATCGGGACTCGCATTTGCCCGACGCTACGGTGGTCGCTCATGTGCGCATGAACTTGCGCAAGGGAGAGTCGGTTCAGGTGAGTTCAAAGGTGCGCGAGCTCACAAGCAAAAGAAAAAGCAGCCAACCTTCCGGCTTTCCCAACTCCGGTTCGATGTTTCGCAATCCACCGGGGGATTACGCCGGCCGATTGATCGAGGCCGCGGGCTTAAAGGGGAAGCGCGTCGGCCAATCCCAGATCTCGGAGCGTCACGCCAATTTCATTGTCAACCACGGTGGCGCCAAGGCGGAAGAGGTGCGCCAGTTGATGGAGCTGGCAAAGGGCGAGGTGCGACAGCAATTCGGCGTGGAGCTTGTCGCTGAAGTCAAAATTTTGGGCGAGTGGGACGCAAATTAACCGGCGAGACACCATGCAGCTCAAAGTATATCGGCGGGATAATCGAAAAAAGGATGAGCGGCGCTGGCACCGCTACTTGTTTCGCTTGAGTGCAGTTGTCGGTTCGGTGATCTTGGCTGTGGTGGTTTATCGACTGAGCGGGCCCCTCGGCGTCGCCGCGACTTCGCTCTACGATTTTGTTTTAGAGAATCCCTACTTTTCCGTGCGCGAGATTCAAGTGCGCGGCGGCGACAAAGTGAGCGGCAACGAGATTGTCGCCATTGCCGGGCTGCGCCAGGGCACGAGCATTTGGAAGATCGATCTGGCGGCGATCGAAAATAAAATCGCCCGACATCCTTGGGTGCGCCGAGTTTTGGCGCGGCGCGAGTTTCCCCGCCGCATTATCATCGACGTCGAAGAGCGTGTGCCCAAGGCGATCGTAGCGATCCGTAAGCTTTACTACGTCGATGCGGACGGTGTGGTGTTTAAGGAAGTGAGTCCGGGCGAGAATGTGAAGTATCCCTTGCTGACCGGTCTGCGCGCTGAAGAACTGACGACTTCGGACTTCTCTGTGCGTCGGCGTATTCAAGACGCGATTCGTCTAGCCGAGTTGATGGCCCAGCGTTCGCACTCGCTTTCGGAAATCCATTTCGATGCGCCCGATCGGTTGGTGGTTTACACCACTGATTTTCCCTTGACCCTGCGCATGGGGTGGGGCGATTGGGAAGCCAAATTAGGCCGCCTGGATCGTTTGATGTCGTTGTGGAAGGGCAACGAGGAGCGGCTGGCGTCCCTGGATATGAGTTTTCGCGACCAAATCGTCGCCCGGCTGCGTCGGGGGCAGCGGTAATTTGCTAGAATTCGATGGAGTTATGGGGAAGAAAAACAGCATCGTCGTTGGCTTAGATGTCGGCACGTCCAAAGTTTGCGTCGTCGTCGGTGAGATGACCGAGCGCGGCGTCGAGATCATCGGGGTCGGCTCCCATCCTTCGCAAGGATTGCGCAAGGGCGTGGTCATCAACATCGAGGCCACGGTGAATTCGCTCAAAAAAGCCGTTGAGGAAGCGAGTTTGATGGCGGGCTGTGAGATTCACACCGTCTTTGCGAGCATTTCCGGGGGCCACATCAAAGGCTTCAACAGCCACGGCATCGTCGCGGTTAAAAACAAAGAAGTCATGCCGCGGGATTTGGAGCGAGTGATCGATGCGGCAAAGGCAGTGGCTATCCCAATGGATCGCGAAGTGCTCCATGTTTTGCCGCAGGATTACATCATCGATGATCAGGATGGCATCAGAGATCCGCTGGGCATGTCGGGGGTCCGACTCGAAGCGAAAGTTCACATCGTCACCGGCGCGGTCGCGTCGGCACAAAATATCATCAAGTGTTGCAACCGCACGGGTCTCAACGTTGCCGAGATCGTTTTGGCGCCGCTCGCCGCCGCGGAGGCGGTGCTCACGGATGAAGAGCGGGAACTGGGGGTGGCGTTAGTCGATGTCGGCGGCGGCACGACCGACATCGCCGTCTACCATGACGGCACGGTGAAACACACGGCAGTGGTGCCGATCGGCGGCAACCACATTACCAATGACATCGCCGCCGGGCTGCGCACGGCGTTCAACGACGCCGAACGCATGAAACAGCGCTACGGCTGCGCCCGGGCATCGATGGTGACGGGCGGCGAAAGAGTCGAAGTGCCGTGCGTCGCGGGCAAAAACGCGGGCACCATTTCGCGGCAGATCCTCTGTGAGATTATCGAGCCGCGCTTGGGTGAGATTTTCGAATTGGCACAAAAAGAAATTGCCAAATCTGGATATGACGGCTTGTTGACATCGGGAATCGTGGCTACGGGCGGCTCGATGCTTTTGGCGGGCGCGGTGGAGATGGCCGAGCGCTCGTTCGGTCTGCCCGTGCGTCTCGGGGTTCCAGCACGCGTGGGCGGGCTCGTGGACATTATTAACAACCCGATCCATGCCGCCGCGGTGGGTTTGGCGCTGCACGGTATGAAGCGGCGCGATCGCGCGGTCTTTCGTATCCGTGATGATAAGGTTCTCTCTAAGGTCAAGCATCGTATGTCGGATTGGCTCAGCGAATTCTTTTAATTAACGGCAAACAAAAATTTACTGACTTTCTGCGAGGAGGAAAGCTTATGTTCGAAATTGTGGAGCAAAATAGTCTGGCAGCTGCGCGCATTAAGGTGATCGGCATCGGCGGCGGCGGCGGCAATGCGGTCAATACGATGATCGGCTCGCGACTTTCAGGCGTCGACTTTATGGTCGCGAACACCGATGCGCAATCGTTGGAGGCGAGCCAAGCCCCGGTGCGCATCCAACTGGGCGGCACCGTCACCAAAGGTTTGGGCGCGGGCGCCAACCCGGAAATCGGCCGGCGGGCGGCGTTGGAAGATCAAGAGCAGATCAGAGAATATCTTGAGGGCTCTGACATGATCTTCATCACCGCGGGCATGGGCGGTGGCACTGGGACAGGCGGCGCACCGGTGCTTGCGCGCGTGGCTCGCGAAGTCGGCGCGCTGACGGTCGGCGTGGTGACCAAGCCGTTTATTTTCGAGGGCAAGAAACGCATGCGCCAAGCGGAAGAAGGCATCGAGGAATTGAAAGCGAGCGTCGATACGCTGATCGTCATTCCTAATCAGCGTTTGCTCAGCATCGCCGCCAAGACGACCACGATGCTCGAAGCGTTTCACAAGGCGGACGACGTCTTGCTGCAAGCGGTGCGCGGCATTTCCGACCTCATCATCACGCCGGGATTGATCAACCTGGACTTTGCCGACGTCCGAACCGTGATGGCGGAAATGGGTTTGGCGCTGATGGGCGCGTCGTCGGCTTCCGGCGAGAATCGCGCGATCGAAGCGGCGCAAAAAGCGATCTCCAGCCCGCTGCTCGAAGACATCTCGATCCAGGGCGCGCGCGGCGTCCTGATCAACATCACGGGCGGTCCCGATCTCTGCCTGCATGAGGTCAATGAAGCGGCGTCGATGATTCAAGAAGAAGCCCATGACGACGCCAATATCATCTTTGGCGCAGTTATCGATGAGAACATGACCGACGAGATCCGCATCACGGTCATCGCCACGGGCTTCGGCGAAGTCAGAGAGGAGAAGAGAGCAGCGCCGCCGGCGCCGGCGCCGAATGTTGCGAGTATCGCCAACGCGGCGCAGAAGAATCGCAAAGTCGTCCATCTCGGCACCATCGTCGACGATCTCGACACACCGACTTGGCAACGGAAGAAGGCCGGCAGTGACGAAGTCGAGACGGTGACGTTGGGCAAGAACAACGTCGAGTCCAACGCCAATCAAGAAGAAGACGACAAATACGATATCCCGACGTTTCTGCGACGGCAGATGGATTGACGAAGTCGTAAGCGCAGCGATCGAGATGCCGCACCCATGGGAATGGGACGGGATTTCGAAAGCAGTGATGCGATCGATATTTGGATTTTGACGGTCGATAGCGCGGGCTTTTACGAGTCGCCCTCGCGCGCAGTAAACTTCCGGGTTCAGAAAAACCGCGCGCGCTATTTTCGCTAGCGCAGGGCTGTGCCGTGGCTGATCGAGAGGATGATTTCGCCGGAAGTTAGCGCGACCCGGAAAAAGAGCGGCGGAGATCCGCGCTCCATTGATGCTGGCGCCTTGGAGCCGGGCTTTAGAGAAATCGATGCTGGGCAAATCGGCGGCGCAAAAGTACAGCCGCTAAAATCGATATCGGCAGCGTCAAGCCCGCGCTAATCGAGATGGCGCAGGTCGCAAGACGTCAGATCGCTGTTTTTCCGTTGAGCCTTGCGCGGCTTGAACTCTTTGATGCTGCCGTCGCGCAGCAGGGGATAGAGCGGATCGTCGCGGGTCAGTGGTTTGAGCGCCATGTTCGTCATTGCCATAAGGTATGCGCGTGCGGCGTCTTCGACTGAATCATCGGCGCTATTTGGAAGTTCTTAAACGCTGCTCTTTCCGCGACCTTTCAAGGGCCAGGGTGATCAGCCGATCAATCAGTTTCGGGTAACTCAAACCGCTGGCTTGCCACATCTTGGGGTACATGCTGATCTTGGTAAATCCGGGAATGGTGTTGATCTCATTGACCAGCACTTGGCCGTCGGGGCGCAGAAAAAAATCGACTCGCGCCATGCCTTCGCAGCAAAGCGCACGATAGGCGCGCACCGCAGTCTGCTGAATTTCTTTCACGATTCGCTTCGGCAAGCGCGCCGGGATCTCTAGGCGCGCGCCTTTGTCATCGAGATACTTGGCGTCGTACGAATAAAAGTCGCGCTGTACGATGATTTCTCCCGGCAAGGACGCCGACGGTTGATCGTTGCCGAGAACCGAGCATTCGATCTCGCGACCATGAATGCCTTCCTCAATAATAATCTTGTTGTCATAGCGAAAAGCATTCGACAGAGCCGCGGCAAATTGAGACTTCTCACTCACTTTGCTGATGCCCACGGAAGAACCGAGATTTGCCGGTTTGACAAACAGCGGTAGTCCGAGCGCCTGCTTCACTTTGCCATAGCTGATGGTTTTTTGCTTCGTCCGCTCGAACACGACGAATTTGGCGATCGGAATTTGCGCGTCGCGCAGGAGGCGTTTCATCACGTCTTTGTCCATGCCCACCGCCGAACCCAAAACACCGGCACCGACGAACGGTACGTTCACCAATTTGAGCAAACCCTGAATCGTGCCGTCCTCACCGAGCGGTCCGTGTAAAACCGGAAAGACGACGTCCACAGGGCCAAATGTTTTGCTCGCGGCGCGCCGTATCACTGGAGTCGATGTATCGCCGGGCAGCACGGCGGCAGCATGCTCGATGCCGTGAAATTCAACGGCGGCTTTTTCCGTGCTGCGCAGAAGATGCGCTCCTTCATCGACAAACCAGCGCCCTTGTTTATCAATTCCGATGGCGATGACATCATATTTCTTCTTGCTCATCGCCGCAAAAATATTACGAGCCGATATGACCGAGATCTCATGCTCGGCGGATTTGCCACCAAAGAGGAGGGCGACGCGCAGTTTTTTCTTCATTACGCTTATAGCAAACTCACGTCGAGAATCGAGTACAAAAGGTCGAGAATGGAGAATCGAGGATGGAGGATCGCGAATCGATCTTCGATCCTCGATCTGCCATCCGCGAATTTAAATCATTAGGCGGTAAGATACGATGGTTTAGGACTTCTTAGCAATCGCCGCCGGCGCTTGCTGCTCGATAACTTTGACGACCTTGCCTGGGTAGGCTTGCTTGTCGAATTGCAGAACGAAGTATTTGGCTTTGACTGGATCGCCCTTGTTGTCGAACTCGATGGAGCCGGTCACGCCTCTAAAGTTTTTGATCTTACGCACCGCAGTGACGACGTCGGTTCGGCTGGGCTTTTTGCCGCCATTTGCTTTGATCCACTGTTCCATCGCCTTGATACCAACGAGCGTCGCGTCGTAGCCGTACATGCCGAAGGATTCGGTCTCTTTGCCGAAGCGCTGTTTATATTTTTTAGCGAAGGCGGCGGTTTCAGGATACGCATCCGGGGGGCCAGCGACGCTGGTATAATAACTATTGATGACCGCGGGACCTGCGATCTTCGCCATCTCCGCCGAATCCAAACCGTCGGGTCCCATGAATTTTGCGTTGACCCCTTTTTCGCGCAGCTGCTTCAACAAGAGCCCGCCTTGGTGGTAGATGCCGCCGAAGTACACCAGATCGGGCTTCCTGGCTTTGAGCGGAATGATCATCGGCGAGAAGTTGGCGCGCTCTTCGGTGCCGTCAAAGCCCAAAACGCTCATGCCGAGTTTTTTGGCTTCGTTGCGAAAGTTTTCCGCGACGCCTTGGCCGTAAAGCGTTTTGTCGTGAATGATGTAGACCGATTTGAGCTTGAGATCCTGCGCCGCGAAGCGGGCGCCGACGGGGCCTTGGACGTCGTCGCGGCCGCACACGCGATTGACGTTCGGATAGCCGCGATCGGTGATTTCCGTTGCCGTGTTCGCCGGTGAGATCATCGTCAACATCGCGTCCTTGTAAACTTCGGAAGCCGGCAGCGCGACGCCGGAGTTGAAGTGACCGACGATGACCAGCACATCGGGATCGGCGACCATGTTTCGCGCGTTGGCGACGCCGACCTCGGGTTTGGCTTGGTCGTCTTGGGGCACCAGCACGAGGTCGTAGCCGAGATCTTTAAAGGCCTTGCTCGATTCCTCCACCGCCAGCTGTGCACCGAGCTTGATATGCTCGCCAAGCGCGGCTTGTTCGCCAGAAAGCGGCGCCTGTACGGCGATCTTGATTTTACCTTTCTGCGCCCATGCGGTGGCTGGCAACGCGGCGACCAATGCCAATAAGAAAGCAAATGACAGTCGTTTTAGCACGGCGAGTCCACTCCTTTGATTGGAATGGCCCACGATAACAAATCGTTGTAGAACGCGCTACAGCCGTGCTTTGCTGTCACCGCGCCTGAGCGAATCCACGGCCTTTTTCGGCGGGTTAATACGGTGAGTACGCAACGAATGAGTGCGCCGCACTCCCATTATGACATGTGCGTCTAGAAGTTAGATTACGCAAAACTGCGGTACCGCTCTATCGCCGAGACTAAATCCCTTATCGGGCCATCGGGGAAAATCATAAAGAAAATTTCGTTGGCACCGAGTTTCTTCACGTCGTCGATGTCTTTTTTAACTTGATCGAGGGAGCCGGCGAAGATCGGCCGGTCGGCGCCGAGCGATTGTGGCGCGATCGAGATGTTCGCCCCGACGATGACTTCGAGCGATTGCGGATCGTGCCCGGCGTCTTTCGCCATCTGGCGCAATTGCGCAATCATTGGCGTCATGCCCTCGAGCGGGATGCCGACGGGCATCCAGCCATTGGCCAATGTCGCGGCGCGCTTGAGAGCGGCGGGCGCGTAGGCGGCGAGGTAAATCGGTGGGTGCGGTTTTTGGATCGGTTTGGCGCCGATGATCGAGCGCGGCACGGAAAAATATTTGCCGTGAAATTCCACCGGATCTTCGGTCCAAATCGCTTTGAGCGCGGCCAGGAATTCATCGGCGCGTGCACCGCGCTCCTTCTGGTTCGCACCGGCCGCTTCGAATTCGTCGACTGACCAGCCGAGACCGAAGCCGGCGCGCAACCGACCGTTCGATAAAATATCAAGTGACGTCAGGCGCCGCGCGAGGGTGACCGGGTTGTAAAATGGGATATCGAGAACGCTGGTGCCTAGACCGATGCGGCTCGTGTGCGCCGCCACGAAAGTTAGCGCTTCGATGGGATCTAACACACGCTTGTAGAAGTCCGGCAGGGAGCCATCGGGCGTGACCGGATATTTGGTTCTCGGTTGGAGCGGATACAAGAGCCGGTCGGCCACCCAAAGCGTGTCATAGCCCAATCGTTCGGCCTCTTTGGCGGCCTCGGCGAGATTATTCGGTTGGGCTAAATGCCCCATGCTTGGGAGCGTCACTCCGATACGCATGCGTGCCTCCTGTCCGGCTGAATTAATTAAATCAAACGACCGCCTCTTGGGCTACCACCGAAAGAGAAATTTTTTGCGACTGACGCAGCAGCGTGAGCTCGCAGCGCGACCCGATACGCCCGTCCGTCAGAAGCCGGTGCAGATCATCGACGCTACGCACTATCGCATCGTCCAGCGCGACGATGACATCGCCTTCCTTGAGTTCGGCGCGCTCGGCGGGGCTTTGCTTCTCGACGGAAATGACCAATACGCCGGTTTCCGCTTTGAGCTGCTGGGAGCGGACGATGAATCGCGGGATCCCAACGTTTTGCCCGCCCAATCCAAGGTAGGCGCGGCGAATTTTTCCGTCTTTAATCAGCCGTCCGGCGACGAACTTCGCCGTGTTGACAGCGACGGCGAAGCAGAGGCCTTGCGCCGGCAGAATCACCGCGGTGTTGATGCCAATGACTTCGCCGTTGGAGTTGACCAATGGCCCGCCGGAATTGCCGGGATTGAGGGCCGCGTCGGTTTGAAGCACGTTGTCGATCAACCGGCCGGATTCCGAACGGAGTGAGCGTCCCAAGGCGCTGACCACGCCGGCGGTGACGCTGTATTGAAACCCGTAGGGATTGCCGATGGCGATCGCCAGCTGCCCGACCCGAATCTTTTCCGAATCGCCAAGCGGCGCGGCAACGAGCGCCGGCGCGGAAATGCGGATGACCGCGACGTCGGTGCCAGGGTCATCGCCGACGATCGTCGCGTTGAAGCGCCGACCGTCGCTCAGGGTGACGGCGATTTTGTCGGCGCCTTGCACCACATGGCTATTCGTAAGGATGAAGCCGTCGGGGGTGAAGACAAAACCGGAGCCGCTGCCTCTGGCTTCACGAAAGCCCCGTTCCGCTGCGCCGCGCACTTGCGGCAGGATTTTGCTCACTTCGATGAATGCGACCGAGGGGCTGATTTTTTCCGCAGCCCGAACCACTGCTTGCGAGTAGGCATCGAGCAAATTCGAGTCGGCTCCGGATACCGGCGGAGCGCTAGGTTGGGGGCCCGGTTGGTCATCGTTGTTTAGGATTTTCTTTAAAGCTGGTGCGGTCATAGTTCCTCCGTCGGAGCAAGGTAATCATCACTGGCGTTTCTGTTAAGTACGCACCTGGCGGTGCTATAGTATCCTCGGAGTAAGTCGAGGAGCGCCTATGAAAGCCAGAGATACGAATTGTCCCGCTGAATTCACGCTTGCCATGATCGGCGGCCGATGGAAGATCCCGCTGATCTTCCATTTATCGACGGGAGCCAAACGCTTTTCCGAGCTGTCTCGAGAGTTGTCAGGAGTGTCGCAGAAAATGTTGACGCAACAGCTCAGGGAAATGGAACGAAACGGCCTGATCGAGAGAAAAGTCTACGCGCAAGTGCCGCCCAAGGTCGAGTACGCTCTGACGAGCCTGGGAAAAAGTTTGAAGCCGGTGGTCGCCGCGATGTGCGAATGGGGTGAATTGCATCGCGCCGGTGGGCTCAAACGAGAGACGCAATCATGATCATCAGCACTGGCGTCGATTTGGCCGAGGTCGACCGCATTCAAGCGGCGCTCGAAGATCCGCGCATCGGCCGGCGCTTTCGAGACCGAGTTTTTACCCCCAAAGAGATCGCCTATTGCGAAAAAAAACAGCGCGGCAAATATGAAAGTTACGCCGGCCGATTTGCCGCCAAGGAGGCGGTGATGAAGGCGCTTGGGCGTGGCTGGGGGGCAAAAGTGCGCTGGCTCGACATCGAAGTGGCGCGCGCGCGCAGCGGCAAACCCGAGATTGTCTTGCATGATAAGACGGCGCAGCTTGCCGAAGAACTGAACATTTGTCGCTGGGCGCTCTCCATCACGCACACTAAGGAACATGGTTTGGCATTCGTCGTTGCTGAAGACGAGTAAAGAGACACTTTCACGCAGCCCACAACGGACGCCAAGGTTTCCACTTCGTGGTCTTTGTGGTGAGAGGGGGCTGTCAGCCGGTGCCGGATAAATTCTCCGGCGGGGTTTTTACCGGCAGGAGGAAAATCGCCGCCAGCGCCCAAATGCCGCAGAGTGCGCCGGCGATCGTCCAAATTGTCTTGTTTCGATGGCTGTACTTCGCAATCACGCCGCAGAGAATGGCATCGAGAAAATGCACCAATGCCGCGGTGCGCCACAACGTCGTTGGGTCCATTTCGGATTTGATAAAAAAGAGCCCGGAGAAATAACCGAGCAATTGGTAGAAGTCCACAGCGGCTCTTGACGGTTCCTTTAAGCTACTAATATACTCGGAGTTCGCGTAATTAGAAATATTATTATGGCCGTCAAGACCATCGAATGGAAAAATGATCGCGTGATCATGCTCGATCAGCGCCTGCTGCCGCATCGAGAAGTGTACCGAGTCTGCCGCGATTACCATCAAGTCGCCAGCGCGATCCGCGAAATGGTGATTCGGGGCGCGCCGGCGATTGGCGTCGCGGCGGCGATGGGAGTGGCGTTGGGTGCACTCCGGGCGCCGTCCAAGACGTTCGATCGTGAGTTCGAGCGGATTCTTCTGGTGCTGGGAAAAACCCGCCCCACTGCGGTAAATTTGTTTTGGGCGCTGCAGCGCATGCGTCACGTTTACGCGGAAAAGCGCAGCCAAAACGTCGACGTCGTCAAACGCGCGCTTAAAGAAGAAGCGCAAAGGATTTACCTAGAAGATATTGCCGCCAACAAGCAGCTGGGCAAGTACGGCGCCGGGCTTTTGCGCAATGCCAAACACATCATGACCCACTGCAACGCCGGGGCTCTGGCTACCGCGGGTTACGGCACGGCCCTCGGCGTGATCAGGGCGCTCAAAGAATCCGGCAAGGAATTTGAAGTTTTCGTGAATGAAACGCGGCCGTTCCTGCAAGGCGCTAGACTAACCGCGTGGGAGCTCAAAAAGGAAAAGATCCGAACGATATTGATTACCGACAGTATGGCGGGTTATCTAATGCAAAAAGGCAAGGTGGACGCCGTCGTGGTGGGCTGCGACCGCATTGCCGCCAATGGCGACGTGGCCAATAAAATCGGCACGTACATGATCGCCGTGCTGGCGCGGCGCCACGGCATTCCTTTTTACGTCGCCGGGCCGACGTCGTCCATCGATGCGGATTGCGCCTCTGGAAAGGATATTCCCATCGAGCATCGCGACGCCAGAGAAGTGTCGCATATTTTCGGCAAGGCGCTGGCGCCGAAAGGCACTTACGTTCTCAATCCTGCGTTCGACGTGACCGCGCAGGAGCTGATTACGGCGATCATTACGGAAAAGGGAGTGATTCATCCTCCCTATCAGCAAAATATCCGTACCCATGTCTGTCATTGAAAAAAGCCACGAGCTGGAAGCTTACTTCCACGATGCCGGTAAGCCGCGGGAAAAATGGCGGGTCGGCACCGAATACGAAAAGGTCGGCATTTACCGGGCGACGGGGCAGGCCATTCCTTACTTTGGCCGGCTCGGGGTCGATTTTATTTTGCGCGAGCTGATCGAGCGTTTCGGCTGGGAGCCGGAGGAACAGGACGGCAACATCATCGCGCTGACGCGCGACAAAGCGCAGATTACGTTGGAGCCCGGCGGACAGATCGAGCTCAGCGGTGAACCGTGCGAGAGCATCCATTGCACCTATGCTGAATTCAACCAACATATCCGTGAGCTGTTGGAAGTGACGGAGCCGCTCGGCATTATCTTTCTCGGGCTCGGCATGCAGCCGGTCAGCCGCTTGGAACAAATCGAGTGGGTGCCGAAGCAACGCTACCGCATCATGGCGCCGTACATGCTCAAGGTCGGCACCCTGGGCCAGCGCATGATGAAGCAGACTGCCACGGTGCAAGCCAATATCGATTACAGCGACGAGAAGGACGCGATGGCGAAATTCCGCACGGGCATGGGGCTTGCGCCCGTGCTCATTGCCATGTTCGCCAATTCGCCGATCTGCGACGGTGCAATCAACGGCTACCGCAGTTTTCGCGAGCATATTTGGACCGACACGGATAAAAGCCGCTCGGGCCTGCTCAGGTTCGCCTTTGCGCCGGAGGTTTCCTTCGCGCATTACACCGAATACGCGTTGGACGTGCCGATGTATTTCATCGTCCGCAATAAAAGCTATATCGATATGACCGCGGTGACCTTCCGCCAGTTTCTGACTTCCGGCTATAACGGCGAGCGGGCGACGATCGAAGATTGGAACGATCATCTGACGACCTTGTTTCCGGAAACCCGGATCAAACGCTACATCGAGGTCCGTTCGGTGGACAGCCAGCCGCCGGAGCTGATGCCGGCGCTCTCGGCGCTGATCAAGGGCGCGTTTTACGACGCCGATTGCCTGCAGGCGGCGTGGGATCTGGTGAAAGGCTGGAGCTGGGACGAGCGCATGCAGTGTTATCTCGACTCCCATCGGGACGCGCTCGCCGCGCGGATTCGCCGCTATGCGCTCGTCGATCTCGCCAGGGAATTGTTAGAGATCGGGTGGGAAGGATTGCGCCGACAAAACCAAGTCAACGACCTCGGCGAAGACGAAACGATTTATTTAAAACCGCTCAAAGATCTCTTGTCTCAAGGCAAGTGTCCTGCCGACGTCCTGCTGGAAAAGTGGGAAGGGGAGCTCCATCACGACATCAAACGGTTGATCGCCTATAGCGCTTATAAACGACCGTAGGTTTCGTCGACGAGACGCCGGTGATTCATTGCATTCAGCCGGGCGGCGATCTCATCACCGGCTATGCCGGTAAAACCTTTCAGATAACGGCGTTTGAGTTCGGTGATTCTTCTGTAGCTGTTTTCCACTTGCGCGCGCAACGCCGGATCTTTCTCGGCTTCATCGCAAAGAAATTCCCATGTCTGAACAGCTTTGGGCAATTCATGGCAAAACAGTAACGCGTCGATGCCGGCGCGGAGCGCGAGCACGGCTGCTTCGTTCAGCGCGAAATTATCACGGATCGCCTTCATCTCCATGTCGTCGCTGAAGACGACACCATCGTAGCCCAACTGATGGCGCAGCAAACCGGTGACGATCGGTTCGGAAAGCGTTGCCGGCAGTCTCGGGTCGAGAGCGTTATAACGCACATGAGCCGTCATGAGGGCTTGGATTTTGGCCGAGCAAGCGTGGGCGAACGGCGGCAGCTCGACGGTTTTGAGCGCGTCTAGAGATTTTTCCACCACCGGGAGCGCTAGATGCGAATCTGTTTCCGTGTCGCCGTGGCCGGGAAAGTGTTTGCCGCAGGGTATGATCCCGCCGTCACGCAGCCCGCGCATCCAAGACGAGCTTATATCGATGACTTGCCCAGGTTCCGCGCCGAAAGCGCGATCGCCGATGATCGGATTCGCCATATTTGAATTCACATCGAGCACCGGGGCGAAATTAAGGTTGATTCCGACCAGGGCCAATTCCGCCGCAGTTGCACGGCCACAGCGATAGGCCAGATCGGGATTCCTTTTTGCGCCGATCAGCCCCGCAGGAGGGAAATGAGTGAACGGTGGCGGTAGGCGATGCACCCGCCCGCCTTCCTGATCGACGGCGAGAAACGGCGGCTCGTTCGGCGCTGTGTCCCAGAGGCTTCGGCACAGAGGAGAGATTTGTTGCGGCGCGCAACAGTTTTCCCTAAATAAAATAAAACCGCCGAACCCATATTCTTCAAAGATCAGTTGTTCATCCCGGCTCAAGCTTTCTCCGCAGCAGCCGACGATAAACATCTGAGCGAGCTTTTGGCGCAGCGCTTCCACGATTCTCGACTATAGCACAACCTAGACAATTTTCCGGTCAGCGTGTAGATTTCACTGATTCGGATGGCGAATGCAAAATATATAGTCGTCGAAGGGCCCATTGGCGTGGGGAAAACCAGCCTGGCAAAAATCCTCGCCAATGAGTTCCAGGCGCGCACGGTCTTTGAACGGGTCGAAGACAATCCGTTTTTGCCGAAATTCTATAAATCACGCGAGACTTATGCCTTTCAGAATCAGACTTTCTTCCTGCTCAACCGTTATCAACAGCAAGTGGAGCTGGCGCAGCAGGATCTGTTCAATCAGAATACCGTGGCGGATTATCTCTTCGCCAAAGACCAAATCTTTGCGAGCCTTACGTTGAGCGCCGAGGAGCTGAATCTTTACCAACAAATTTATGCGCTGTTGAATACTCGGGTGCCGAAACCTGATTTGGTCGTCTATCTTCAGGCGCGCCCCGAGGTGCTTTACAAAAGGGTTAAAAAAAGGGATAAAAAATACGAGCGAGGCGTAACCTTCGAATACTTGAGCGAGGTGGCACAGGCGTATAATCAGTATTTTTTTCACTACGACGAGACGCCGTTGTTGGTGGTGAACACCTCCGAGATTGATTTCGTGTCGAGCAGCAAGGATCTGGCTGACTTGGTCAAGGAAATCAATAGCATGGGTTCGGGGACGCAGCATTATATACCGCTTGGATCCAGGTAAACTGGACTGAGACGGATGCCAAGAGGCGATTTTTCGGGGAGAGAGAAGCGGCTCTTCCCGCCCGCGTTGGCCTTCCGGTTTTGTCCGGAAGGCTTTTTTGTTTTGGGAGGGCGTTATGGGCGATAAGATCACCGTACCCCATATCCTTAAAATGAAGCAGCGCGGGGATAAGATTAGCTGCCTGACCGCCTATGATTACTCTTTCGCGCGGATTCTCGACGACGCCGGCGTGGAAATGCTCCTGGTCGGCGATTCGCTTGGCTGCGTTGTTCAGGGGAATCATAATACCTTAGCCGTGACGATGGATGAGATGATTTACCACACCCGTCTGGTGGCGCGCGGGTGCAAGCGCGCGCTGGTCATCGGCGACATGCCGTTTCTTTCCTACCAGGTGAGTCAGGAGCGGGCGCTCGAGAATGCTGGCCGGTTTCTTAAAGAAGGCGGCGCCGAGGCGGTGAAACTCGAGGGCGGAGAGACGAGGCGCGAGACCATCGACGCGGTGGTGAAGGCGGGCATTCCGGTGATGGGTCATGTCGGTCTCACGCCCCAGTCGGTGCATCGCTTCGGTGGCTACAAGGTTCAGGGCAGAGAAAAAAGCCGCCGCGAGGAGGTCTTGCGCGACGCCCAGGCGGTCGAAGATGCCGGCGCGTTCTCCGTCGTGCTGGAAGGAATGCCGCTCGATTTGGCGCAGGAGATTACGGAGCGCTTGACGATTCCGACCATCGGGATCGGCGCCGGCATCCACTGTGATGGACAGGTGCTGGTGATCCACGACATGCTCGGCTTGTTCGATGATTTCACGCCGAAGTTCGTCAAGCAGTATGCCGATCTAAAAAAAATCATACGAAGCGCTGCGAAAGATTTTATCGGCGAGGTGAAAGAGAA